>Ga0208200_100001_pt1 | contig 116191 bp, 112 predicted proteins | sample LakMenEpi13Aug08_FD_150689 | JGI IMG/M metagenome (GOLD analysis project Ga0208200, IMG submission 150689) | Freshwater microbial communities from Lake Mendota, WI - 13AUG2008 deep hole epilimnion (SPAdes) | ecosystem: Environmental > Aquatic > Freshwater > Lake > Epilimnion/Euphotic zone ...
ATAATATTAAAGCTGCACCTGGGAATATTGAAGATACAATCAAGAGTAAAAAAGGTAGTGGAGAAGAATTAGCGGATAATGTTAAAGAGCCAATGGAAACGGCATTTGATGCTAATTTTAGTGGGGTAAAAGTTCATACTGATGGTGAGTCAGATCAACTAAATAAATCTTTAAATTCTCGCGCTTTTGCTACAGGACAAGATATTTTCTTTAGTCAGGGAGCTTATAATCCCGGAAGTAGAGACGGACAGGAATTATTAGCACATGAATTGACTCATGTAGTGCAGCAAAATGGGAAAAGCTCTGTACAAAGACTATGCACAGAATGTGAAAAAGAAAAAACACAGGAACAAATTCAGGGAAAAGAAATTGATGAAAGTAAGATTGTTCCTAGTCAAGATAATGAATTAAATAACAACTCAAATTCACAAACAGAAAATACTACTGATGTAACTAATCAAAATTCTGATCATCCAGTAAATACAGATGATACAGAAAATATTAAAAATGACCCCCAAAACAATAATAATCAATTAAAAACACAAAAAGAAACAGATAATAAACAAGAGAATAGTAATAATATACAACCAAATAATAATGATCTGGAAAATGGTAATGTTATACAAAATCAAGAACAAGATCAAAAAAATCCGAAAAATGAACCTAATTTAGAAGAAGCGAAAACCGCTAATAATGAGGCTAATCAAGCTATTCAGGAAATTAAAAAATCAGAAGCGCCAACAAAAGAAGGTGAGGAAAAAGATCAACAAGTTGTAGATGAAAAAGAAAAGAGTCAAGAAACTAATAATCAAAAAGGTGATACTCAAGGAGAAAGTAGTAAAGAGCAAGGAAGTACAGAAGGAGAAAATCAGACAGAACAGCAAACAGAAACTATAGCTAATAAATCTCAGGAAGCACAAACAGAAGTTTCACAAACTCAGGAAGAAATTAATCAAAGTGAGTCTAATTCCCAGAATTTAAAAAGCCAACAAATTAGTTTTACTCCTCCTGTAATTAAACCAACTTTTGCTACAAATAAAGCAGGAATTGATCATATTAACCCTACAGAAGTTATGGGAGATGTAGGTAATGGGATGATTTTGTATCAAACAGATGATCCCCAAACTTCTCTAGCTGCTGCTGAACAAGGAATAGTAGTTCAACAAATTCCTGAAAATAAAATTGCTCAGTCAATGGAAGCAGAACAAAGACAAGCTGAATTAGCTATGTCTAATTTTATGGCTTCTGGTGGCGAAAAAATGGCAAAAGTATCAGCAATGGGGGGAATAATTGCACCTCAAATTTCCACATCTTTAAATCAGCAAAAAGCAGAAATTGATACAGCAATCGCTCAAAATCAAGGCATAATTAATAATGCGATCGCTCAAGCTAAAAATCAAGTACAAACTCAAGCAGCATCAGCTAGAGAACAAATTGCGACTCAATATAATAGCAGTATTCAAGGAATACAAACTTCTACAAATGCAGCTAGACAAAAATTAATTCAAGAATATCAAAAATCAACTCAACAACTAAATGATCTAGGTCTAAAAAGTCGACAAGACGTTGATCAATCCTTTAAAACAGGTAATACAAAATTCCGAGAAGCAGGAACAATAGTAGCGGGAAATGTTGATGGAATTGTTGCTAACAAACAAGCTGCATTTTCTCAGCAGTCACCACCAGAACCCGGTAATGTAGTTACAAAATTTTTAGAAAGTTTTGATCGAGATACCTATGTCCAAAATTGGCGGAAAGCAAAAACAGATGCAGCCAATAAAGCAGGTGGTGATTTTAAAACTGGATTAATTAATAATGCTAATCAAAAAGCGGATGAATTAGGTAATAGTAAAGGACAAGTAAATGATGGAATTAGTCAATTAATTACTAACAAAAGTTCAGAATTAGAAGTTAAATATAATAGTGCTTTAAATGATTTAAATCAATCGGAACAACAAGCATTAACAATGGCCTCTCAAACAAGAGATGGTCAAATTCAAGGATTAGATCAAAACTTAAATGGAACAATGGCTTCTCTGGATCAAATGCAAGCCAGCCAATTAAGTCAAGTTCAAAATTTAGGACAACAACAAAAATTAGGAATTGATACCCAAGGACAACAATCAATTGCCAGTTTACAACAATCAGTTGCCCAAGGTACAACTAATTTAGAATTAGCATATCAAGAATTTGCCCAACAAGCTCAAGGTATTAAAACTCCTAATTTACAAACTATTAATCAAGTAATTATAGAAGCAGAAACTCAATTAAATCAGATTGAAAATAGTACACAAATAGCATTAGAAACTGGAATTAATAACTCAACTCAAGGACTACAACAACAAACAGCCCAAAGTATTAATAGTATTAATAATATTGGACAACAAGCATCATCTCAAGGCGCAGAAATAGCTCAAGAATTTGCCACCAGTACCACAGAAATGGTAGGAAGTGCAACTAATATCTTTAGTCAACTTACAGAAGGTCATACGAGTATGGTACAAGCTCGTGTAGATCAAACTGTGAGCGAATTTAGTCAATTAGTTGATAATTTAAAACAGCAAATTCAAGGAGTAATTACCAATTTAGATGGCAAATTAGACGAAAGTGCCACACAATTACAAGCAGGTTTACGGGGTTCTTTACAAGGTTCAGATCAAAACCCCAGTTTAGTTGAATCTATTGATAAAGCAGCCGAGGACGCAGCCGCAAAAGTACAACCCGCTTGGAAGAGTGTATTAAAGGTTGTGATTGATATTGTCATTACCGTAGCTGTTACCGTAGCGATCGCCGCCCTAGCAGCTTCAGGAGTAGGATTAGGTGCTGCTATTGGTTTAGCCTTTTTAATAGGAGCAGCCGGAGGAGTGCTTAAACAAGCTGCTAATGACATGATAGATGGTAAAATGTCATCATGGCAAGATTACGCAATGCAAGCTGGTATTGGTGGTGTCACAGGTGTACTGCAATTGGTAGGTATTAGAGGTGCAGATAAAGCCTTTGGAGCTATTAGTAATACCGTTGGTAAATATGCTGCTAAATATGCAATTGAAACAGCTACAGATACAGCTAGTGATGTACTCAAACAAGTATTTATTGAGAAGAAAGAGTTCTCTTGGCAAATGTTAGGTTCATCTGCTGCTAGTTCATTACTGGGTAATGCTGGAGGTGATTTACTCAAAGGTGGTTTTGGTAAACTTAGCAAGAAACTAGATTTAGATAAAGTTGATAATAAATTATTTAAAGCTGGAACAGAATTTGCTACTGATACTATTGCTGATACAGCCATTGATGTGGCAGATAAAACCTTAATTAAAGGTGAAAAATTCTCTTTAGAAATGTTAGGAGAAAGTGCCGGAACATCTGCTTTAAGTAATTTAGCAGCCGCAGGAGCAAATAAACTTTATGGTGATAAACTGCGTTCTTTGGGATCTGATAAATCAAAAGTGGATACTACAGATACTTCCAAAGCTAAAAATACAACAGATAATACTCCAGAAATAGACGTTGATATTGACATTCCTAAACCTAAAGATTTAACTGATAATACTCCAGAAGTTGATAATCAGACTTCTAAACCTAAAGATTTAACTGATAATACTCCAGAAGTTGATAATCAGCCTTCTAAACCTAAAGATTTAACTGATAATTCTAGTAATAACCAAAATAAACAGTTAACACCGGAGAGAAAAGCAGAATTAGAACAAAAATTAGAAAACCGGAAGTTAACCAAAGAAGAATGGAAAGAATTAGATAGAAACCGTAGAATTAATGAAAAACAAAATCAAACAAATTCTGAATCTTCCACACCTCAAAAAACTAATCAAGATGGTAATGAAAGAACCCATCATAAAGATCAACCAGAAATTGAACCAGGAATAGTTGCTAAAGAGAAAACTGGTGATGGCCATGAAATTAAAGTTCTCAAAGATGGGCGTATAGTTAAATGTTCAACTTGTGGAGAGATTCAGCAAAAATATGAAAAACAATTAAAAGAAAATCCAGAACTACAAACACGGTTAAATGAAATTGAAAAAATATCAAATCCAGAGGAGAAAGCAAAACAAGCACAGAAAGTTGAGGCAGAATTAGCGCACACTACTGTTAAACAAAATAATCTTGAAGAAGGAAGGAAACTTATAGGACAAAATATCAAGGATTTTAAAAATAAACGTTTACCAGGATATGCAATAATTATAAAAGATGGCAAATTTAGTAATCGTAAAGGTGGAATTCTTCGTCGCCGTGATAAAAATAGTGGTCATCCTAAATTAACTGTTGATAAAGATGGTATAATTAAAGACAACCCAAAAATTGAAACGGGATATGAAAGATTAAGAGCAAATACACCAACGGACGCTATTCGTGAGATGGTCAATGAAGGAAAAAAAGTAGATCCTGTTTATGGTTATAAAGTTGATAAATTGCAAGCAGATCATATTGTTTCCATGAAGACTATTACAGAAATGAAAGACTTTAGTAGACTGTCTACAGAAAATAAACTAAAAGTTTTAAATAATCCAGATAATTTTATGGGATTAGGAAAAAGCTCTAACTCATCAAAAAAAGATAAAAGTTGGGCTGAATGGGAGGGTTTACGAAAAGAAAAAGTTCCAGAAAAACTTAAAGCTGAAATGATCGAAAAAGAGAAAGGAATCGGATCTTTACTAGAAAATCAAATTCAAACATTACTCAAAACTCAAAGAGAAACAATAGGTGAATAGAGGTTTTTATTTATGAGTCAAATTACCAAATCCAGCATTTTAAAAGAGATTGAAGATTACTGCTGTAATCCTCAATTAATTACAGATATCCAGGATATTCCTCAAGATCTGTCTCAAGATGTTTTATCACAAATTCCTCAATCATGGTTAGGTCTTTTATCTTTAGAGGATGTTGATTTTACAAAATTACGAGAGTTGTGGCAACCTATTATTCACAGAGTTGAATCAATAATTAACGACTTAGAATTTAAGTTACAAGGTTTAGTTATCTTAATAGAAGATAATAAACCTCCCTCTTTACTATACATATTTCTCAATGATGAAGAACTATTTTTCCACCGGGGTTTTCCTCCTTTAAAAGAAACGGAAATTCCAGAAAAAATTCAATCCTTTTGGCCGATGTTACCAGAGGATTTTAAAACTCTTTATAGTATTCATAATGGCTGGACAAGTTTTTTTGCTGGCGCTATGGGGCACAAACCGATAGATGAAATAGAATTACTATCATCAGAAGAATGGATGTTGGAACCAGATGTCATTAAAGATCTACCAATCGATCATACAAAAACAATTTTTGTATTTAGGAGTGGTGGTCCCGGTTACTTAGCTTTTGAGTGTATAGAACCTGAACCTAAACCTCTGATTTTTTGGTCAAACAACCCTACGCAGCCTGATTTGAATATTAAATTTTGGACTAATTTTAATCTTTGGATCATGATAGATATGGAATCAAAGGATTTTAATAAAAGTACGATGGATGAATAATAATTATCAAAATACCATGTTAAATTATCAGCTATTTCTGTCGATAAATGCTAATCAGGACAAGTATTTTCTAATTCCCATAAATGAGACTATCTCAAATGGTGATTTTCTCATTTCCACAATTTTAGGAGAAGAAAAAAGTGTTGATATTAATGCTATAACTCCCTTTGAAATCACAGAAATAGAAGCTAAACAATATTTAGAAACCGAAATAAAACAAGGTTTAGAAAATGTCAAAATTCCCCTAGTAGAAATTCTTGAATCTTCAATTTCCCAAAAACATCAAATTGATAATGATGAAGAATTTATCATAGATTTGATTAGTAAAATCACAAATATTTCTCCTCAAGAAATTAAAAATAATCCTGAATTAGCTAAATTAGGATTAGAAAAATTCATGCAGCAATTTAAAGAGATTTTAGATAATTCACTTACCGATAACAGTAGTCAATTACAACAATCTCATCAACAAATACAACCTTTACAAAATGTATTTATAGAACATGGAATTGATATGGGAGATTTATTAACTAAATTTCCAGAAAACTTACAAAAAATTAGAACTTCATCAAATAGTAACAGTCAAGAAATATCAGCAAAATTACAGGAATTTTCTCAAAAAATAGATATTAACAACCAAGATTTTAAGCAAGTATTACTTAGTTTTATAGAGACTTATGATCAGATTTTTACAAATGAAGAAATAAAAGATAAACAACAGGAAGAGCAGGAAAGAATCATAGATAAAACCATTAAAGATTCTTTAGAAAAACATCCTTTACCATCCTTAAAATTTGAGGATTTACTGTAAATAATCAAACTGAAATTCTGATTTTTTTTTTGGCTCTTGGGTACTTATACCATAAGCTATTTTTATTAAAAAATATATCAATAAATTACTAAAAGTTTTGTAAAGGTTGTATGAAAATTTACAAATCAAATGTTTCTTAAATTAGCATTTTATTTAAAAGTTTAGCATAACAAGTACCAAAAAGCCTTTTTTTTAACTATTAATTTCTAGTATTCGGTTAAATATCTGCAATTAATGTGGTAGAATGTTCAAATTAAGGACATATTGTTAAATATGGATTTTATTACCATTTTAGGATTAGCTGCAGGTGTATTAACCACCATCGCTTTTCTACCGCAAATGCTCCAAATATGGCAGACAAAATCAGCAAAAGATGTCTCTTATGTAATGCTAATTGTGTTCATGAGTGGTTTGTTGTTATGGTTAGTCTATGGGATTATTCTTGGTGCTTTACCAGTCATTCTTGCTAATGGGGTGACATTGTGTTTTAACTTGATTATTCTATGGCTTAAAATTAAATATAAATAACTCCACCAAGAAAAACTGTGACATCATCTGTATTTGACTACGAACGCCTTCTATTTACCCCCGCAACTCCCAATCATAACGCTATTCCGGTAATTTTCGCTTTTCCCAATGAGTACACCGTCGGGATAACTAGTCTGGGTTATCAGGTGGTATGGGCGACCTTAGCTATGCGTGATGATTTGCAGGTCAGCCGCTTATTTACTGATATCCGAGAACAACTTCCTAGACATCCAGAATTATTAGGTTTTTCTATGTCTTGGGAATTAGATTATGTGAATATTTTTAATCTTTTGGAATCTTTAGAAATTCCTATTCGGGCTAATTCCCGTCATCAAAATCATCCACTAATTTTTGGTGGTGGACCAGTTTTGACCGCTAATCCTGAACCTTATGCTGATTTTTTTGATATCATTTTATTGGGAGATGGTGAAAACCTACTTGGTGATTTTATAGATACTTATAAAAAAGTCAGAAATGCTGATAGAGAAACTCAATTAAAAACTTTATCTCAAGTCCCTGGAATTTATATTCCTAGTTTATATGCAATTGAATATATCACCCCAGACGGGGAAATAAAATCAATTAATCCCATTTTGACGGAAATTCCGCCAATTATTCAAAAGCAAACCTATCGAGGAAATACTCTTTCTGCTTCTACTGTTGTTACAGAAAAAGCCGCTTGGGAAAATATTTATATGGTGGAAGTGGTGCGGAGTTGTCCAGAAATGTGCCGCTTTTGTTTAGCTAGTTATTTAACTTTACCTTTTAGAACTGCGAGTTTAGAAAATTCTTTAATTCCGGGAATTGAACGGGGTTTAACAGTTACAAATCGTTTGGGTTTATTGGGGGCTTCTGTTACCCAACATCCAGAATTTATAGAATTATTAGATTATATCAGTCAACCTAAATATGATAATATTAGATTGAGTGTAGCTTCTGTGAGAACCAATACAGTTACAGTTAAATTAGTAGAAACTTTGGTGAAGCGAGATACAAAATCATTGACAATTGCTGTAGAAAGTGGTTCAGAAAAAGTTCGGAAATTTGTCAATAAAAAATTAGATAATCATGAAATTATCCAAGCAGCTATTAATGCAAAAGTCGGTGGTTTATCTAGTTTAAAACTCTATGGAATGGTAGGAATTCCTGGAGAAGCAGCCGAAGATGTGGACGCAACTATAAAAATGATGGAAAATGTTAAAAAAGCTGCACCTGGACTGCGCTTAACCCTGGGATGTAGTACCTTTGTTCCTAAGTCTCATACTCCATTTCAATGGTTTGGGGTAAATAAGCAAGCGGAAAAGAGATTACAATTATTACAAAAATATCTCAAACCTCAAGGGATAGAATTTCGACCAGAAAGCTATAATTGGTCAATTATACAGGCTTTGTTGTCCAGAGGCGATCGCCGACTTTCTCGATTATTAGAATTAACTCGTGATTTTGGTGACTCCTTGGGAAGTTATAAACGGGCTTTTAAACAACTGAAAGGACAAATTCCCGACTTAGATTTTTATGTTTATAGCAATTGGTCAACTGAGCAAATTTTACCTTGGAATCACTTGCAAGGACCCCTACCTCAGTCTACACTCATTAAGCATTTAGCAGAAGCTAAAAACTCAGAATTAAATCATAAATAGTCCCCACAGATTTAATATTCAATTACCTCCTAACTCTTGATTAAAAATGAACCAAATTATTACCCAAGTTGACGCTTTTACTAATAATCCATTCACGGGAAATCCTGCGGCTGTTTGTGTTTTAAATAGCCCCAAGTCTGAATTATGGATGCAAAATATCGCCCAAGAAATGAATTTGTCGGAAACTGCTTTTTTAATTAAACAAAATGACGGTTTTAATTTACGGTGGTTTACACCAACAGTAGAAGTTCCCCTTTGTGGACACGCGACCCTAGCCAGCGCTCATGTATTATGGTCTCAAGGGTATTTATTACCCAATCAAGAGGCGCGGTTTTATACAAAAAGTGGTATCCTCACCGCTAAACTCGAAAATAATTGGATTCAGTTAGATTTTCCGGTAAATCTTTCCCAACCTGTCGAATTACCTCCAGAATTAAGTCAAATTTTAGGAGTAACTTGTCAATCTGTTGTTAAAAACTCTTTGGGTTATTTAGTAGAAGTAGAATCTGAGCAATTAGTTAGAGAAATGCAGCCGAATTTCCACCAGATGAAAACCTTCTATAAGGCTGATATTATCGTTACTAGCCTTGCTAATTCTGAATCAGAATATGATTTTGTCTCTCGCTTTTTTGCTCCAGGTTTAGGGATTAATGAAGATCCGGTAACTGGTTCTGCACATTGTTGTTTAGCTCCATTTTGGCGAGATAAATTGGGAAAAGATGAATTTTTAGCCTATCAAGCTTCCAGTCGAGGTGGAGTGGTGAAAGTCTACTATCCAGGGGCAAACCGCGTCTTTATATCTGGACAAGCTGTAACAGTAATGCGAGGAGAATTAACTATAGATTAAGAATTGATGATCAGATATTCAGGTCTGGTACTTGTTCAAGAAGTCAGGGATCTTAGACAGGTATAAGTTAATTTTTGTAATCAAAATTTTAGATTTGAGATGACAGTTATCGGGCATTATTGACCATGAACATCCTTTAATGGAGCAAGTTGAGCAATAAATAAATTGAGAGTTCCATTTTTTATAGGTGATAATGTTAGTAATACCGTCCTAAAGAGGGATGGTGATTTGATAAAAATGTGAGAATTCAGAACGGAGAAATCCCGTTAAATTCTGAATTTTACGTAAATTAACCCATACTAAAAACTCAAAAAATGACTACTAACCGTACAAATAATAGAAATTTACTGCAAAAATCTGATTGGCCTGTTAAAGATTTACCAGGATTAAGTCCAGAAGATCAGGCCCAACTGAAAAGTTGTGGCATCAATACCACAGAAGAACTAATTAAAAGAGGAAAAACTCCAGAAGAGAGAATAGTATTAGCGGGTAAATTGCAGGTCAATATCCATTCTGTGAATAAATGGGTCGTTTTAGCAGGTTTGGCTCGTGTTCCCAGTGTAGGAACTCAATATTGCGGTATACTACTTCATTCTGGTGTTATTTCCGTAGCCCAATTAGCACAAACTCCTACTCACAGATTGCACAGACAGGTTATGCGTTTGCAAGTAGCAACATTGCATAACCGCAATTTGTGTCCAGCAGTTGAATTAGTGCAACAGTGGAGTCATCAAGCTCAAGCAATGGGTAATTAGTTATTGGTTAGTGGTCAGTGGTCAATTGTCAGTGGTCAGTGGTTATTGAGAAACATCTCCTCTCTATGAGAAAACCTATTCCTTGGCTAGGACACCGTTAAGAAAGATATCCGCCAATCCTTCCGCCATTTTTTGCATTTCTTGGGGGGAGGCATTGGGGTTTATGAGGGTATGATCAGAAAAACCAGCGATCGCAAATAAACCCAAAAATACTTTAGCTCCAAGTTTGGCATCCATCTGACGATAGATGCCTTTGTCCATTGCGGTTTGAAAAAATGCCTCAGCAACTTCTGTCATTTTCTCAATTATTTCTGTTTGAATGCGATCGCGCAAATCTGGATGAAATTGTACTTCCATAAAGCAAACGCGCATGATATCGGCGTTTTTCTGTAAATTACACATCCGTCGACGCATAACTTGAGCAACAGCCTTATAACTACCCATTTCACTAAGTTCAGTCAGCAAATCTGTGAGAATATCGACCCAGCCACTAGTGGCCACTTCCACCAAAATTGCTTTTTTATTGGCAAAATGACGAAAGAGAGTGCCTTCAGCGACCCCCGCAATTTGTGCTAAATCACGGGTTGTAGTTCCCTCGAACCCCTTCGCAGCAAATAACCGTTGTGCTGCTTGCAAAATGCGTGTGCGCGTCTGGTTTTCTGACGATGGCGGAGAATGAAAAACTCGCATAGTATTTATTTTGATATCCCCAAAACAGGACTTGTAGCCCTATTGTGCAACGGAGGATGGAAAAATTACAGAAGACCTAATAGCAAGTTAACTCTCTTGGTGTTAATTATTCTATTTTCCAAGTAATGTAGATTTACTTTAACCTTAACTTTTGTTTATGCACCAAACAATTTTAGATCTATTCCTGGATAACCGAAAAAAGTCTCCATATCATCGTCTTCTAGCCATCACTTTGGCGTTGATATTATTTAACTGGGGGTGGATGCCAGAAATGGCCATATCCCTGGAAAAATCCCCAAATTCAATTCAACCTTACCTAGAACAAGTAATTAATCGTCTCACCGAATTTCGGCTTGATAATGGACTGAAATTCATCGTTTTAGAAAGACATCAAGCCCCAGTAGTTTCCTTTCTCACCTATGCTGATGTAGGTGGCATTGATGAACCAGATGGACAAACAGGAGTAGCCCATTTTCTGGAACATCTGGCGTTTAAAGGTACAAAGCGTATTGGGACTACAGACTATCAAGCCGAAGCACCACTTTTAGAAAAGTTAGAAAAGTTAGATAACCAAATCAAAATCGCCAAAACCAACGGCAAAAAAGATGAAATAGCGCGGTTAGAAACTGAATTTAAATCCGTAGAATCTCAAGCCCTGAAATTAGTTAAACAAAACGAAATGGGGCAAATAGTTGAACAAGCTGGAGGTGTGGGTTTAAATGCGAATACTTCCTCCGAAGCCACGCGCTATTTTTACAGTTTTCCAGCTAATAAATTAGAACTATGGATGTCTCTAGAATCCGATCGCTTTTTAGATCCTGTATTTCGGGAATTTTATAAAGAAAAAGAAGTGATTTTAGAAGAAAGACGAATGCGAATAGAAAATTCTCCTATCGGCCAGATGGTAGAAAAATTCATAGATACTGCTTTCAAAGTTCATCCTTACCGCCGACCAGTAATTGGTTATGATCAAGATATTCGCAACTTAACACCAGAGAATGTTAAGAAGTTTTTTGATGCTTACTATGTACCCAGTAATTTAACAATTGCTATTGTCGGAGATGTCAATCCCGCTGAAGTCAAAAAACTAGCCCAAACTTATTTTGGCCGTTATCAATCTAAACCCAAACCACAACAACAATTACCCATAGAACCCCAACAAACCGCCACCAAAGAAGTTACTTTAGAACTATCTACCCAACCTTGGTATTTAGAAGGTTATCATCGTCCAGCTATTACCGATTCTGATAATGCAGTTTATGAAATCATCGGTAGTTTATTGAGTGACGGCAGAACATCAAGACTTTATAAGTCTTTAGTAGAAAAACAAAACTTAGCCCTAACTGCTGAAGGTTCTAGTGGTTTTCCAGGGGATAAATATCCCAATCTCATCTTCTTTTATGCTCTCACATCTCCAGGTAAAACAGTAGATGAAATAGCGATCGCTTTAAGACAAGAAATTGAGAAATTGAAAACTGAACCTGTATCTGCGGTAGAATTAACAAGACTAAAAACCCAAGCTAGAGCCGGGTTATTACGCGGACTTAATTCTAACTCAGGCATGGCAGAACAATTGTTAGAATATGAAGTCAAAACCGGTTCTTGGCGGAATTTATTTGGGCAATTAGACAAAATTGCCGCTGTCACTCCTGAAGATATTCAAAGAGTAGCTAAGGCAACTTTTACGCCAGAAAATCGTATAGTTGGCAAGTTGTTATCAAAACAACCAGGTTAAAATACCTCTGGCAGAAAAGCTCCGTTAACAAATTTGAAAATAGATATGTTGAGGTTTGATTTGAAAAGCAAAAAATTCTCCTTTTCTAAGAAACAAAGATTTGTTTTTACCTTGGTAACTGTTGTTGCTTGTTTACTACTAAACTTGAATTTTTCTTGGGCAATAACCACCGCAAAACATTACAATGAATTAAAGTTTCCTCCACTATCGACAATTAAATTACCTAAGTATGAACGGTATATACTGGAAAATGGCTTGGTAGTTTATTTAATGGAAGATCATGAACTACCATTAGTAACTGGTACAGCCATGATCAGAACAGGTAGTCGTTGGGAACAAGGAGAAAAAGCTGGTTTAGCTAGTCTGGTGGGTTCTACATTACGCAGTGGTGGCACTCAAAAACATTCCGCAAATGAATTAAATGAAATTCTGGAACAACGAGCCGCTTCTGTGGAAACAGATATGGGAGAAACTGCTGCTAGTGCCAGTTTTGAAGCCCTCAGCGAAGATATAGAAATGGCATTTGGGCTATTTACTGAGGTACTGCGAGAACCGGCTTTTGCTCCAGAAAAGTTAGATTTGGAAAAAACCCAAATTCGTGGCGCTATTGCTCGTCGCAATGATAATCCTAATAGTATTGCCAGTCGAGAGTTGAGAAAATTAATCTACGGCAAAAATAGTCCTTATGCTCGGACAGTTGAATATGCAACTCTTGATAAAATTTCCCGTGATGATTTGCTGAAATTTTATCAACAATATTTTCACCCCAATAATATAATACTAGGCATTGTCGGCGATTTTAATCCTCAAAAAATGCGATCGCTCATTCAAGCCAAATTCGGAGACTGGAAACCTAACTCTGATCTTGCTAAAATCCCATTACCACAAGTCACTCAAGCTAATTTAGGTGGTGTATATTTTGTTAATCAACCTCAACTCACCCAAAGTAGCGTTTTAATTGGTCATTTGGGCGGACAATTTGACAATCCTGATTATCCAGCCTTAGATGTCATGAATGACATATTAAATGGCTTTGGGGGACGCTTATTTAATGAATTGCGATCACGTCAAGGTTTAGCTTATTCTGTGTATGGAATATGGAATCCCCGTTTTGACTATCCAGGAACATTCGTAGCTGGAGGACAAACTCGCACAGAAACCACAGTTCAATTCATCAAATCCCTGGAAACAGAAATTAAACGGTTACAAACTCAAACCGTCACTACCAAAGAATTAAATAGAGCCAAGGATTCAACATTAAACTCTTTTGTTTTCAACTTTCAAGATCCTAGTCAAACTCTATCTAGATTAATGCGATACGAATATTATGGTTATCCCGCTGATTTCTTATTTCGCTATCAAAAAGCCATTAATTCTACTACAGTAGCAGATGTGAAACGGGTCGCAGGGAAATACTTAAAACCAGAAAATTTAGTTACTTTAGTAGTCGGAAATCAAAAGTCAATGAAATCACCATTAACCAATTTAGCAGCTAAGATGACAACCATCGATATCACCATTCCCAACGCTCAACCAACAGCCAAAAATTAAATTTAGCAACAAATAGGGGCGCGTAAACTGCGCCCAAAATCCTTAAATCCCGGACATCATAATGCTGATAATTTAAATTTACATCAAGACTTGACAAAACCCAAAACTTATATTATCATTATGTTATAATGGGAAAATTGTGCGCCCATATATATAGGCTGTTGTAAAACCCATGTTATTTTTATAATAGCAATTCCCATGCAAGTAATGTACAAGAAGTTAGAATTCATTTAGAATCCAGACTTCTTTAAGAAGTCCGGGATGTTTTTGTGTACTAAACTTCCACTTTTACACCTTTCCAGAAAGCAACATAACCTTCAATATTTTTAGCTTTCTCTTTGGTGCTAGGATAATACCAAGCAGCATCTTTATTAACTTGGCCATTGACTTCAACACTGTAGTAACTAGCGACCCCTTTCCAGGGACAAGTGGTATGAGTGCTACTGTCTTGAAAATATTCTTTCTTGATAGAGTCAGCAGGGAAATAATGATTTCCTTCGACAACTACGGTATTATCGCTTTCGGCTAAAATAGCGCCATTCCAAATTGCTTTCATGATGTGAGTTTAAAAAAGTTCATAATTTATATTGTGACACCTAAACTGAGAATTTGTACTCATAAGTTCTGAAATATTTTTTCTACTGTAACAGGACTTACGCAAAATATCTCTCAAATCCTCATTTCTCCGTGACCTCTGTGCCTCTGTGGTTCGTTATTCCATGAATCTTGCGTAAGTCCTATGTAATTTATTTCCATTCACAAATCACAAATAATACATTAATCAATCAAGTTTTATTAAAAATATAAAAACTAACAATGTTTTTAAATATATAAAACTATCTCACCCCCATAATGTATGCTATCTTGTCTACTTCTGCTAATCCTTGACGTTCTAATTCATAAGCAATAAATGGAGCTTTCCTTTTTAAAGAGTCGAAACTAGAATTATCTTCATAGTAAGTTTTTAGCCATTCTAATCTTCCGTCAATACACTTGTCATAATCATTTAATTCCAAGCGATTAATTGTTGATATTACTCTTCCTTTGAGCGGATATAAAAGTTCAGGATTAGGCTTGATAATAAGAGAAGGAAAATCTAGAATAAAACTATTTACAGGTAATTCAAAAGGGTCGATAACATCTAATTCTGTTCTTTTTTTGTTATTTAAAGTTAAACAAGCAAGACGAAAATTATGCCATTCATACGCTAATTCAGGTTTAGCAGATTTAGGAAGAAAATGGTCAACAGTTGGACTACCTTCTGGACGGGAAATCCATTGAGCAGAATAGGCACAAATTTTATTATAAGATTTGTATAAATCATTTAACGATTCTCGCCAATAGGTAGCGTTTTTATTTTCGTAATCTTTATTTGTAGGATTAGGAAATTTACTTAAGAAAGCCAAACCTGGTTTTCTAACTTTTTGGTCAAAATCATCAGGTTCAGGCTGGGGTTTAATAGGAATCACAAATCTACTCCATGCTGTTCTGCAAAATAAATCCACCTTGGCCAAAATCTATCATCTTCTGATAAATACCTTGCCAAATCATTTGATACTCTTGCCACATCTTCCGAATTTGGATTATCTGACAATTGTAAAACTTTTGCCGCTTCTATAGCCTTTTCTGCTTCCAAAGAACGCGAATGACGCAATTTGAAAACATCAGACATTAACCAATAATCTACCACACCTTGACGGATAAAAGGAAGTTCTTCAATTTGAACTTCATTCCCTAATAAATCGCTTTTCACCAGTTCTAGACTAAATAGCTTATCAACTCTTTCATCAAATCTAGGTTCTACAGATGCCATAACTAAAGGAGAATGAGTAGCAACCATAATTTGCACTTGTAAATCAGATGCTAAATCATCTCTGGCATCTAACAAAGCAGGTAAAATAGCCCTTTGCCATTGGGGGTGAAGATGTGCTTCTAATTCATCTACTAAAATAACCATTCTCTTCTGTGGTTCTCTGCGGATAAGTTTTGATTGTATTTTATGTTCTTCATAAGCCCAAACTATCAAATAAGCCATTGTAATTATCCTCTGCACCCCTGCGGAAGCATGAATAATGGGAACAGTTCCATAAGGATGTTCTATAGTGGGAATTTCTCTAGCATCATAAGGAAGTCTGACAGGTTCTCCCGGTTTTAAAATTCCTAAATCTCCTTCAGAGGGAGGTGATAAACGTTCTAATACTTTTACTAAAGTGTTAAATGGATATTTATTTGGTCTACTTTGCCATTGAATCCAATCTTGTAATAATCCATTAATAAAAGTATTACCATTTTCATCTTTTTGACCATTCCATAACTCCTCTTTTGTAAACACAAAAGGAAGTGGTTTTTTATCAATATTTCTAATCCGTGAAGAAGATGACAAATATTGTTTTGCAGTGTCCCATACGGCAAAAGAACCATCTACTCTGGCATAAATTAAAAGACCTGGAATAGTTGAGCGATTTTTAATTTCATTCCATCTTTGAAGCTGCCAATCATAAGAAATACTCTCTGTATCAGATTCAGAATCTCCAGAAATTTTAAATGTAATTACAGGTTCATCTTCACTTGCAGTTTGCGTTGGATATGCTGGTAAATTTGCCCACTGTCCAGTTAAAGCCCACCAAGCACATTCTAGTAAAAAAGTTTTACCCAGTCCATTATCACCTGTAATTAAGCTCAGTCGTTCTGCTGGTTCAAAACAAAGTTTTTTTGCAGCCCCTACACCTTGTATTTCTAAATAAGTTAAAGCACCTTCTTCTGGTAGAATATCTGGAGGTTTACCAATAACAGTTTTTAATTCTTCCCAAGAGACTACTTTATCTTGAAAAAGCTGGTTTATATTGATATTTTCAGGAATAGAAATATTAAATAATTGATTAATTTCTTGTTCATTTAATAAAAACTCATTTTTGAAATGTTCAATAATATCTTCTGGTGTTGTTTCAGATGTCCATTCTTTTTCACGATATATCCAGACGGCTAAATGGAAAATAGGAATTACTTGATTTTTATATAAACAAGACTTCAAAATTTCAATATAGTTATCTTTCCAACCCCAGTTATATTCATCTATTTTATGAATTAATGCTTCTATAAATAGATTTTTACCGGAAATATCTTGGATAATAAACTTTACATATCTATCAAGTTTCATCCATATTTTTTGAATTATTGAAAAACGAAAACATCTATAATAAAATTCTGATTCCTTGCAGGGTTTATAGTGATTTTCTAAAAAATCTTCAATTTCTGAATGTAGAGATACTTCAATAGTATTCCCTACAGGTAATCGTAATTGCTTAAATTTTAGAAAAGTGATTCCCCAAAAAGAATCTACCTTTTTCAAATATTTAAGAGACTCTTTGATTTGGTCAATACTAATAAACATGAGTTTATCCTGTTCACTTTTTTTAATTAATCCGAAGAAATTATAGGTTAAATTTTTTCACAAGATAGTAAAATACAAAACCCTGGGTAATTGTCAAAGCCAGCTTACCTGGATTATAACAAAAAATATCCAACAAACACAATTTACCAGAACTAACGCAAAAACCCTCTAAAACTCTTCTTCCTTCGCTGTCTTCGCTCCTTCGTGGTTCATTCAATATCTTATCATCATGAAGACAACAAGCATATATCTAAACCAAGTTGCTTATTCATTACTTCACTATCTTCAACCAATTACTTTTACCAAAATTACTCAAACCAATCTTCACCTCCTGGTAATTCTGCTAAATAATTATCAATCATCCTTGCTAACTCTTTAGGTTGATATTCATAAGTTAACAACAAAAGATTTTCCGCAAAATCAATTAATTCTTTTCCTTGTAATCTTTGAGAAACTTGACTTGGTTTTAACGTTCCGCCAAAAATCTCCGCACTAGCGGGACGAATTGCCATTTCTAGAGCTTCTGCTAAATATTCACCCCATTGATCAGATTTAATATAATAGGATTTTTGATTATCTTTAATATTCAATTTGGCAATTTGAATCACAGAATCAGAAATTGAAGCAATCCAAGAATTAGTTAAACGCTGTTCAATTTGATTTTTAATCAGATGAATAACCAACCTCACTAAAAAAGCTTCTATTTTTCGCAAAGTTCCCTGTTTGCTCATATCCTCCAAATCATCAATAATTTCTAAGGCATCATCATAACGCCCTTCTAAGATACTTTGTCTTAATTCCATTAATTCTTGCGTCATGTTTATTGACCTTACTTAGTGGCAGTTATTAGTTGATTTTGTACTTTTGATGTTATATAATAACCCATATTGGTACATATCTAGTTAAGGCTGCTAATGGGTAATCAGTAATTGGTGATCAAATCCCTATTTTCATCCTGTTAATCCTTTTATCCTGGATATCCTGATTCTGAGATTTTCCTATCTATAAATTCTAGCGTTCCCCATTCCCCAACGTGCGTTAAACTTCTCATATCCTCATCACAACTTAGACACGCGACAACCATCTACCATGCTTCAGTATCCCCACTTAGAACAAGCCCTAAAACATCATTTTGGTTACGATCAATTTCGTCCTGGACAAAGGCAAATTATCGAAGATGCTCTAGAAAATCGTGATTTAATGGTAATTATGCCCACTGGTGGAGGTAAATCTCTGTGCTTTCAATTACCGGCACTTTTAAAACCCGGTTTAACAGTAGTTGTATCACCATTAATAGCCTTAATGCAAGATCAAGTAGAAGCACTGCGAACTAATAACATTTCTGCCACATTTCTTAATAGTAGTCTTAACGTTCATAAAGTTCGCTCTCGTGAAGAAGCGATCATGAATGGTAAAATAAAATTACTTTATGTAGCCCCAGAACGCTTGATTAGCGACCGATTTTTGCCCCTTCTAGATGTAGTTAGAGAAAAAATAGGAATTTCTACCTTTGCCATAGATGAAGCCCATTGTGTCTCAGAATGGGGCCATGATTTCCGTCCAGAATATCGGCAATTAAGACTACTCAGAAAACGTTATCCAAATGTTCCTACTATAGCCTTAACAGCTACGGCTACAGATAGAGTTAAAGCCGATATTATTGAACAATTAGGATTAAAACAACCAAGTGTTCATATTGCTAGTTTTAACCGTCAAAATCTTTATTATGAAGTTAGAACCAAAAGTAAAAATCCCTATTCTGAAATATTAGAAATAGTTAGAGAAAATCAAGGTTCAGGAATTATTTATTGTTTAACTCGCAAAAAAGTTGACGAACTAACTTTAAAACTCCAAAATGATAAGATTTCAGTTTTACCTTATCATGCTGGTTTAAGTGATGAGGAAAGATCAAAAAATCAAACTCGATTTATTAGAGATGATATCCGGGTCATGGTAGCCACAATTGCCTTTGGAATGGGTATTAATAAACCTGATGTTCGTTTTGTAATTCATTCGGATTTACCCCGAAATTTAGAAAGTTACTATCAAGAATCCGGTCGTGCTGGTAGAGATAATGAACCTTCTAAATGTACACTTTTTTTCAATTATGGTGATATTAAAACCATAGAATGGAGTATTAATCAAAAAACCGATCCTCAAGAACAATTAATAGCTAAACAGCAATTAAGACAAGTTATAGATTATGCAGAAGGAACAGACTGTAGACGCACAATTCAATTAAGTTATTTTGGGGAAAGATTTCCCGGAAATTGCGATAATTGTGATAATTGTCGTTATCCCAAACCTATGCAAGATTGGACAATTGAAGCCATGAAATTTCTATCTTGTGTAGCTAGATGTAAAGAAAGATTTGGAATGTTACATATTATTGATGTATTAAGAGGTGCGAAAAATCAGAAAATAGTTATTAATAAACATGATCAACTTTCTACCTACGCAATTGGTAAAGATAAAACATTAGACGAATGGAAGATGTTAGGAAGATCACTATTACATCAAGGTTTATTAGAACAAACAGCAGACGGTTATTCAGTTCTCAAACTTAATGCTTTAAGTTGGGAAGTCATGCGAAAACAACGTCCAGTTTCTATTGCTGTTCCCATAGCGCAAAAAATAACCTGGGAAGATGGAAATAGCAAACCCGCAGATGTGGAAATTCTCATGCAAAAATTGCGATCGCTTCGTAAACAAGTCGCAGACGAACAAGCAGTACCACCCTACGTTATCTTCCATGATTCTACCTTAAAATTAATGGCACAGATGCAACCCAGAACCTTAGATGAATTTGGTAATCTTTCTGGGGTTGGTAGCCATAAATTATCCCAATATGGTGAAAGATTCTTAGCAGAAATTCAGGCTTATCGTCAAGAACAAGGATTACAACAAAATCCCATTAATCGAGTTAATTTGTCTCCTCCTTCTCAGTCACCCTCGGATACAGAATTAACAACATTAGAGTTATATAAACAAGGTTTGAGTATTGAAGAAATCGCCCAAAAACGTAATATTCGCCCCACTACAATTATCCGTCATCTCTCAGATTTAATTGAGAAAAAACAATCTTTAGATCTAAGTCAATTAGTACCATTAGAACGCCAGAAAAAAATCTGGAACGTCTTAGAAATAGTTGGTGATATTGCGCTAACACCCATTCGAGAAAATTTAGGAGAAAGCTACAGTTTTGACGAAATTCGCTTAGTTAGAGCGAAATGGCGACGGGAAAAACAGAAATCTCTTAAAGATGATATTGACTTTTAATTCTTAGTAGATAAAGCCACAGATAGTAGCTTAGGTAAAATCAAACAAATAACTGCATTCAGCAGTGTTAAAAATATACCATCCATTAAATTCATAAATAACTCCTTCTTATGACTATTGATGATTGAGATATCTTCATTTTTCCCTACAAACAATACATTTGAGCAACTTTGGATTTTTAAATATCTTTGAGATTACATAAGTAAATTAAATATAAATCCAGCAGGGGCGCAGTTTCCGCGCCCAAAGCTCAGATATGTGCTAATATTCTCTTTAATTAGGAGAACATTGATTACAAAAGCGCGGGCTAAATTTACAAAATCCACTACCTGTTAATGCGTAAACCGTACAATAGGGAAAACTGGTTATTCCCATTTTATCAGATTTGTAACCAGAATCAACAAAAAATGATGAAGCTTCTTGAGATCTACGAACTACAATCATAGATATTAGCTTAGGCAAAGCTAAACAAGTTCCAGCATTAATGAGAGTAAGTAATAATATATCCATCAAATCCATAGGGAATTATTCCCAAACGAAATTACATAGGAGCAGCTTGGATAGTCTTAAAATATATGAAAGTACAATAAGACTTAACCATAGTATTTAGTCTATATAAAATTAGTTTAGCATAGATTTTTATAAATGGAACGATCACTATTCAGTAATGATCATTCAATAATGTGTAAACTAAAGATTAAATACCTTTATTAATCACACCTGAAAGCACTATTTATGACACAACCTGTAAATTCTTTCCTAGATAACATTTCCAAGCGAGAAAAGCTGGCCTTACAGGGTTTAGTAGATTACACAAATGTCGAGTCACTACCAGAAATTTGGCCCTTAGCAGCCAGGGAATTTGGTAATATTATTGCTCTACATAATCCCCATTCTCAACCAGAATTAAAAATTACCTACAGTCAATTGTCAGATCTAATTCAACAATTTGCAATCGGTTTACAGGTACTAGGTATCAATATGAACCATAGCGAAAATCTTCCCTATGGTGAACGGGTTTCTCTAATTGCTGATAACAGTCCTCGCTGGTTTATTGCTGATCAAGGTATCATGACTACTGGAGCAGTAAATGCAGTCCGTAGTGCCCAAGCAGAAAGAGAAGAATTACTCTATATCATTACTCATAGTGGCAGTACAGCCCTAGTAGTTGAAGATATAAAAACTCTGAATAAGCTAGGGGATAGACTAAACGAATTACCAATTAAACTGGTAGTTATTCTCTCTGATGAAATACCACCCACAGAAATGAATTTTCAAGTGGTGAATTTTTCCCAGTTAATAGAAATTGGTAGTCATAACACTTTAATACCCGTTCAGATTGACACAGAAGCATTAGCAACTTTAATTTATACATCTGGAACTACGGGAAAACCCAAGGGTGTAATGCTGTCCCACAGAAATTTACTCCACCAAGTTAAAACCTTGGGAACAGTGGTACAGCCAAAAAAAGGAGATATTGCCCTCAGTATTTTACCCACATGGCATAGTTATGAACGTAGCGGTGAGTATTTCTTACTTTCTCAAGGATGTACTCAAATTTACACTAATTTGCGTTCTGTTAAAGGGGATTTAAAGAAATTTAAACCCAATTATATGATTGCTGTTCCCCGACTATGGGAATCAATTTATGAAGGAGTGCAAAAGCAATTCCGAGAACAACCAGCCAAAAAACAAAGCTTGGTGAAGTTTTTACTAGAAATGAGCCAGAAATATGTAGAAGCACGCCGTATTTCCCAGGGATTGAGTTTAAATCATATTCATGCTTCAGTTATTGCCCGTTCCCAAGCCAAAATCGTAGAATTGGGTTTATTGCCATTTCATGCAATTGGTCAAAAATTAGTTTATACTAAAGTCCGAGAAGCCACAGGCGGAAATATCAAGCACGTTATTAGTGGTGGTGGCGCTCTACCTGGATATATAGACAGCTTTTTTGAGATTGTTGGTGTGGAAATTTTACAAGGTTATGGTTTAACAGAAACCTCACCAGTAACTAACGCTCGTCGTCCTTGGCGAAATCTACGGGGTTCTTCAGGACAACCAATTCCCGGTACAGAAGTAAAAATTGTTCATCCAGAAACCCGTCAACCCCTACCCGTAGGAACACGGGGTTTAGTCTTGCTCAAAGGTCCACAAATCATGCAAGGCTATTATCAAAATCCCGAAGCCACAAACAAGGTCATAGACCCAGAAGGTTGGTTTGATAGCGGTGATTTAGGCTGGGTAACTCCTGAAAATGACTTAGTATTAACAGGTAGAGCAAAAGATACTATTGTTTTAACCAACGGGGAAAATATCGAACCTCAACCCATAGAAGATGCTTGTTTGAGATCACCCTATATTGACCAAATCATGTTAGTAGGACAAGATCAACGTAGCATTGGCGCTCTGATTGTTCCTAATCTAGAAGCTCTAGCAAAATGGGCAGATACTCAAAATCATAGCCAAAAGATTGACTTAGAGACTAAAATAGTCCAGGATTTGTTTCGTCAAGAATTAAATCGGGAAGTCCAAAACCGTCCCGGCTATCGAGTCGACGACCGTATTGTACCTTTTAAACTCATTGAGGAACAATTCTCAATTGAAAACGGGTTAATGACACAAACACTCAAAATCCGTCGTCACATTGTTATGGAACGATATAGCGATATTATTGATATAATGTTTGCTAAGTAATTTCCCAAGCCGCAGATTTTTTTCAGAATTTTACGGGGAGATAAGAAACCAAAACAGAATTTTTCTTTCTCCCGACTCTTCTCCACACTACAAACTATTAATACTCAACCTACAATCTTTATGGATGTCTCCAACCCGCAATTGCTTTTAAAACGCCCGATTAATATCAAAGCGATAGTTACTACCCTCTGGAAAGAGGAAGTACAACAGCAATTACAAGAGCAAATTAATCAAATTGACCAACAACTTCAACAACTAGACCTGGAAGCACAAAGAGCAATTAGCGCCATTCAAAAACAGAGTTTTCAACCACCAGGGCCTCAAACACTTCAACAAATCGATAACATTCAATTACAAGTCAATCAAAAGAAAAGTGAACTTCTAGACCAGAAAAATCAAATGCTGCAAAACCTCCAGCAAGTACAATTGTTGGAATTAGATCAAGAAGTCAACCAATTTCAAATGGAAAGCTTTTTCCGTATCGAACCAGGTGATAACTTGATTAGTAAAATGCAGGTTGAAGTTGTCCTCCGTGATGGTATCGTTGAAGAAATTCGCGGCGATATCTAAACAACAAGCTCCCCGACTTCTCCCTGGAGTCGGCGGTATTATTAGATCACTAGTTCTGATCTATACTATCATACCGACGCAAAAATATTTTACGGGGGGGTTGACAAACAAATTTAAATTTGTTATCATGGTTTTGACGAGGAAGAACTATCTTCTCACTAAATCCCCTTAAATAAAATAGTTGTACAGGTTGCCAAAAAAGATTGTAATCAACACTACTCCTTTTTTTCTAAAAAATCACCAACCTGATCACAAAACTGTTAAAATTCAGAGATTCAAGTCCATATATTATTGATTCTGAAACCACCATATCATGAGCATTAACGAAGTATTTATGCCGGCGCTGAGTTCCACCATGACCGAAGGCAAAATTGTCTCCTGGGTCAAGTCGCCGGGAGATAAAGTAGAGAAAGGCGAAACGGTGGTGGTTGTCGAATCAGATAAAGCTGATATGGATGTAGAAACCTTCTATGAAGGATATCTCGCCCATATTATTGTTCCTGCAGGTGAAACCGCCCCCGTCGGCGCAGCCATCGCTTACGTTGTGGAAACAGAAGCAGAAATACCCCTAGCCAAATCCTTAGCTAATGCAGGTGGTGCTGCTGCAACCCCCACACCCGTACCAGTTACCACAGCCCCAGTCGCTGCCCCTGTGGACCCATCACAAAACGGTTCTAACCATCAACCAGGCAGAGTCGTAGTTTCACCCCGCGCCCGCAAATTAGCTAAAGAACTCAAAGTAGATTTAAGCACCCTCGCAGGTAGTGGTCCCTACGGTCGTATTGTTGCTGAAGATGTAGAAGTTGCGGTTGGTAAGGTTCAGCCCGTTACTACCCCTGTCATCACTTCCGCACCTGCAAATGTCGTCATACCTATACCAGTAGCCGTACCTGTATCCGCACCTGTATCCGTACCTGTATCCGTACCTGTACCTGCACCCGTGGTTAATAGTACCGCTCCTGGTCAAGTAGTGCCATTTACTACCTTGCAAAATGCCGTAATTCGAGGCATGGTAGCCAGTTTATCTGTACCTGTATTCCGTGTTAGTTACACAATTAACACTGATGGACTCGATAAACTTTACAAACAAATTAAATCCAAAGGTGTGACAATGACTGCGCTATTAGCCAAAGCTGTAGCCATAACATTGCAAAAACATCCTATCCTCAATGCCAGCTACTCAGAGCAGGGCGTTGTCCATCATCCTCACATTAATGTTTCTGTCGCCGTGGCCATGGATGATGGTGGTTTAATCACACCCGTTTTACAAAATGCTGATGCAGTTGATATCTACTCTTTATCTCGCAACTGGAAATCTTTAGTAGAACGCGCTAGAACAAAACAGCTACAACCAGCAGAATACAACAGTGGTACTTTCACCCTTTCCAATTTAGGAATGTTTGGTGTAGACACCTTTGATGCCATTTTACCGCCCGGACAAGGTGCTATCTTAGCCATTGGTGCGTCACGTCCTCAAGTAGTCGCTACACCTGATGGATTATTTAGTGTCCGTCAACAAATGCAAGTTACTATTACCTGTGATCATCGCATTATTTACGGTGCAGATGCCGCTGGATTCCTGCAAAACTTAGCGAAGTTGATTGAAACCAATCCCCAATCTTTAACAATGTAAGACTATGGGGAGGGGTTAGGTGAGGTACAGACTTAGAACCTAGTTTTTTGAGTATAGCTTAACTATCCAGATCTCCGCCTTCTTGAGGAAATCGGAGATCTGTAAAAAATATAAACATATACAAATTCTAGATTCTAAGAACTAACATAAAAACAAACTGTTAATTAAAAATTAGTGCCTGTTATGACAACTAAAAAACAATTCAATAGCTTTGAGGAAATGCTTTCTGGCACAGATTTACCCGTGCTAGTAGACTTTTATGCTGAATGGTGTGGTCCTTGTCAAATGATGGTGCCAATTTTAGAAGAAGTCAACAGCCAATTAAAAGATAAGTTACGAATTGTCAAGATTGATACGGAAAAATATGCAAATTTGGCAAGTCAGTATCAAATTTCGGCCTTACCAACCCTGGTGTTATTTAAACAAGGAAAGCCCGTAGATAAAATTGAAGGTGTTATGCAAGCCGCACAGTTAGTAAAACATCTACAACCACAGCTTTAAATAGTTTCTCAAATTAGAGATGCGAAATTACGCGTCTCTATTATATTAAGAAACAAGAAACAGCAGTATAAACAATTAAAGCACTATCTTGAATAGAAGAAGATAAGTAAGTGAACTTGAAAATCCAAGCTGTGTAAAGAAATGCAAAATCCCTGAGACTATTGCTATAACGACAATTTTTAACGCTAACCTACTTTAAGGAGTGCATCTTTTTATGAAAGGCAAACAAGTTTTACTTACAGGAGGCACGGGAGGACTCGGTTTAGGAGTAACACCCGCAGTTATAGCCCAAGGTGCAGATGTGACTATTCCTTATCGTAGTCCGAAAGATGTAGAACGTCTCAAAGAAATTATTTCCCCTGGGGATTTTGCTAAAATTAACTTTATTCCTGCTAATTTACAAGATGAGGCCTCAGTGGAGAAACTGGTCAGGTGCATGACAAAAGTAGATGTATTAATTCATTTAGTCGGCGGTTTTTCTATGGGAAAAACTCATGAATATAGCTTTTATGATTGGAAACAGGAATTAGATTTAAACTTAAACACAACTTTTTTGACTTGCAAATATAGCCTTAAACGTATGTTGGAAAACGGCTATGGTCGCATTGTTACGGTAAGTTCTCGTGCTGGTGTTGAACCTGCTGCCAATTTAGCGGCTTATTCTGCCTCTAAAGCTGGTGTCATCGCTTTAACAAAAGCGATCGCATCTGAAACTAAAGGTACTAATATTACGGCTAATACTATTCTTCCCAGTGTTATTGATACCCCCAAAAATAGGACAGCTATGGGTGAAGAAGCTGCTGATAAATGGGTAAAAGCGGAATCTATCGCTCAAGTGATTTGCTTTCTCGCTTCCGAAGCAGCTATTGATGTCCGCGGTGCAGCAATTCCCATTTATGGCAGTTGTTAAGTCTCACATCCACACCTGAATTAACAGTGGTAATTTGGTATTATCGGCGATTATTGTTAAACATCTCCGCAAAATCTTAAAACTCAAATGCCCAACTTTTTAGATCATTCAGGTATGTTAATAATTTTTTCGCGTTTTATCAGTTAAGACTATTGACTTACACTCAAAAATCTGTTATAGTAAATCTTGATAAGGAAGAACTATTCTCCACTTTCACCTCCCACTACTACATCTCGAATTCGCAAACTGGGACCACCGCAACCCACCGGTAAACCATTTTGTCCCCCTTTGCCACAACCCCCGGATTCATCCCAGTAAAAATCATCACCAATAGCCTCAATATCGGCGAGGGTTTGGAAAACGTTACCGGAAAGGGTGACATCTTTTACTGGTTCAGCAATTTTGCCATTTCTAATCATCCAAGCTTCCCCGGCGCTGAAAGTGAACATTTCCCCATTTGTCATTCCCCCTAACCAATTTTGGGCATAAACCCCTTCTTTAATGCCAGTGAATAAATCTGCGACTGGGGTTTTCCCGCGTTCAATCCAGGTGTTTGTCATTCTCACAATAGGGGAATAGTGATAATTAAGACAACGGGCATTACCTGTGGGTTTCTCTGCTAGTTTACCAGCAGTTTCACGGGAATGCAGTCTACCAACTAATACACCATCTTCAATTAATTGGGTAGTTGTGGCAGGTGTACCTTCATCGTCGTAAAAATAACTACCGCGATGTCCTTGGGGTGCAGCACCATCAAATATTTGTAGTTCTTTTGGTCCAAAACGTCGCCCTAAAGTCATAACTTCCAGAATATCAGGGTTTTCATAGGCCATATCTGCTTCGGAAAGATGTCCAAAGGCTTCATGAACAAATAGGCCGCTGAGAATGGGATCAATAACTACGGTATAAGTATTACCTTTGACAGATGGTAAAGATAAAGACGTAACTGCTCTTTCCGCTGCACCTTTCACTTGTTTGTCTAAATTAGTTAAGTCTTCGTAAGCTTTGCGGGAACCGATGGTTTCTCTACCAGTTTGAACTGTGTCTCCATTCCTGGCTGTAGCTGCAAAGCGCATTTCCATATCTACCCAGGATTGATCAATAAAAGTTCCTTCGGATGTGACAATAATTACTCTTTGGGTGCTGTCACTATAATGAACGGATGTGGTAGTAATTCGGTGATCAAATGTTTTAAGTAATTCAGTATAGCGATCGCATAATTGTTTTTTCTGCTTTAGCGGAATTTGTCGGGGATCAGTACCCATAAGAGGTAACTTACACAGGTCTTGTATGGGGTCAATTGCTGCAAGTATAGTTTCTTCATCACCCACCATCCGGGCGGCGGCGATGGCTTCTTCTATGCGTTCTTCAATAGTTGCTAATTTATTAAAACTACTTAATCCCCAACCACCTTTATAACAAGTACGAACATGACCACCAATGGAAATCCCCTCGCTGAGAGTTTCCACTTTATCACCACGCAATACAATGTCTGTTCCCTCGGCTTCTTCTAAGCGAATCATCAAATAATCCACACGAGAGGAATGGCGGGAAATTAGATCTGAGAGGAGATTTTGAACATCAGTAAGTTTAGTTATCATTTTCCAAATCGCTATTATGGTTTTGAGTAAAGGCTAAAACTTGTTCTGCGATATTCCCCCGCCGAATTTCTATAGGTAATTTTAGCAAACATTCATGATCAATAAATTTTTGAGAATTTTTAGAAAATCGTAACTATGGATACATACAATTCTGGCAACTGTGGATATCATGATCAAGATATTCACCTAGCAGAAAAAACCAAGAACTCAAAATACCATTGTTTTTGTTCATTTCTGCATCTTCATAAACAGCAGCCTACAGGAGTTTACCTGGCAAAATAATTTTTACGACCTCAATATAAGGACAGAACAACCTGATCACAATTCAGTATGACATAACACAAACCTGTTATACCAATTTGGGATTTTAGATTGGGACCAAAAAATACTTTTACAGCCCTTTTCCATAATACTAAATATCCGCAGTTAGCCTCATTGCGATATTTCAGCTAAGAAATTAAGGAGTTTACCATGCTTCGACAAATGTGCTGGTTATCTAAGTCTAGTGGCGATGATGAAAAGATCTTGTACTTGCAAACTACACCGGGACAACCTTGGCGACCTTACACAGCTTTTCCGCAATTTTCAGTTCCAGATTATCGTGTTCCTCGTGGTTCTAAGGGTTGGGCGACTTATCAAAAACTCTTGAAAGCTGGCTGGACTTTAGTACCTAGTGCCAGAGGCAGTGAGTTTGGTACTAGTAGCTATGTTAAGTCAACTGTGCATAGTTCATAGCCTATATTACCATCTGGGAAACACTATTAAGATTTTTAATCCCCAGATTGGTAATAGAGGTTATCAAAGTCCACCCCAAACACTCTAGAATAGTTAAGGTGCGTTAACTGCTGTTACAAACATTTATTTTTATGCCTCCTCGTTGGCCTCGCAAACCAGATCGTCAAGATCCAGATTTTCGTAAATTAGATGACCGCATGAATTTCGCTGTTCATGTCGGTATTTGTGCAACTGTCAATTCGGGGTTGTGGTTTTTCCACATTTTGAAAAATACTCCCTGGGAATGGCTTCCTGGGGTAACAATTGGTTGGGTAGGAGTATTACTGCTGCATCTAATTTACATTGGTGCGATCGCTAATTACGACCAAACCCCACCGAAATCTACCTAAAGAAAGAAAATCAAGCTAGGGCATTCTCACCTGTGGTGGTAGATTAAACCTGGCTAGTTGAGTAATAATGTAGGGGAATAGGGAATCGAAATTATTACTTTTTACGTGAGGCTATATTGATGGCTAAAACTAACACTACGGAATTACTGGAAACCCTAGCTGCAGAAATTGGTGAAAGTGTTTATATAGATATTGCAAAATGGCATCTTTATCTATCTGATGCCAAACTGCATAATGTTGTTGCCGAAAAATTATATCCTTTAATTACTTCTAAAAGCGTTAATGAAGACAAGGTAATTGCTGCTTTAGAATCTATCACCGTTAAAGTCGGTGGTGGCAGAAAGGAATTATCTTTAATTAATTTATTACCGCTGCAATGCCAAGTTACCTTGGTAGATATTGTCGAAAAATATCAACGGGAAATTTAATCTCATTTTCTTTCCATTGGCAAGTTTACACATTTAAATTATGAAGGTTAATCAAGATGTTTTTACAAATTAAAGACAGTCGTGATTTGGTGAAAATAGTTGATATTCAAGAACTATTAGACCCCACCATTAAAACTGTTCATGCCCAAGAACAAGAAGGACAAGAAGAACAGGAAACGGACATTTATCAAAAAGTAGAATTAGTATTTCCCTCTGGGGAAAAATTACCACGCTGTTGGTTAGATGCCCACTATAGAGAAAGAGTATCTGTAGCAGCTTAATACTATAATTGTAGGATGATTTAGTTCATTCTACAATTAGAACAGGTCTTAACTCTATAGAATTTAAAACAAGATTTCCAACTTTTTAGGGAAGTCGGAAACCTGGATCTAGCATATTCAAAAATCAAATAGGAATGCTATATATATCGTTTCCCACTCTAATAAAGTACACACCAATTTGTTACCTATTCCCTAAAACTAAATTGCTATATTACAAAGCTACTAATTGAGATTTTATTTCTGAAGCTTGTAAATCACGACCGATAAAAACTAAACTGGTTTGTTTTGTTTCTTCTGGTTTCCAAGGACGATCATAAAATTTATCAAATCTATTTCCTACACCTTGCATAACTAACCTCATGGGTTTATTCGTAACAGCCACAAACCCTTTAATACGGTAAATTTCTTGTTCTTGTGCCAGTTTTTCCAATGTTGCTTGTAGCTTTTCGGGGTCAAATGTCCGGTCTAAAATGACATGAGTTGAGTTAATTTCATCATCATGATCATGGTCTTCTTCCGTGTCATGATGACTAGGACGTGAATCTAAATTATCTTCAACTGCGGCTGCAAATCCTAATAATATAGATGGGTCTAATTTACCATAATCACTAGAGACGATTTTCACAACTCTCGGTAATTCATTCTTAACTAATTCTAGGACTCGTGCTTGAGTTTCACTATCAACTAAATCAGTTTTATTCAAAATTACTAAATCAGCACAAGCAAGTTGATCTTCAAACAATTCTTGTAATGGTGTTTCATGTTCTAGACTATCATCTTCTTGACGTTGGGCAGCGATCGCATCCAAATCACTAGCAAATGTACCCGCAGCAACAGCAGCACAATCTACTACAGTAATTACAGCATCTACTGTAGCAGCATTACGAATCTCTTGCCAACGAAAGGCTTTTACTAAAGGTTTTGGTAAGGCCAAACCAGAGGTTTCAATGATAATATAATCTATACTAGCTCGGCGTTTAATTAATTCCCGCATTGTCGGGTAAAATTCCTCTTGAACGGTGCAGCATAAGCAGCCATTCGTCAGTTCAAATATATTAGTTTCTGGATTTGCCTCTGTTTCATCTTCCGGGCAAATTTGACAAGATCTCAATAACTCACCATCTATCCCCAGTTCACCAAATTCGTTGACTAATACTGCTATGCGTCGTCCTTGGTTGTTTTGGAGGAGGTGACGGATTAGGCTCGTTTTACCACTTCCTAAGAAGCCTGTGATGACAGTAACAGGGATTTTTGTAGCCATGTTGTATATACGGTTTAATCAATTAATTGTACACTATAACAGCACTTGAACTATCTTCTCAAGCCCCTCCCCCTTTACAGTGTGATTGTATTTCACTCTTTTGGGAAAAGATCTTGTCTAAAATTACTTATTTTGTGTAAAGTATATGCAGGTAAATGGCAAAATATCGTATTTATCTAGAATAATTGACTAAAATCTACTTAAATTCAGCTATTGTCAATTTACCCACAACAACACCCCGACTTTAATATTTAGAGGCCTCAATGCAGTTTGATGATCTTAGCAAAAAAACAACCGAATATAAAGAAATTAAAGACCTCAAGGAAAAATCTCATTGTCAAAGTCCAACCATTAAAGGCAGTATTAAAGGTAAAGAACCCAACCCTGCTAATAATATTAGTTTTAATGAAGATGACAATCGTGGTCGAGTTGCAATCTTTATTGATGGGTTAAATTTATTTCATGCCGCATTACAATCGGGAATTGAAATTGATTATGTAAAATTACTCTGTCGTTTAACCAAAACTTCTCGATTATTACGCGCTTTCTTTTATACAGGGATAGATAGTGGTAACGAAAAACAACAAGGATTTCTTTTATGGATGCGTCGTAATGGTTATCGTGTAGTTACTAAAGATATGAGTGTAGTAGTGGACAATTACAAAAAACCAAATCTAAATGTTGAAATTGCTGTGGATATGATTACTTTAGCACCCTATTATGACACAGCTATCTTAGTCAGCGGAGATGGAGATCTGGCCTATGCTGTTCATGCAGTTAGTAATGTAGGCGCTAGAGCAGAAGTAATTGGTTTACAAACAACAACTAGCGATAGTCAAACGCGCCATAGGAATCACCTAATTGATGTAGCTGATGAATTTATTGATTTTGACAGTATTAAACAAGACATTCAAAAAGATTCTTACATCGGGTATAGTTATCGGACTCCTTCTAATTACCATCCTCAAATTCCTAATATATAAATTTATTGTTGTCGCTTTTTTGTCATTCCTGACTCTACTCGGAGTTCGGGGAAAGATTTTCGACATTCAATTTAGAGATCACTAAATACACTTAAATTCAAATATTACCATATTATCCAATCTCAAATTACTTTAATTTGAGAGCATCAAATACTGCATTCTATTTGACATTTTTTTGATATTCATGATATACCAAATTTGAGAATATCATCAGATAGCTAAAACTGTTGATTTTTCCCCACCCTCACAGACAACTTTTTCAGCAACCTCTAATTAACATTAATAAGTACAATTATCATTCTCTAAAATTCAGTTCTAAATCGAGTATGATAGCTTATTAACCTAAAATAGATATATTTTTGAAAATTGATATCATCAAAGGAGCAAGTGTAGTGAATCAAATCCAATCAACTTTAGTTATTAGCTACGTCCTGATGACTGCCTATTTTCTTACCAATTGGTTAACCTTTTCTCTCCGTAACCCTACATCTTCTCCAGAGGATAAATTTTTATCCTTTATCATGTTTGTTATTAGCACTATCTTATGGCCTATAGTCATCGTTATCTCTTGCTTAGAAATATTTAAAGGAGGTAAGTTAGAATTTACCACGGTAGTTCCCCTAGTTTTAGCAATATTCGCGTTTAGTATTTCCTACTATTTAAGTTCATTACCTAAAGATTGGTTGTGTTATTACGACCTATTTTGCCACATTTAAATTATTGACCTTAGACCGGGAAACGATATAAGCAATTTTGAGTAAGTGGGTTAACATAATAAAACTAACTTGTGTAAAGAACCGTAAAATCGCTTAAAACTTTTTTACTCTTACCTCTTGCCTTGCTATAACGATGATCTAGAAACAACTTCTGGATCTACCCAGATACTACCCTTTCTACCAAAAGTTACCGCCTGATCTCCTTCCGCTGAGATATCTACAGTTTTGCCATCATTAGCTACTTGTAACAAATGCCAATTTTCTTGACCTAGTTCACCAGAACGGAACAATATATTATTAGGCTGCTTTTTACTCCAACCTAGTAAAATATCTATTTTTTCGTGATCATCTTGTGATTGCGAAGGATGAACTACACTAAGATTATTCTCTTGACGATTCCAAATTACAGCCTGATCTGTGACATCTGCTGTATTGAAAACAGCCACAAATTTACGTACAAGAAAGCGATCGCCCTTTTCAGACCAGCTAATAGGCACCAATACCTCAATCTTACCATCATTATCCGCCTCTGCTGACAAACTTGGACGTTTTTTTAATAGAGGATCAATCACTGCACCAGTTGATGACATCACCCTTAACCGTCTAGTTTCTCTATCCTCCACAAACAATACACTATTAACTCGGCTATTGTGCATTTCCGGCTTGATTTCCATTTGCACCCGGCTATAAATCGCATATTTGCCATCAGGAGAAAGTACGGGGATACTTCGGTAATAGCGGATACCAGAATTACCCTTGCCACCAATCGCTTCCTGAGTGGACATAATCCATTGCCAAGGTATAGGATGGGGACTACCTATAGGATCAGTTTGTTTCATGTCTGACTCATTTGGCTGTTCACTAACAGGTATTTCTCCGTTTTTAGGAGTTACTATTAATGTTGTTAATTCTTGAGATTGATAATTCCCACTTTCTGGAGAATTTAAATCGGTCTGCTCTCTCCCATTTTTTAATTTTGGAATTAGATTAACTATATCAATAGATTTTTGGCTTTGAATTTGTTCAATATTAATTGATGGTACAATTTCGCCAACAGCATGATTCTCCAGATAAGAACCTTCTCTTTTTGTCCCTGAAATAATCTTAGTTGATGATGTCTGTATTCCTTCCCCAACAGATATTTTTCCTGTGTGAGAATCAACTTGAGCAAATCGTAAATTTAATTTCTTCGTATTGGCAATTTCTGCCGATTTTGCATTAGATCGTCCATTATCTACTAATTTTAATTGTTTTGCTAAAGTAGCATGAAGAGACATTCCTGCCAAAGGTGAAATTACAATGACAATGGCAGTATACTTAAAAAATGATTGAACACGAAACCATCCTGGCACCAAAAGGGGCTTAAACATGATGAGACTCTCTACAGGTATTTGCTAAGTGCGGGCAGTATTTATACAGGATATGAACAAGAAAAAGCCATGATTATTGTATATTAAAAAACCAAAAGCTTTAACAGATATTTATTTAAATTTTGCATTATTTTACAAAAGTTTTTGTGTCACTATTTACCTCCTCATAATTTTTACAAAATATACAAAAGCAAAGAATTAAAGTTAACAGTAGATTTATATATGTTAATAATTGCCATTCTGGATCATCCCAAAATAAAGTTTATAAGTGAGCAATGCTAGTAACCAAAAACACAACAACTTACATTAGCAAATTGTGCGATTAAGCAAGCACACTTTATTGACAACTTAGGCAATTATCGAATAATTTTAATCTGGACTAGAAATAGCTAACTGCAAAACACGGCCAGACACACTAAACTCATTAATGGTAGACGGGAACGGGGATAGTCTCACCAACCTACCTAAGGTGTTATAGTTTATCGAGGCTTTTTCTTTCAACCAACATTAAACACTATATCATTGAAAATGTGAAAATTCACTTCCTCTAATCAAAAATGCTCAACATTATCTTACGTATACTTTAGGTATCTTAGTTGTCAACAATATAGGACACACTTACCATTGATTAATGACTCATAACTCCTAATTAATGATTAATAACTAATGAAAATAGTATTTTTTGGTACTCCTGATTTCGCAGTCCCTACTTTACAAAAACTCTTGGAAAATAAGGATTTCCAGGTAATTGCCGTAGTTACCCAACCGGATAAACGTCGAGAACGCGGGAATAAACTAACACCTTCACCAGTTAAAGCCCTAGCTATGGATCATCATATCCCAGTATGGCAATCCGAAAGATTAAAAAAAGATATTGAGATCCTAACACAACTCAAGCAGATGGCAGCAGATGTATTTGTCGTTATTGCCTATGGACAAATTTTATCTCAGAAGATATTAAATATACCCAAGTTCGGTTGTATTAACGTACATGGTTCTATTTTACCTCAGTATCGAGGGGCAGCACCAATTCAGTGGAGTATGTATAACGGAGAGACAGAAACGGGAATTACAACTATTTTAATGGATCAGGGCATGGATACAGGGGATATGCTCCTAAAAGTAACTACACCAATTCAATTACTAGATAATGCTCATATTTTAGCTGAAAAGTTGGCTATCACTGGTGCAGATTTACTCATAGAAACTCTGTATAAACTAGAGCGTCGAGAAATCACACCAATTCCTCAAGATCATGGGAAAGCCACTTACGCATCTTTGATTCAAAAGCCAGACTATAATTTAGAATGGGCAAAGAGTGCCGTCCAATTACATAATCAAATCCGCGGCTTTTATCCCCACTGTACCACAACTTTTCGCCACCAACCATTAAAAATCACTGCTACTGTTCCCCTAGATACCGCCTATATTCAAGAATTACCAGGGCAGTTACAGGAAAAAATCAACAAAATACCCAACTTATCAACTATATCCGGCAGACCAGGAGAGGTAGTTAATATTACTAAAGGACTGGGAGCAATTGTCCAAACAGGGGTGGGTTTATTACTGCTGCAAGAAGTACAGCTAATGGGTAAACGTCCCCAGTCAGGATGGGATTTTGTCAATGGGACTCGGTTAACTGTCGGTGAGGTAATTGGTAATGGATAATTACAATTGACAACTGACAACCAACAACTGACTAATTTTCATAGAAGCGGCAGGATTTACAGGGACCTTCTGGGTTAACTGCACAACGAATAATTTCTGAAAGAGCATTATAATTACAGGTAGCATCACCTATAACCCAACGTCCCTCTACTAAACTTTTTTCTTCCGGTCTTTGAGCTTTTTGTACGTAAATGGCGATATGATGTAATCTATAGCGTCCTCCTTTAAGCTGGTATCTATGACAACGCTCTAAGACTGCATAGGTTTTTCCCTCAAAATCAAGATAGTTACCCGGTTGGGGTGTCCAATCAAGCTGTAGTTTACCAAGAGATTGACGCGGATGTGTTAAAATTACCTCTGTGGGTAAGGAATTTAGCTCCATAATATGTTATCTGAATTTAGTTATTGAGCTTATGATCACTAATTAGGATGTTTTTGCTATAACCTAGATCTTATCTAAATAAGATTAAGCGTGTTTTGTCAATACATATAATAATTTATATATTTTTATAGATTATTTAATATTTGATTATAACTTGACAATTATCTGAACAAATATATAGATTATTAATTATAGGTATTGTAGATAACTTCTAGGAAAATTACGATTAGTTTACATATCTTTACAAATCGGCATCTATGGGAGAGGGTGATTTAGGTAAACACTTGATGTCTATGTTGCTGATTATGACTGAATCAGAGGGATATTGGTAGATAAATTGTCCAAAGTGTCTATTACATTGTTTAAAGTTATGTAGCCTTTTGCTTACAAGCTATCAAGCCCTGGGGTAAACTATGCCTTGATTATGATTTTGTCATTCATTCTAGAAGAACACCCAAGAGGAGAAGTTTTTCAATGTCTCATACCGTAAAAATCTACGACACCTGCATTGGCTGTACACAATGCGTTCGCGCTTGCCCCACTGACGTACTGGAAATGGTTCCTTGGGACGGCTGTAAAGCTGCTCAAGTGGCTGCGTCTCCCCGCACTGAAGACTGTGTAGGTTGTAAGCGGTGTGAAACAGCTTGCCCCACCGACTTTTTGAGCATTCGCGTTTATTTAGGCGCTGAAACAACTCGCAGTATGGGCTTGGCTTACTAAGAATTTTAAGTTTCTAAAATTTCTAAATTCTTGGTAGTTTAGTGCTGGGGAGTGAGAAGAGGAGAAATATTGAGATTCTTCTCTCATTCCTCAGCATTTTTGTTATTCTTTGTCAGTTGTCAGTTGTTCTTTGTCAGTTGTCAGTTGTTCTTTGTCAGTTGTCAGTTGTTCTTTGTCCGTTGTCCGTTTTCAGGAAGAAGTTACCCACTGACCACTGACCACTGACCAATTTGTTAAAGTGACTTATTCGTTCCAGCAACTATACTTAAAATTTAATCATCCTGTCATTGGAGTGGTTTAAGCAATGTGTGGAATAGTGGGATACGTAGGCACTCAGGCGGCAACAAATATTTTACTGGCTGGTCTGGAGAAGTTAGAATATAGGGGTTACGATTCGGCAGGAATTGCCACTATTTTGGAAGGTGACGTGCATTGTGTACGGGCTAAGGGTAAATTACTCAACTTGCGTTCTAAACTGGAACAAATCGCAAATCCTGCCCAAATTGGTATTGGTCACACCCGGTGGGCAACTCATGGTAAACCTGAAGAGTACAATGCTCATCCTCATTTAGATACGGCGCTGCGAATAGCAGTAGTGCAAAATGGTATTATTGAGAATTATCGAGAGTTACGAGAACATTTAAAGGCTTTAGGTCACATATTCCGTTCAGAAACAGATACAGAAGTAATTCCCCATTTAATTGCTGAATGTTTAAAGCATTCTTCTGATCATCAAGGTTCTGATTCTGTGTTTTTAGACGCGGTGAGGGAAGCTGTAAGTAAGTTAGAAGGGGCTTATGCTATTGCGACTATTTCTGCTGACTATCCTGATGAAATGATTGTAGTTCGTCAACAAGCGCCTTTAGTGATTGGTTTTGGCCAAGGTGAGTTTTTCTGTGCTTCAGATACGCCAGCAATTGTTCCCTATACCCGCTCTGTATTGACCCTAGAAAACGGGGAAATCGCTCGTTTGACTTCTTTGGGGGTGGAGGTGTATAACTTTGCTGGAAACCGCTTGAAAAAGCATCCCCGCACCCTGAACTGGAATCCTATTATGATAGAAAAGCAGGGATTCAAACATTTTATGCTCAAGGAAATCTATGAGCAACCGGGGGTAGTACGGGATTGTTTGGAGGCTTATTTTTCTACGGAAGAGAGAGAAAATACTGAACAATCACCAGTAAAATTGGGTTTAAGTAGCGAATTTTACGCAGATTTAGAACAAATTCAAATTGTGGCTTGTGGTACGAGTTGGCACGCGGCATTAGTGGGTAAATACTTATTAGAGCAATTGGCAAAAATTCCCACTCAGGTACAATATGCTTCTGAATTTAGGTATGCACCATCACCGATAACGCCTAATACTCTAACTATTGGGGTAACTCAGTCGGGAGAAACTGCTGATACTTTGGCGGCTTTGTCTATGGAGAAGGAAAGAAGACAGGGAAAAGAGACTAAGTATCAAGCGCGACTTTTAGGAATCACGAATCGCCCGGAAAGTAGTTTGGGTAATATGGTTACAAATATTATCAATACTCATGGGGGAATTGAAATTGGTGTGGCCGCGACGAAAACTTTTGTAGCGCAATTGATGGCTTTTTATGCTTTGGCGCTAGATTTGGCTTATCGTCGTCATGAGATTAATTCTGTTAGATTTGAGGAAATTCTCACGGGTTTACGGGAATTACCGGGGGAAATTGAAGCGATTTTAGAAACTCAAGAACGTTATATTGAACGTTTGGTACATGATTTTTCAGAGACAAAAGATTTTATCTTTATTGGGAGAGGAATTAATTTTCCTATTGCTTTAGAAGGGGCTTTAAAATTAAAGGAAATTAGCTATATTCATGCGGAGGGTTATCCTGCGGGGGAAATGAAACATGGACCAATTGCGTTATTAGATGCTAAAGTTCCTGTGGTAGCGATCGCTGTTCCTGGTAATGTATATGAAAAGGTGATTTCTAATGCTCAAGAAGCTAAAGCCAGGGATTCTCGTTTAATTGGGGTAACATCTGTTAAAGATGGTGAAGCGGGGGAGATATTTAATGATTTAATTCCGGTTGCGGAAGTGGAGGAAATTCTCTCACCAATTCTCACAGTTATACCGTTGCAATTGTTAGCTTATCATATTGCGGCGCGGCGAGGTTTGGATGTAGATCAACCAAGGAATTTAGCTAAGTCGGTAACAGTTGAATAATTGATATTTTGCTGATTTAGTGAATAATTAGGTGGGGAATACCCACCTGATAAAATTGTATTCTTATGCAGTTATTTAAGTAGATTTTGCTCTTTCTCTCAAACCCTCATTTCTCTGTGACCTCCGTGCCTGGAGTGGTTCATTCATCTTTAATCTCCATTTTCTGTAATTACCCTTTCTAAAGGTTTATCCCAACTATCAACCGGTAATTGAGAGACATAAGCAAAATCAAAAACCACCCCCATAGTTAGTTTCCTATCCCAACCTGGAGAATTTAACAAACGGTCATAATACCCTCCACCATAACCCAAGCGGTATCCTTGGACATCACAACCCACACAGGGAACAAGAATTAAATCTACTTCTGCAATCTCAATTATTGGTGCTTCATAATGAGGTTCCTTGATTCCATAAGCACCAATATTAATCGTGTCATTAGGTTGCCAAAAATGCCAAACTAGAGACTTATCAACACAACGGGGAAACCCCCAACGTTTATTAGTATTAGTATATAGCAAGCTAATATCAGGTTCTTGACGAAAACTGAAAAAAGACAGAATAGTATTTGCTTGATTAAATATAACTGAGTTTTGGATATTAGTGGTCAGGCGATCGCTTTTTTCCCGCCATTCTAATAATGGCATAGACTGGCGTTTTTGGAGTAAAACCCGGCGCAATTCCTTTTTACTGAATTGTGAATTAATTATTTCCAAAGCCTCATAAAATTCCTCTTTAACCTCTTTCCTCCGTGTCCTCCATGCCTCTGTGGTTAGATAAATCTCTCTTTCCCACCCTCTGTATATATCGTTATCTCTCGTTCCCATACTCTGTATGGGAATGAATTAAGAAGGCTCTGCCTTCTATTGTATACTAGAGTCAGAGACTCTAGAAGGCATTCCCAGTCCGAGACTGGGAACGAGAGAAACGAGAGAATAACCTTTAGGCAGCGTTTTTCCGCCACCAATCAATGGTACTCTTTAAACCTGTTCTAAATTCTACCTCAGCGGTAAAACCAAAAGCCTGTTTTGCCCTTTCCGTATCTAAACAACGTCGGGGTTGACCATTGGGTTTATCGGTTTCCCAAACAATTTCCCCGTCATACCCCATTAATTCGCAAATTAAGGTAATTAGGTCTTTAATGGATATCTCGTAACCAGTTCCTAAATTAACAGGTTCAGCATCATTATAAAACTGAGTTCCCATCACTATACCTCGTGCAGCATCCGTAGAATACAAAAATTCACGAGTAGGAGAACCGTCACCCCAAACAGGAAGTTGTTTTTCTCCCCTAGTTTGGGCTTCTTGTACCTTGCGAATTAAAGCCGGAATCACATGAGAACTACTAGGGTTAAAGTTATCTTCAGGTCCGTACAAATTCACTGGTAAAAGGTAAACACCATTAAAGCCGTACTGCTGACGGTAAGATTGTAATTGTACCAACAGGGCTTTTTTGGCAATTCCATAAGGAGCGTTAGTTTCCTCTGGATAACCATTCCAGATATCATCTTCTTTAAATGGTACAGGAGTAAACTTAGGATAAGCGCAAATAGTTCCTACACAGACAAATTTTTCCGTACCTTGTTGATAAGCCGCATGGATTAACTGCGTCCCCATGATCAAGTTATCATAAAATAACTCACCGGGTTTTTCCCGATTTAGACCAATACCTCCCACATGGGCAGCTAGATGAATGATAATATCCTGTTGGTCAACTGCCCGTTGGCAATTTTCCCAAACCCGCAGATCACAATCGTGCGATCGCGTCACTGTAATTTTATCACATTCAGCGCCATTTTGACAAAGTTGATCTATCACCTGACGACCGAGAAAACCCGCCCCACCGGTCACAAGAATCCGTTTATTTTCTAATTTTAAGGCAGTCATATGTTATCCTTGAGCTGAATTAAAAGTGCAGAGATCCCAATTCTTGACGGGTAGTAGCAATATCCTGAGGTTGTTTTGAACCACTACCATTGGGGGAAGTACAACCCACAGCTTGTAAATCAGCTTCGACCATGAGCGCGACCAGTTCTTTAAATGTTACCGATGGTTTCCAGCCTAATTTTTGCTGGGCTTTAGTCGGATCACCAATTAACAAGTCTACCTCCGCAGGACGCAAATAACGTTGATCAAACTCTACGTAATTCTGCCAATCGAGATTAACATAACTAAATGCTAACTCCAAAAACTCTTTGACTGAATGGGTTTCTCCCGTAGCCACCACATAATCATCTGGTTGTTGTTGCTGCAACATTAACCACATGGCTTTTACATAATCTTTCGCATAACCCCAATCTCTCTTAGAGTCCAAATTACCCATAAAGATATTTTTTTGTTTACCAGCGACAATGCGGGCTACGGCTCTAGTTATTTTACGGGTAACAAAGGTTTCACCCCTTCTAGGCGATTCATGATTAAAAAGAATACCATTACAAGCAAACAAATCGTAAGATTCGCGGTAATTTATGGTTTGCCAATGGGCGTATACCTTAGCACAAGCGTAAGGACTACGGGGATAAAATGGTGTAGTTTCATTTTGTGGGACTGCTTGTACCAAACCATACATTTCAGAAGAACCAGCTTGGTAGAAGCGGACTTGAATACTAGTACGTTGTTGATAATCACGGATTGCTTCTAATAAACGCAACGTACCCATACCTACAACATCTGCTGTATATTCAGGTGAATCAAAGCTTACCCGGACGTGGGATTGAGCCCCCAAATTATAAATTTCCGTAGGTTTGACTTCTTCTAAAATCCGTCGTAGTGTTGTTCCATCCGTCAAATCACCATAGTGTAGAAAGAGGCGTGCACTTTCATTATGGGGATCTTCATACATATGGTCAATCCGGTCTGTGTTAAAAGTAGAAGTGCGGCGAATAATCCCGTGCACTTCATAACCTTGTTCCAGTAAAAGCTCAGTTAAATAAGAACCATCTTGACCAGTAATACCAGTAATTAAAGCCCGTTTTGATTGTGTCATGCTTGGTGATATCTTGTTGTTTTTAGTTAAAAATTACAAACATTATGATCTTAACTAGTAGTTGAGTGCAACTATTATCTAATAGTCAAGCTACAAGTATTAATTGCCATCAACAGTTAACGACCAAAGAGTATTTTCAATCAAAAACACTCTAACAAATAATTATGGATTTAGTTCCGTTAACATTCTTGATCTTGCATATAATAATTATTATTGGTGTTCAAAATTTATTTAGCCTTGTGTATAAGTAAAGTATAAAAATATTCATACTTTTGTGATTAAATTAGGTTTTTGGGGCATTAGATTGCCCCACAATAGGGAATTTGCGTACTTAGTTAGTAAGCTCCTTTGTTTTTGGGCAGAATGACCACATTAACTGTTTTGAGAATAATCCACAAATCGAGCCAAAAATTCCTAAAATTGACATAGTTTAGGTCTATTTGCACCCGCCGGGGATAAGGAATATCATTACGTCCAGATACTTGCCACAAACCAGTAATTCCGGGACGAATAGTCAAAACATGATTGATATAATCACCATATTTGATTAATTCTTCCGCTACTAAAGGTCGTGGACCAACTACACTCATGTCTCCCTTAAGAACATTCCAAAATTGGGGAAACTCATCCAAACTAGTAATTCGCAAAAAGTGACCAACTTTAGTGATTCTAGGGTCTGTTTTCAGCTTGAAATTGGTTTCAAATTCCTCTCGCAGATTAGGTGACGCGGCCATCATTTCCGCGAGAATTGTGTCAGCATTGTTGACCATAGTGCGGAACTTAATGCAATTAAAGCTCCGGTAGTTTCTGCCTACCCGTTCTTGAACATAAAAAACAGGACCTTTGGAGCTGATAACTATCAATAAGGCCAATATTATGTAAATGGGAGAAAACAAAATCAAGACCGACAATGAAAAAACTATATCAAACAGTCGTTTAAAAAACTCTCCGTATAAACCCTGAAAAGATAAACTTTTGGATTTTACCTTTGGCTGTTTAACTTTTTGACCACGTTTTGATAAAACAGCCATAGATGTACTGTTATCCTTTCGCGGGTTTCGCTTGCCGGAGAGGAGTGAACTCTGGGCAGTCATCATACTCCTTTATAATCCACACCACACATAGTCCCAATCTTAAAGCTAAAAGGCAGTAATTTTGAGGAAAAATTTGCCCCCTTTCTAGAAAATAAATACAAAAAGGCTGATGTTTACTGGTGGTAAACTCTTTTTTCACGACATTCATTGACAAAACTTAGATACCGTTCTGCAAAAACCTGACGAGAAAATTGATTAGCGTGTGTTTGTATATATTGATAATTGTATAAATGTTGATTATCGGCAAATTTTTCTACGGCATCTATTAAAGCTCCTACTGTTTGCATTTTAAATAATATACCAGTTCCTGTGTCAGGATGTGTCTGAATATCTCTAACTGTTTCCAATGCACCACCAGAACCGTAGGCAATTACGGGAGTTCCACAGGCTTGGGCTTCAACTAGGGCAATACCAAAGTCTTCACAAGCTGCATAAACAAAGGCTTTGGCTCGGGACATATAATTTTTGACGATATGATCAGGTTGCCATCCTAAGATGCTAATATGTGGTTGAGCTATTTCCCGCAATTTGTTCATTTCTGGTCCTGTACCAATAATGATCAATGGTTTTTTTAGGTGATTAAAAGCCTCAGTAATTAAACTAACTTGTTTATAACTGACCAATCGGGAAACTATCAGGTAAAAATCCTCTTTTTCGGAAGAAAACGGACATTCATCCAGATTAACTGGTGGATAGATAACAGTTGCTTCTCGACGATAGCACCGCCAAATTCGTCTAGCTGTATGTTGGGAGTTGGCAATGAAGTAATCTACTCTATTAGCACTAATTACGTCCCATTGGCGCAAATTATGCAGGATATAGCGTGTAATCCAGCCAATTCCTCCTCGACCTAGTTTACTTTGCCTGAGATAGTCAAAGGTTAAATCCCAAGCATATCGCATCGGACTATGGCAATAACAGATATGCAATTGATTCGGCGTGGTTAAGACCCCTTTGGCTACTGCATGAGATGAAGATAAAATTACTTCATAGGCTCGCAAATCCAATTGCTCAATGGCCAAGGGTAATAAGGGTAAATATTTTTGTACTCCTTGACGCGCTTGGGGAAGTTTTTGTAAAAACGTTGTGCCAATTTGACGTTTGTACAAGTAACTTTCGGGATTACTGGATTCAAAATCTATCAGGGCATACAAATCAGCATTAATGTGATTTAATATTTCCTGGACTACGAGTTCTGAACCACCTGTGGCTTGAGGGGTTAACCACTCATGAACTAAGGCATATTCTAAGGACACAGTTAAGTTGAATGGGTGGAAGGTAATTAAGCTAATTCAATGAGGTGGTTTTCAATTCTCCTCAGTTTCTTTGATCGAGAAATAGTAACATTCCTAGATTTAATACAAGATACAATCCTACCAAAAGATGTTCCTCCAGTGATACTACAACCTGATAACCTCAGAAATAAGGCTGATTTGCCACTCCGGTTATTGAGGAATTAGAACGTTATGCGGATTTTGGTTATTGGTGGAACTCGCTTTATTGGTGTGTACTTAACTCAACTACTGATAAAAGCTGGACATGAGGTAGTTTTGTTTAATCGTGGTAATCATCCCACACCTTCGGGAGTAGGACAAATTATAGGCGACCGCACTGACTCAAATCAACTTCAAGAAAAATTAGCACAGGAAAACTTTGATGTTGTTTTTGATAATAATGGCAGAGAGCTTGCGGATACGCAACCCCTGGCAGAAATTTTTCAAGGCCGGATAAAACACTTTGTTTATATGAGTTCCGCTGGGGTGTATCTGAAATCTGACCAAATGCCTCATTTGGAAGGGGATACAGTAGATCCTAAAAGTCGTCATAAGGGTAAACATGAAACGGAATCTTACCTCAAACAATTAGGTATTCCCTTTACTTCTATTCGTCCTACTTATATCTATGGTCCCCAAAATTATAACCCTTTGGAAAGTTGGTTTTTTGAAAGAATTATCCGTCATCGTCCCATTCCTATCCCTGGTAATGGTATGCACTTGACTCAGCTAGGTCATGTATTAGATTTAGCCCAAGCAATGATACAAGTAATTGGCAATGAAAAAGCAATTGGACAAATTTATAATATCTCAGGCGATCGCTATGTCACTTTTGACGGGTTAGCTCGTGCTTGTGCTGTGGCCGCTGGTCAATCTGCCGATAATCTCAAAATAGTCCATTATGACCCTAAAAAGTTTGATTTTGGTAAACGCAAATCTTTCCCTATGCGAGTGCAGCATTTCTTTGCATCAATAAATAAAGCACAAATAGAATTAAATTGGCAACCTCAATATGATTTAATTTCTGGTTTAAAAGATTCTTGGGACAATGACTATTTAATCAGTGGACAAGATAAATTAGAAGTCGATTTTTCTGTAGATGATGAAATCTTGAGCAGTTTATAATCGGTAATGGGTAAAGAATGTTTTAAAAGTGGTATCCCGTAATTTTTATCACATTTTTACCCCTCTTAGTCTTTCTGAGGGGAGAAACAAGAAAATCCAGTTCCCTCCCCAAAGCATAAGGGAGGTTTAGGGAGGGGTCGAAAATATTTGATACATCAATCATAACTTTTCATCTCCAAAAAAATGGTAGAGACGTTACATATAACTTCTCTACAGGGGTTTCAGATTACGCGGATTTAATTCCTGGTCATGATACAATAGCAGCCCGACAGCTTATTTACTACTTGCCCTGTTTGGAGCAAGAATAGTCTTAAAAATGTCTAGAAACCCAAGAGAATCAATTTCAATGCCAGAAGGTTCAGGATTTTGGCTGTTTATACCCGCACACAAGAGTTTCATGATTCAACTTTTTTTCACTGAGCTTAAAACTGGTGTATAAGAGTGTTTCTTGTCTGTTCCCTTTTTTTTGTAAATTTTCTATGTTAATTTATACCCTGATAGCTTTTTTTACTTATTTTTTAACTTTTTTAATGTGAATAATCAAGATATCAAAAAGATCCCCAAACCCGGATTTTTTGAAGAAGTTGGGGGTCTGACTCGGTTATGTTGAACTACTTAGCCTGAGTTGATACCGTTAAAACCTGTGGTGGTGAAGCATCTGGTGGATAAAGAAAATCTACTTGGACTAAAGAAACTTTATCTGGTTTTATATCCAATGATACCAAAGATTCTCCTACTTCACCACGTTTTTGAACTAAATGGAAAAATTTATTTTGCCATTCTCCCTGTTTCTGATAACGTAAGCGCACCGTTCCTCTAAAAAAGATCTGACGCGGCGGAGAGTTGAGAAAGCGCAATCCAGGTTTGCTTAACTGATTTTCTTTAATAGGAGTTTGGATAGCAATACTTACAGTTTGTTCACTTTTAGTATTATTGTATAGAGGTAGATCAAGAGTATATTGAATACCATAATTACCATGAGCGTAATAGGCAGTATCAGGATAGCGGACTAACATGGGTGCGGTTTGAACCTGATTTGTTCCCCAAGTGCCCCCATGTAAGGTACTTAAACCGTAGGAGAACGCTGCACCGGGTTGAGGAATAGTTAAATACCTGCCTTGAGGTTTATCTACTATATTTGCTAACCATCGAGAACCCCTAGATACTCCCGCTACACGTCCATAAATTGCAGGTTTATTATTTCCTGTAATCGGGGTGGGAACCTTATCTCTAGGAGTAGATAATTCACCATTATCTAATAAATTTTGCCATTCAGCTAGATTGGGTGCACGTTCGCTACCATCAGTATTTATCCGGGCAAACATCGCCAAACTGGCAGCATAAACATTACCATTACTCCGCAGTCGCAGATATGTAGACCGACCATTGATAGGCGGTCTGAGTCCTTGTACGGGAATTGGTAAATTTAATAACATCTGGCTTTCCCCTGGGGGAATAATAATTTGTGGGGGGAAAATATCTTGTCTTTGTCCTCTCAAAATATCAGACATGACGCGACTACCAGGACCTGCAAAAACTGTTCCTAAGTCATTGGGAATTAAAGATGCTAATTCCTTAAATGGTGCATCTGGTTGACTTAAATAACTCGCACCCTGCAATATATTAATTGTTAGCGGTTGAGTACCAGGATTATGTAAGATTATGCCCAAGTAAAGAGAACGTAAATTTTCTGGTGGGTCAGCTTTAGCAATATGATGGGCAAAAATATCGAATTGTCCGCGCAGACGAAAATTTAAATGGGCTGATGTGACTTTTTTTCCCGCTGCTGGAAATGTAGAAAGTAAAATTCCCTCTTTTAATACTAGTTCTGGACTGTTACTGTTAAATACTGGCACTACATCCAGTCTTCCGGGCAAAGCACGTACTGATTGTATTTGCAATATCTCTTGTGGTGGTTTAGCTGGAACAGATTGAGCAAGGGTAAAAGCAAACAATAATGGCAACATAATAATGAATAGATTTGTTTAAACAGAAGTTAATATTTCTAGAGAAATGCCGAATTGTTAATGATCAAAACAAAATCAGCAATTATGTCTATCAAGTTTTCTTGATTTAAAATTGGTACATGAACAAAAATACACTTAATTGGCAGTTGAGATCGGTGTAAATATTCCAAAACTGAATAATAAACTCCCTCACAAACAAACTTACCACAATCGTAGCTAATCTTCACCGCTGCCGTTGCCACTAATAATTTTTCAAGATCAACGGTGGTTTGTAAAATCTGTTCAGGAGAATTTATAGACTCTTGAGGCAAGATGTTTGTACTACTGGCAATGACTTCTACGCTTAATTGTGAACGAATTGCCGCCATAGCACAATAAATAATATAGTCAGGTCAGAGTTCATTAATTTTGGCAATGACGGCATCACTTGCCAATTACACATCTACAGGTAAACGAGACAAAAAAATCAAATCATGGGTGGGTAAAACCATTTTCCCTAGTGCGAGGAACAAGCCGGCGGATAAATTTGATTTTTGTTCACCTAACCAAATGTCAAAAGAAATAGTATTTTTTTTAATTATGAATAATAATTAGAATTAGAATAATTAAATGCCCTCCCTCAGAAATTTATAAGGAGCAGCTAAATGCCAGTGATTGCAGTTGTTGATTATGATATGGGAAATTTGCACTCTGTCTGCAAAGGATTAGAAAAAGCTGGTGCAACTCCTCAAGTTACTTATTGTTCTCAAGAGTTGGCGAAAGCAGATGCTATAGTTTTACCAGGAGTGGGAGCATTTGATCCAGCGGTGCAACATTTGCGATCGCGTGGTTTGGAAAAACCGATTAAAGAGGCAATCGCTTCTGGTAAACCGTTCTTAGGTATTTGTTTAGGATTACAAATCTTGTTTGAATCCAGCACCGAAGGAACATTACCAGGACTAGGAATTGTTCCCGGAAAAGTTCGTCGATTTCGTTCTCAACCCGGACTGACAATTCCCCATATGGGTTGGAATCAACTCCAACTCAACCAACCAAAAAATCTTTTATGGGAACATTTGCCTATCGATCCTTGGGTTTATTTTGTTCATTCTTACTATGTTGAACCCACAAATCCCCGCGTCCAGGCAGCAACTGTTACCCATGGTGATCAAACTTTTACGGCCGCTATCGCTCATGAAAATCTCATGGCTGTGCAATTCCATCCTGAAAAATCATCAAATGTGGGTTTGCAAATCCTATCTAATTTTGTGGCTCAAGTCCGGGAAAAAGTCTTTGCTTAACAAAAGTTTGCAATATTTTCAATGTTTTCAGGTGTTTATTTTTTCAAGTTTTCAGTTTTAATGATCAATAAGTAATGAGTTTGAGAATTTACGGGAATCGTCTGCTTAAAACCTTGCCAGGTGAACACACCAGACCTACCAGTGCGCGGGTCAGGGAAGCATTGTTTAATATTTGGCAGGGAACAATCCGTGGTTGTCGTTGGTTAGATTTATGTGCCGGTAGTGGTTCTATGGGTGCAGAGGCTTTATGTAGAGAAGCCAGCGTTGTGATTGGTATTGAACAATCAAGTCTTGCCTGTGTTATTATCCAAGAAAATTGGCAACAGGTAGCCAAATCAGAACAGAAATTTCAGCTATTGCGGGGAAATATTACTCAACAATTAAAAAGATTATCAGGTCAAAAATTTGACAGAATATATTTTGATCCACCTTATGCTAGTGGATTATATGAACCAGTATTAAAAGCGATCGCTCAGTATCAGCTTTTAGATTCCCTGGGGGAAATAGCGGTGGAACATCGTCTTCAAGACTGGACACCACCAAATATTCCTAACTGGGAAATTTGCCGTCATAAAGCTTATGGTAACACAGCTTTAACATTTTATCAAGAGCAGGGAATCGGAAATCAGGAAAACTCGATTCCTTCCCTGCTTCCTTAATTAATATCAGCCGCCCAATTCAGTAGGACGCTTATATTGTCTATAAGCTGCGTAAAATAGTCCGCTTAAAGTTACAAAAACTAAGCCAAGCACAATACCGGATAATAGGGGTTCAACCACTGTAAATCTCCTTGTTACAATTATAGAAAGATTCGTGTCCTGTTTTTGATTTTACCAAATTTGACATTGATCCCGCATCTTATAATAGTTTTAAATCTAAATACTATATAAAAATCATCTAATGTACTTGCAAACACAATCAATAAATTTTAAGCTATGTGTAGGAAATGAAAACTCGAAGACTGTAGAAGCAACTCTTTTGGATAACCATCTGACAAAACCTGAAACCCTGATTCAACAGATCGTTATCTTTGTCGTAGCGATACTGATAGCTCTCCCATTAATCCTGTTTGGGATTGAAATCATCAAAGGCTCTGATCCTTATGTCAAAAGTGTTCTATCCCTTCAGGGTAACCTAGTTCAAGGAAAAGCTATTTTCCAAATTAACTGCGCTGGTTGTCATGGTTTAGAAGCAAATGGCCTAGTTGGACCGAGTTTACGTCAAATCTCCAAATATAAATCCCGCTATGGACTAATTCATCAAGTAACTAGCGGAGAAACTCCCCCTATGCCCAAATTCCAGCCTAGTTTGCAAGAAATGTCAGATTTGTTGACCTATTTAGAAAGTCTGTGAGTTTTTGTGCATGATTACTATAAAGATTCTAAACTTAATGGTAAATTATTATGCACGTTTAAACAGCTTCTATGTTCGCAAAATCTGGTAATTGGTAACAAGGAAACATAACAAAAAATCAATAACACAAGTGGTTACAAATATGATAAAATCAAAAAGCCTGATTCTTTTATTCCCCATGATGACAACATTAGTTAGTCTCTTAGTTGGGTTAGAAGTTTTTAACTCAAAAATTGTATTAGCAAAACCCATAAAAAGCCCAATTATTAAGGGACAATGTGGGAGGAAACAAAAATGTGAAACATTGTTTAAACAATTAACTAAACTCTATCCAGAATATATCGAAGGATATAAAAAGCAATGTCGAGCTAATAAAATTATCGGTTTAGAAGTTTTTGATAAAAACACAAAAGTTTCTCTTACTTGTTGGGATGCTAAAAAATTTAAAGATGGTAGTCGTGGGGGATTTTCTTTAGGGACATTACCAACCCCAGGAAACGAAGATACATTTTTAGCACCCTTACCCACCGATCCACCCTATGCTAAATATCTACAAGAAAAATACAGTAATCAAGTCAAAAAAGCTCAATTTAAATGTGCTACAAACTGGGGAGCTTTCAACTTTTTAATATCAGAAGATAAAAAATTCATAGAACTCCAATGTTATTTTCAAGATGGAGTAGTTTTCATAGATGATAATAATGATTGGGTAAGAAATGGTGAAAGCAGAGGTGCTGGAGTTGATGAAATTTTAGGAACTTTCCCCTTACCTACTGCAAATAAATAGTCAAATTGAGAACTCTATGGCAAATTTAGCAAAAAACAAATCCTACCACCGGCTAGAACACTACTGATGCTTATGTTGGCTATTTTTGGCTCAATTAAAGTCCATGAATATTTGTATATACTCGTTGGGTAATTACGTAAATTACTTATATTTGATCATGACCGTGTATTAGTAATTGGTTAATAACGCCCTTGATCTCGTTGCAAATCAAATATGGCTTTTTCGATGTACCATTGGTCACTCCGTCCAGGATGTTTTTGTTTTAGATGATTAATAAGTCTTTCAGCCGTTGCAGTATCAGAATTAACCTTTTTTAGTAGTTGATTCCACTGCCTAGAGAGGTGACGATTATTGCTAAATTTGTCCCTAATTGGTGTGAACCTCTGATTATGTCCGTGTTTAGATTGCCTGGCTTTTGTGATCTTTCCCCATTTAGGTAGGTAGTTTGATACTTTGAATTTCCTGGAAACCTCAAGTATCTTATCTATCAAGAAAAATATTATTCCTAGTGATACGGACAGAAAAACTACTTGAAACAGGATTAAAATTAAATCAAGCATAATCTTCAAGAATTCTAGAAACTTAGGCCATGCTCACTTTCAATAACTAAATAAACAGTCCTACTGAGAATTTTATGGCAAATTTTGTAAAAAGTAAATCCCATCGGCGATTAAAACGCCAACTACTGATTCTTATGTTGGCTATTTTTGGCTCAAGCGTGGCTATGGGCTGGATATTGGGATTAGCTACCAGTGCTCACGGTGCAAATCCTATAAACTCTTAACTTTGTGCCTTTGCGGGAAACATAATTTCTAACGGCAAAATGGTACGATCAGACAGGTTCAATATTAAAATAATAATTAAAACCACTCATTGTATACAAGTGATCATTTTTTTGAATTTGGTTTTTGAGCAAATGCTCATTTTTCACCCATCCATAAGCAAAACGGCTGGGTTACATTAAGTGTCTATAATCATATAGCCAAGTCTTAGATATCCATTTCCCTTGATTTAGTTCTATAAACTGCCATGCTAAAACTTTTGTTGGGCGATCCCAACGCTCGTAAACTTAAAAAATACCAACCTGACATTACAGAAATTAACCTTTTAGAGGAAGATATTAAACCGCTGTCTGATGAACAGTTAAAAGCTAAAACCGTCGAATTTAAACAACGGTTAGCGAATGGCGAAACTCTAGATGATATTTTACCAGAAGCCTTTGCCGTTGTCAGGGAATCAGGTCGGCGTGTCCTAGGATTGCGACACTTTGATGTACAATTACAGGGCGGTATAATTCTGCATAATGGGCAAATTGCGGAAATGAAAACCGGTGAGGGAAAAACTTTGGTAGCGACCTTACCAGGTTATCTCAATGCCTTGACTGGTCAGGGTGTCCACGTAATCACTGTTAATGATTATCTAGCCCGTCGGGACGCGGAATGGATGGGTCAGGTACACCGGTTCTTGGGGTTAAGTGTGGGGCTAATTCAGTCCACTATGACCCCCAGTGAACGTAAAAAAAACTATGGCTGTGATATTACTTATGTCACCAACAGCGAAATTGGTTTTGATTACCTACGGGATAATATGGCTACCTCTATGGCTGAGGTGGTGCAACGTCCGTTTAATTTCTGTGTTATTGACGAAGTAGACTCGATTTTAGTTGATGAAGCCCGGACTCCATTAATTATTTCTGGTCAGGTGGAAAGACCGACGGAAAAATACTTACAAGCGGCGGAAATTGCCTTTGCTCTCCAAAAAGATGAGCATTATGAAGTTAATGAAAAGGATCGTAACGTTCTTTTGACTGATGAGGGTTTTGCAGAATCAGAAAATCAGTTGGGTGTGACAGATTTGTTTGATCCAGAAGACCCTTGGGCGCATTTTATGTTTAATGCGATTAAGGCCAAGGAGTTGTTCCTCAAGGATGTGAATTATATTGTCCGCAATGATGAAGTTGTGATTGTGGATGAATTTACAGGTCGGGTATTACCGGGACGACGCTGGAGTGATGGTTTACACCAAGCTATTGAGGCGAAGGAACACGTAGAAATTCAGCCAGAAACCCAAACTTTGGCGACAATTACCTATCAAAATCTGTTTTTACTCTATCCCAAGTTGGGGGGAATGACGGGAACGGCAAAAACGGAAGAGGTAGAATTTGAGAAGATTTATAAACGGGAAGTGACGATTATTCCCACAAATCAGCCCAGAAGACGGGAAGATTTGTCGGATATGGTGTTTAAGACTGAACCAGGAAAGTGGGGAGCGATCGCTAAAGAATGTGCCGAAATGCACGAAAATGGTAGACCTGTGTTAGTGGGGACAACTAGCGTCGAAAAATCTGAACTTCTGAGCCGACTCCTCAAAGAAATGGCAATTCCCCATGAGTTACTGAATGCTAGACCAGAAAATGTGGAACGAGAAGCGGAAATTATCGCCCAAGCTGGACGCAGTGGGGCTGTAACTATTGCTACTAATATGGCGGGGCGGGGTACGGATATTATTCTCGGTGGTAACTCCGAGTATATGGCCCGGTTGAAGCTGCGGGAATACTTTATGCCCCGGATTGTTAGCCCAGATGATGATGATAGTTTTAGTATCCAAAGGGTTTCGGGATTACCTACGGGTGGTAGCGGTGGTGGACAAGGTTTTGTCCCTGGAAAAAAGGTGAAAACTTGGCGGGCTTCTCCAGAAATTTTTCCCACTCAATTAACAAAGGAAACAGAACAGCTTTTAAAAGCGGCTGTAGAGGTGGCTGTTAAGGCTTACGGTGAGCGCAGTTTACCAGAGTTGGAAGCAGAAGATAAAGTGGCTGTAGCAGCGGAAAAAGCCCCCACAGATGATGTGGTAATTCAGAAGTTGCGGGAGGCTTACCAACAGGTTAAGCATGAGTATGAAGAGTTTACCAGCCGCGAACATGATCAAGTGGTAAGTAGAGGCGGTTTGCACGTTATTGGTACGGAACGTCACGAGTCACGACGGATTGATAATCAGTTGCGCGGACGGGCGGGAAGACAAGGCGACCCAGGGACGACCAGATTTTTCCTTAGTTTAGAGGATAACCTATTACGAATCTTTGGGGGCGATCGCGTTGCTGGCTTGATGAATGCTTTCCAAGTGGAAGAAGATATGCCTATTGAGTCGGGAATGTTAACCCGCAGCTTAGAGGGCGCGCAGAAAAAGGTGGAAACCTATTACTACGATATCCGTAAACAGGTGTTTGAGTATGATGAGGTGATGAATAATCAACGTCGGGCTATTTATGCGGAACGTCGCCGGGTTTTAGAAGGTCAAGATTTAAAGGAACAGGTGATTAAATACGCAGAAAAAACGATGGACGACATCGTTGATTATTACATCAATCCAGATTTACCTTCGGAAGAATGGGAATTGGATAAGTTGGTGGATAAGGTAAAGGAGTTTGTTTACCTGTTGGCTGATATGCAGCCTAGCCAGTTGGAGGATATGGTGGTTACGGAAATTAAAGCTTTTCTTCATGAACAAGCCCGAATTGCCTATGATTTGAAGGAGGCGCAAATTGACCAAATTCAATTAGGTTTAATGCGTCAAGCAGAACGGTTTTTTATTCTTCAACGCATAGACACTTTATGGCGGGAACATTTGCAACAAATGGATGCTTTGCGTGAGTCCGTTGGCTTGCGTGGTTATGGGCAAAAAGACCCGCTCATTGAGTATAAGAGTGAAGGTTATGAGTTGTTCTTGGATATGATGGTGAATATTCGCCGTGATGTGGTTTATTCTCTGTTTATGTTCCAGCCACAAGCGCAGCAAACTGCTGAGATGGTTTAAGGCTTTTTCCTTGCAACAGACGCAGAGGCACGAATGATGTTATCTGCGTCTTTATTTTCTAAAGAGCAGGGAAGAATTGAACCCCTAATGGACGAAGAGCGAGAAGGAAGAGCCGGAATCCATGGTAATTATCAAACCGGCATAAAAAATGTCACCAGAATGCTCTTTGACATCTATCCCAGTGAGTATGTCATATAACAAAAACTTATGGGTGATTAGTAACTAAATTTCATTACTAATCGGGATTAATTTTCTGTTATAAGTTTTAACTTTTCCCTTAGTATCAGAATTGAAGCAAATTTCAAGCTGCGGCTAATCATCTCAGAATAGCTGTGAAATTTACTTAAAGATTACTTATACTGCCGATTTCACAACAGAGGATAATTAAATGGCTACTTACAAAGTTACTCTAACAGACGCAGAAGGCACCTCGACTACTATTGACTGCGGCGACGACACCTATATTCTAGATGCAGCAGAAGACGCTGGACTTGACTTACCCTACTCCTGTCGGGCTGGTGCTTGCTCAACTTGCGCTGGTAAACTTGTTACTGGTACTATTGACCAATCCGATCAGTCTTTCTTAGATGATGATCAAATCGAAGGTGGATATGTATTGACTTGTGTGGCTTATCCTACTTCTGATGTCACCATCGAAACTCACAAAGAAGAAGATCTTTACTAAGCTTTAGTTGCAAGACTTCAGTACAAAAAGGGTTGGGGATTGGCTAGGAGTTTTACCAATTCCCAATTACCGATGCTCTCTAATTTTAGTGCCAGGATAATAAAACTCTAAAATCTTGGCACTAGACCAACCCAATTTGGCTAAATTTTGCGCTCCTGTTTGACTTAAACCTACTCCGTGTCCTAGGCCACCTCCAATAAAAGCATATCCCCAAAGATTTTTTTGACCTTTATTTAAAGGTTGAATATAAAAAAGCGTGCTAATAGGTGCTGCAAAGGCACTACGAACTTCATCTTTTTCTAAGGTGAAAATACCAATATCTGTTTTAATGGCCAGCTTTAATATCCGTCCGCTGGAACTACGCTGAACCACAGACATGGCCTGGAGTTTTTGGAAATTGCTATAGGGGCTTTTTTTAGACTGTAAGAATTTTTGCAAGTCTTTGGTAATTTTATCAATATCCGTTTCTCTGTGCCAACGGAATATATCCCATTTACTCTCATTAAATCCGGCTTTGAGATTTATAAATTGCTGGAAGTTCTGATCATCTGCTAGACTTTGAGTCGATAAGTTCCAGATATTTTGATTAACTGCATCTATTACTGGTTTTAAATAGGGACGGTCTTCACCATTCCAGATATCACTAAAGTTAGCGGTGACACCACCCGTAGTAGAAGAATACAAAGCATCAACTATTTCATGATTATAAGTGAGTACCTGAGATCTAGTTAAGGCGATGGCCTGATCTGTATTTTTGGCAGTTCCGCTGAGTCCTTGATAAACTTGACAGTGTGTATCAGCACATAATTGATAATTATCTACAGTAAATCTGCGGACATTGCGTAAGGCATAGGTGCGAGCAATAATGGCTTGTGCTTCTAGGGCTGCCATGGGCGCGTCTGTACCAATTTCATGGGGTAAAACTCCCCGCACATAGGTTTCTAGTGGTACTGTATTTACTAAGGTATAATGCCCGTGGGCGTTAGGCTGCAAGGTGATTTTTCCTGCGTAAACACGTTTTTGCTCTGGCTGCTCATTTGTATTGACTTTAACTAAGTCCTTACCCGCTGTTACTTCTAGATAATTTGGACTATAATTTTTACCGTTAACTACCCAGGTAATTTTTGGGACTTTCTGCTGAATGTTGGTTGACAAGTAAGCATTTTTATCGCCGGATGTTTTTATACTTTGTAATAGTAAGCGACGAATTAAGGGGCTGTTGTAAACGTCCCTTTTTGCCCATACTTGCCACCGTTCTGGTTGGGCTATTTCTGCTTCTATACCTTGAGAACTCCAGCGCTTGGCCTGATCTTCCGCTGTTTCAAAGGTCCGAAAATCTCCCAGCACTAATACCTCCTGAACCACTGGTGAGGTTAAGGGTTGCATAACTGTTGCTAACTGGATGGGTTTATCTGTGACTAAGGTTTGTTTCTGAATACCCACTGCAAATTTTAATGTGAGGCGATCGCCTTTTGTTGGTGCTAATTCTAATTTATCCGTGGGTTTAGCCCCAAATCGTTGGACAATGCCAATTTGCAATACTACATCCTGATTTTTGCCCATGGGTTCTGATGCAGCTGTCAATCCCAATAGACACAGGGTTGTTACTAATCTGTAGGAAAAACGCCAAATAAATATTTTCATGAAAACTAATTCTGTTTGCCCTTATGCTGTCGGAGAAGTTTTAAATTAATTAACCCAAATTACTAATGAGAAGAAAATGCAGGGGGGCAGAAAGAACCACCAATAACTAACCTAAATCTAGATAATTACCAATGGGGAATATCATATATTTTTACTTTATTTTTGCTTACGCGCTTCTATAATACCATTACGTCTTTTTTTCGGCATACTTGCAAATCAAAGTCATTATGAGTATGATTTATCCAATTCTTGCTTTATAGCCCATATTTCATGCCGGAAATTGATTTTACCGATAATTTGCGAAATTCCATGCAAAAAGCCGGTTTTGCTAGTTTTAAAGCTTTAAGCCTTGCTGCTGGGGTTTCACCGTGGCAAATTTTGCAGTTGCGGAGGGGAAAAATCGCCCAGATGCGGGTGGAGGTATTGGTAAAACTTTCCCAGGTTTTACAGGTGTCCTGGACTGAGTTGGTAGAAACTTTCGGTATTGGTGGTTTATATTCTTTAAACAAAACTCAGTCTGATTATAAAAATATAGACTTATTAAAGCAAATTACAGATTTACAAGTTGAATATGAGCGAATCAAGTTGTCAATGGGACAACAACGAGAAGTATTAAAACAGGAGTTTCAGCGGTCGAGTTTACAAATATTGGAATCTTTGTTACTACAATGGCCAACAGCAGCATCTAGAGCTAGAGAAGATCATCAATTAGCAGCAGTAAAAATATTACCTTTGGTGGATAAACCCCTGGAGACATTATTGCAAGCTTGGGATGTGAAAGCGATCGCTTCCGTAGGTGATCAAATTCCCTATAATCCCCAATTTCATCAATTACTAGAGGGAACAGCACAACCAGGAGAAATTGTGAAGGTGCGTTATCCTGGTTATATGCATTATGAGCAACTTCTATACCGAGCCAGAGTAAGTCCTATATAAAGTTTATATTCTTTTGAATCTAATGATTGTTTGCTAATAAATTTCTAAAAAAAATCTGTAAATTTCCTATTTTGTTTTTCAGGAACTTTCGTGAATTTTTAATTAAAGCTTTGTGAATATTTTTGTGTACAAAATGCCTGTTTATAATCTCATGTTACTATATACTAATAAAATCAAAAATTCTTAAATAAATTAAGATGAGAATATGATCAATCCGCAAGTGAAAGTGATTGCACTTAGTCAAAACTTTAATGCTACTACCTCTCACGGTTTTCAGGAAACTATTAAAGAAGTGATTACCAGTGGCATCAAAATTGTATTAATTGATTGCCAAAGTGTCATCTTTATGGATAGTTCTGGACTAGGTGCGTTGGTTTTAACATTTAAAACCTTACAAGAATCTGGTATCAAGATGGTTATATGTTCAATTAATGAGCAAGTTAGGATATTATTTGAATTAACTGGCATAGATAGTATATTTACGATTGTTCCTAATAAAGACGCATTTAATAATCTTTTAGTTTCTGCCAGTTAATTAATCAAATTTCACTTGGAGAATAGATAAATCATCCTCAAATGTATCTTTGGAGTTTAAATTAATTAGATAATCCAGTATATAATCAAGTTGGTTATCAACAGAATACTGTAAGCTAATTAAAATCTGAATAAAACTTTCTAAACTCCAAAGAGTACCATTTGATTGAGTAATTTCGTAAGCACCGTCACTAAAAATATAAAGGGTACTAGATTTTTCAATATGACAACAAGCATTAACATATTTAGCTTCAGGAAACATCCCCACAGGTACTCCTGGAGTTTTTAATCTTTTTACCTCTGTATTAATAGGAGAATTTCCAGAAAGAATAATTGCAGGTGGATGTCCAGCACTAGAATATGTTAATTGACGACTAACTCGATTATAAACTCCATACCAAATCGTAAAATATTTATCATTTTGATAATTCATTTGAAAGGTAGTGTTTAAAGCTGCTAATACCTCACTGGGCTGATAGTAATTTAAATCTTTGAGAGCGCGGGAACGTAAGAGATTTAAGACAGAAATGGCGGGTAGGGTGGCTTTGAGTCCATGTCCAGCAGCGTCTAGTAGGTAAATAGCTAAAGAATCAGTATCAAGCCAATTATAATCAAAACAATCGCCACCTAATTGCCGTGATGGTAAAAACGTAAACTTGATACTCAAGGGTTGATTTATGGGTAGGGGTAAAAGGGATTTTACATATTCTGTAGCTTCGGCTAATTCTGTTTCTAAAAGTAGCTTTTGGGTATGTAAATCCTGACTTAATTGATGTAGACGTAAACCGGCTCTTACCCTGGCTTGTAGTTCATTTTGTTCAATGGGTTTAGTGATAAAATCATCCGCACCAGCATCTAATCCTTTAACTCGATTAGCAACTGAATCTAAAGATGTTAATAGGATAAAAAATGTGGTGGATAATTTGGGATCTTTTTTAATGATATCGCATACTTCTATACCACTTAATCCGGGCATAATCCAATCACATATAATTAGGGCTGGAGGTGAATCCATGGTTCTGAAAATTCCTTCCTCTCCCGTACTTGCAGTAATAACTTTATAACCTTGTTTCTCTAATATTCTTTTGAGGAATATTTGGATAGATTGGTCATCATCAATGATTAAGATTTCAAACATGGGATCAATAGGAAAGGGGATTTAGCCAAAACAATATAACTTGTTTTAATTGGTTTAAATCTCGATAGACTTCTTGTTTTAACCATTGTCCTAAAGCATCAAAAGGACTGAAAGAACTTCCTGGTTGCCATTTAATATCTTGTCCTAAGGGTGTGGTATGAGTTCCTGATAAAGTTTGTGTTGTCACCATATCAGAAAAAAGTTGTTGTAAAATTGTGGTTAAGGTTGCTGATTGATCCAAGGTATCTTTATTGAATTTTATTAATAAATTTCGCCGAATCTGATAGCTTTCTTGAATTATTCGGTGAGTTTGTGTAGGTGTAGGTGTAAATTCAATATCTAATTGAGAATTTAATTGTTCTACTAAAGGTATAGCTTCATTAGCAGCAAAGTTATTAAAAGATATTAAAATATTGCCGGCACGTTGAACTGAAAACATACTACCAATGAGTAAATGGAGTTTACAACCCATACTATGTCCTATTCCATAAATTGGCAGGTAAAGTTTGCGGACTTCTCCAGAGTCTTGTAACCTTTCTAGAGTATATTCAAATTTGAGAAGTACAGATTTAGCGATCGCTATATGATCTAATGTATTCACAAAAGGTGTAGCAATAATTAGATATCCTTTATCTGCTAGATGTTCGAGTAAGCAACGATAGGTTAAATGTGGTAATGTAGCTACGAATGCACCACCTAAAAAATGAATAATCCCGATAGGATTAGACGGAACAAGTACCCAAGTGCCTCTAATTTCTTGCCAGTTCATTTTCAAAATTTGTAAAATAGGATTTAGCAGAATTTACGTTCAGGGAGGAGTTAGAAGAAGAGAGAAAAGTGAAAGTATTTTCTCTAGCTATATTTTATATCTAAACACATATTATGTATTAATGCTCATTTTTGCTTTGCAATCTTTTCATTTCTTCCTGCACATCTAAGGAAATTTGTAACGCTTCATTTAATATTCTACCATGTTCGGTAGCTTCTTCACTCACTTGCATTGATGCCAAAGTGGCTAAATTATTGGTAAATAAATTAGAATTGGTGATAATAAAATGTTTATTCTCTCGCAAAATTCTCTCTGTTTTTAAAGCCCGTATTAAATCATTTCTAGTTAATTCGAGTGCTTCTAATACTTTTTCTCTTTCTTGTATACCTACTCCTAAGTTACCAACATCTTCGATTTGGTCATTAATATCTATAGCTTTAATAACGGAATTATATCTTTCTACATCATTTAGTAGAATCCGCAAAGAATTTGTCATATTCCTGTTGAGAAACTTATTTTTTCCTTTCCATAGTAAATATAATAGAGTTTGTGTTGTTCCACATACCCATAAAACAAATATGATTGATATCCAAAATGGTATTTTTACTAAAAATAGGTAGGTACAAACGAAAATAGTCAATCCCGCAAAAATTACAGTCGGTTTTTCTGTTTGTTGAGCTTTTTTTAGCGATTTTCTAATAAACTGCTGAATAATATTAGTAATAATTATTAATTTATTATTAACAGGTAAGTTAGTCGCATTTTTAAGTTGATCATGACTAATATCCAAACCCTGTAAATCATCTCGCACAGTTGCTAAATCCTTAACATAAGTAGGTCAACACAATAAAATAAAACTGTGTAAAGAAACTTAAAATTACTGAAAACTTCTTTACTCTTACCTCTTACTTGAATATTCCCTAGGCAACTTGTAACAAATAAGTCATACAGTTTCCCATTAGAAAGTAAACTACCAGCATGGCTGCTGCTGCTAAGGCTACTAGTATACCAGCCAACACGAGAGAAAATTCTTTATGCTCATAGGCCTTTTCCATCAGGTGTAGCGACCATGCTACAAGTGCCACATCAAAGATTAAAATAGGAATCAACATATTTCTTAATATTTCTTCATAGAAGTACCCTTATCGTAACACTGTTTTGGAAAACTGTGTTCTACATTCCATAGATGTAGTTGGTCGCTGTATTTGATATCAATGAGAGAGACGGACAGGAACATTGCGTTCTTGCAAATAATTTTTAATTTGTGCTACACTGAGTTGCCCAAAATGTAACAAAGAGGCTAAAAGTGCGGCTTCGGCTTTACCTTGAGTTAAAGCAGTGTGAATGTGTTCACAATTTCCCGCACCACCAGAAGCAATTACGGGAATTTCCACAGCATTAGCGATCGCTTTTGTCAAGTCCAAATCATAACCAGCTTGAGTTCCATCAGCGTCCATACTTGTGACTAATAATTCTCCAGCTCCGCGTTTTGTGACTTGTTCAGCCCACCAGAGGGCATCAATCCCAGTATTTTCCCTACCACCGCGAACATATACATCCCAACCGGGATTTTCAGGATCAAGTCTACGTCTAGCATCAATAGCTACAACAATACACTGATTACCAAAGCGATCGCTTGCTTGGGTGATTAAATCTGGATTTTTGACGGCCGCAGAATTAATACTAACCTTATCAGCCCCAGCTCGTAATAAATCTTTAACATTTTCTAAGGTTTGAATCCCACCACCGACAGTGAGGGGAATGAATACCTGTTCAGCAGTCCGGTAAACGACATCAATAATCGTGGCCCTATCTTCATGAGTAGCAGTAATATCTAGAAACACTAACTCATCTGCACCGGCTTCATTATAAACCTTGGCCAGTTCTACAGGATCACCAGCATCCTTAAGATTAACAAAGTTAATTCCCTTGACAACTCTGCCCGCCTTGACATCTAGACAAGGTAAGATTCTTTTAGACAACATAATGACTTTTATATTTTCGGTAACTGCTAGGAATTTAAATTGTAAAGGTAATTGGGGAATATTTGACAAGAGAATTTCCGCAATTTCTGTAACCGGAATTAAATCGTGAAAGATCACCTCCGCTGCATCATCTTTAACAGATGTTATCCCAATTAATCAAGAATCTCTGTCCTTGGGTGATTGAGGATTAGAAATCACATTTTTATATACATTACCGGAAAGAGGATTCCGGTTTTTTGGTATACTTTTTCTAGAAAACCAGGTTAAAACTTGTTATCAGCTTGATTACGTAAGTATTTGGTTAAAAATCATGGCATGATTTTTTTAACCTGACTTTATAAGGGTTTTTTATAATCAATTGGTTTAGAATCTTGTAGAAGAACTTGCATTATTTATATATATAATTATTCTGTATGAATACTAATTATTGATCATGTTAGAAAGATTAATTATTAAGGGCTTTAAGTACATTAAGACAATGGATCTTGAATTGCGTCCTTTAAACATTTTGATGCTCCATGGTGGAGGTCCACACTAATGGTAAGACTCTATTATTTATTATACTCGGAAAGTGACAGAAGAGGGATATAACTGGCAATAAAAAAGCGATCGCTTTCCGTAAAATCATGGAAAGTAATCGCTTGATATAATTGTTACCAATTACCAAATCAACCTGTATACCATTCTGGAGTCAGCTTCTCCGTATCAGCAACAGGAGTTTCAGTAGCTAGAGTTCCATTCATAGTCCAGATTTTATCTGCGGATGTTTGTTGATCTCTCCAGTAAATATCAGTCTTACCATCACCGTTGAAATCACCTAAAGATGCTGTCAAACCAGGAGTATTACTAGGTAAGAAAGCTTCGGAACTGACTGCTGTACCATCCATTAACCAAGCAGTATTTGCACCAGTAGTAGCATTGTGCCAGAAGATATCAGTTTTACCATCACCATTGAAATCACCAATTTTTGCAGTCCAATCTGTACCTAATGTACTGACAGTACCCTCAGTCACAAAAACACCATTCATTGTCCAAATCTTATTTTCCCCTGTTTGGGTGTTGCGCCACAAAATATCAGTTTTGAAGTCGCCGTTAAAATCCCCTAGGGTAGAGGTCCAAGAAGCATCCTGTGCTTGCAGATTATACTTGGTGGCTTGACTACCATCCATAAACCAAGCGGTATTTTCCCCTGTGGTGGTATTGCGCCAGAATATGTCACTCTTGCCATTACCATCAAAATCAACGATAGTTGCAGTTAATCCAGGACTTGTAGTTTCTAAGACATTGGCACTAATTACTGTTGTCCCATCCATTTGCCAAATGGCATTTTCACCAGTAGTCCCATTATGCCAGAAAATATCAGTTTTGCGATCGCCATTGAAATCACCAATATTTGCGGTCCAACCTGGATCAACCCGATCTAAAGTCAAATAATTAGAAACTTTTGCACCATCCATTAGCACAATTATATTATCGCCATTTGTCTTATTGCGTAATAAGAAATCAGTCTTATTATCACCATTAAAATCAGCAAGTTTATAGTCATAAGCTGTTAGGTCATATTTACCTAAAGAACCCTGTTCCAAAACCTGTGTGCCGTTCATCAACCGCACTAAAATTTCACCAGTTTGAGCATTTACCCACAGTTTATCTGTTTTACCATCACCATTAAAATCAGGAACAACCGCTGCACTGGTTAAATAAGGATTAGGATTGGGGTTAGCACTACCAACTGGTAATGTAGCTAATGGATTTGTTGGTAATAATGGGTCTGCTAATGGAGAAACAGAAGAACTTCTACTAGTAAAAGATGAAGTTGTTAAATCTTCAAGAGGTGATGCTTGCTCAATTTTATCTTGAGCTTGTAAACCGTAATTTCTTGTATCTAAAGATAATTGATCAGACATGATGCGTTTTTATGAGTAATTAATATCTATTTTTAATTTGCTTTTCATGAAGATTCTGTAAACAGTAAACATCTGGTTAATTATTTTTATTCAATGTCAGTATTTATAGACATTTCAATTATGTTTATAAATACGAACTTTTAAAAATTAAAAGTAATATCTAAACAATCAAAAAATATTTTAGATTCTATTTATTAAAGTCATCATTTAAAGATAAAATTCTGTTTTCTTGACATAGAAATTATGGCTCTTCGGTACTTGTTATGCTAAACTATTAAATAAAATGCCAAGTTAATAAGGAATTTCCAACTTCTTAAACTTTTACATAATTTGTATGAAGCAATTGCAGGATATCTGTCAGTGGATTATATTCAGCTATAATTGTATTCTTATCTATTTGAGGTCAAACAATGAAAGCTTTTGAAGTCATGGGAAAATTTGACGAAAAAGGTCAATTATTATTAGATAAACCTTTAGAAATTCATGCACTTAAACAAGTCAGAGTCATTATCCTTGTACCAGATGAAACTGAATCTGACTCTGATGATACCTCTGTTATAGAAATTAATAGGTAATTTTCAATTTTTTGGTAAAATTCATTTAGGACAAGAATTAATAGGTACTGAAGAAAACTTTTAATAAATATTCAGGAGAATTGAGGAGAAGATTATGCTAGATGTAACTACAACTAATGGTAATAAAAATAGTCAAGAATATCTCTATGACTTATTAACCAAAATTAAACAACGCCCAGGAATGTATTTAGGAAAAGTATCTATAACTCGGTTAAAAATGTTATTAATGGGGTATAGTATGTCCAGAGGTGAGTTAGGTTTACAACTAACACAACAGGAAAAACAATTTGCTCAATTTCAGAAATGGATACAAGGGAAATATCAAATTAATTCTGCTGAAGGTTGGGAAAGTATTATTTTGTCTCAAGTAGAGGATGAAAAATTAGCTTTTGATTTATTTTTTCAGTTGTGGGAACAGTTTAAGAATCAAGTTACAAGTATTGATCATGTTGTCAAAATTTGATATCAATGTTGGGTTTCGTTTCCTCAACCCAACCTACTTGCTGGGAAAGGCTATATCATCTACAACTAGTATGTTCAATTTGGCAATTTTTAAATATCTGATGTATAATTAGATATATCTTAGTAAAAATCACTCCATGTAATTAAATGCTATGGAAACAATAACTTTAAGTTCTCATGTTGGTGAAGATGGAATATTACATTTAGATATTCCTGTAAATATTGTTAATGTTGATTTAACTATTACTATTATTTTAAAACCTAGTAATGATTTTCAACAGGAAAATAAACCCAAAGGAAAAGGTTGGCCAGCTAATTTTTTTGAAGAAACATCAGGATGTTTAAAAGATACTCCTTTAACTATAGATTCTGAAGGTGTTTTTGATGATTTAGAGGAGTTTAAATTATCATGAAATATTTGTTAGATACAAATGTATGTATTAAATATCTGAATGAAGATTTGATTATTCGCCGCAAGTTAGAAAATATTGATTTAGAAGATGTTGCTGTTTGTTCAGTTGTCAAATTAGAGTTATTTTATGGTGCAATGAGAAGTGATAATCCTGATCAAGTTTGGGCAAAAGTAAAGCGATTTTTAGAAGTATTTATTTCTTTACCTTTAGATGATATTTCAGCTTTAAATGCAGGTAAAATTCGGGCGCAGTTAGCTAATATTGGGACTCCTATTGGTTATAATGATTTATTAATTGCCTCTATTGCATTATCTCATGATTTGATTTTGGTGACTCATAATACTAAGGAGTTTCTCAGAGTTGAAGGTTTGAAAATTGAAGATTGGGAAATTGAAGGATAGAATGCTTATTTGGGCGTGATTTATCGCTAATGAAAATTGGATATAAATGTTGGGTTTCGTTTCCTCTACCCAACCTACTTACTTACGCACGAGTTAGGGAATAACGTTCGCGTAGCGTGTCGAAGACATACCACAGAGGAATAAGAGTTTGAGAGTTTTTTTGCGTAAGTCCTAAAGATACAGCAGTTTCCGATCTTATGAAGTACAGATATTAATAATAAAACTCTTGTGGTGCGGGCATCTTGCCCGCACAAAGTGTACCTCACTCAAAGCTACTTGCTGTATTAAAATTATGATCATATAATAATTTTACAAAAATTATTATATACTTGGTTTTGTCAGTGTTATACTTATAATATTGAAATTTGGGATGAAAGGATGTAAAAAAATGATTGGATGGTTGTTTGGGGGTGTAGTGAAAAAATTTGAACGTGCAGCAAAAGACGTGATTAAAGAAGGTAGTCAAGAAATATCAAACTTATTTGATTATAAACTCAAACCTCTAGCTGATCAATTTGACTATGTATCACAACAACGTCTTCAAGAAATAGAAGATTTGGAAACTCAGACAAAGGTAGATATTGAAAACTTGCTGAATCATGCTAACGATAAAGTTAAGGCTAATTTACAAGAAATTAATCAACTAAGAGAACAAGTAATTAAAGACTCACAACAAACAATTAGTCAAACAAACTTTTATTTAGAAAATCGTATTAATCAACTTTCATTAGCAGTTATGGAAGCTATTGGAGGTGTAGATAGTAGTTTGCAACGAGTCGAAAATTTAGAAAACCAATTATTTGTAGATGCGAGTCAACTGATAGATAAAATAGATGAAGCAATAGATGGTAAATTAGAATTTATTCGTAATGAATTAAAAAGACATTTACACCATGCTTTACCTAACCCATTAGATAAATGTAGACAACAATTAGGAATTGGCTGGAAATTTGGTGGTAGTATTTCCGATATGCAGCTTTATAAATTAAATCAATGTTATGAATTGAGTAAATTAAATAAAAACACATCTATTGATCAAGTTTTAGAAACCTATGGACAATTACAACATAATGCAGCTATGATGGCCGCTTTAGTCAGAAAATCTCCAGAATTAAGACGTAGAGCAATTGAAGACTGGATGAAATATGGTTTATTATGTGAATTTTGGCGTAGCACAATAGCTGATTATACTCAACAAGAGCAATTGAAATTACAGGCTAGTTATTCACAACAAATCTTAAAAGGTCAGGACTTACGCAAAATATCTCTCAAACTCTTATTTCTCTGTGTCCTCTGTGCCTCTGTGGTTCGTTATTCCGTGATTCGTGCGTAAGTCCTAAAGGTAATTAATCAATATAAAGTAAGAATAGGGTTAATTTTATGATTGCATCTGATAACAACTGGAAAACACCATTGGGAGTTTACGAAAAAGCAACCGATTAAATATTTTTTACTCAAGATATTAATGCTTTTTCAATATCTAACAATATACTAGGCTTGACAAAATAGACAATTTATGGTAAGTGAACTTGAAAAATTGTAATTTAAACCTACATCATACCAGCTTTTAAAATCTGATTTGCAGTTAAATTTAACTCAGGAAAAGTTTGAGAAATAACCCGTTCATCATCTCTAAATCTGCTGATTTGATATTCTTCATCTACCAAATTACAAACAGAAATAGTAGGTTGTTTAGGATTACCAATAAAATTACGTCCTCCTAAAGCTGCATAATCTACAATCCAATATTCAGAAATACCCATTTCCTCATAATCAGCATATTTCACATAATAATCATCACGCCAATTAGTAGAAACAATTTCGATAATTAAAGGTATAGAAATACCATTACTAATAACTGATTGTTTTTTCCATAATGGTTCATTAGCTAAATGATCACGATTTAAAACTAATAAATCAGGAAAATAACCAGAATCTTTACCTTCAGGTCTAACTATAACTTGATTAGGTATCACATAAGATAATCCCATTCGTTTAATTTCAAAGGGAATTTCTACACCTAAAAACCCTTTAACCTCTTCATGATCTCCCACTGGTTGCGCCATTTTGACAATTTCTCCATGATGTAATTCATAACGTACATCGGAACTGTCAGGAAGCCAGTTAACAAATTCCTCGAATGTAACAATTTTAGTTAAGGCTTGAATCATAACTTTGAACAATTATTAATGATGAAAACATTATAACAGCCGTCAGCAGTCAGTTTTTTTATTTTAAGCTGATAGCTGATAGCTGATGGCTACTTTACTAACCGTATAAAATTCTTCTTACCCACCTGTAACACTTTACCATATAAATCATCAGGCTGAGAAAAACTTAAATCCGCATCAGTAATCTTATCACCATCTATCCTCACTCCACCTTCCTGAATTTTCCTTTTACCTTCGGCGGTACTTTTGCATAAACCAGTAGCACCCAAAATAAACGCTAATTTTGCAGGAAATTGAGGAATAGCAGCCACAGAATACTCCGGTAATGTTCCCTCCCTTCCACCAGTTTTAGCAGCCTCTCTAGCCTCATTAGCTGCCGCCTCACCGTGATATTGACGCACCACTTCCCAGGCCAAACACTCCTGGCGATCGCGTGGATTTTGTGGTAAACTATCCAAAGGTAGATTTGTCAACAATTCAAAATATTGTGACAGTAAATCATCTGGCACACCTTGAAGTTTTTGATACTTTTGTGAAGGATGTTCACCCAAACCGACATAATTACCTAAAGACTTAGACATTTTTTGTACACCATCAGTCCCAATCAAAATTGGTAATAACAGTCCAAACTGAGGTTTTAAACCAAAATGACGTTGTAAATCTCGTCCCACAGCAATGTTAAATTTTTGATCAGTCCCCCCCAATTCCACATCAGCTTTCACAGCCACAGAATCATAACCTTGCATCAATGGATACAGGAACTCATGGAGAAAAATCGGACTTTCTTGTTTATAACGTTCTGCAAAACCTTCCTTAGCTAACATTTGTCCCACAGTCATTGTCGAAAGTAACTCCAAAGTTTTCCCCAAATCTAGACAGGAAAGCCATTCAGAATTATAACGTACCTCCAACCGACCAGGGGTATCAAAATCCAAAATAGGACGTACTTGGTCAAGATAGGTTTGAGCATTTTTTGTAACATCCGCTTCCGTTAACTGACGGCGCACCTCAGATTTACCAGTAGGATCACCAATTCGCGCCGTAAAATCCCCAATAATCAGTACCGCTGTATGACCAGCATCTTGAAAAGCCCGTAATTTCCGTACAGGTATACTGTGACCAAGATGAATATCTGCCCCTGTCGGATCAATACCCAATTTAATCCTTAAAGGACCGTCCGAATTAAGTAATCGTTTTTCCAGACTTTCTGTATCATTATCATCATGGGGTTGAGGAAAAATTTCTGCCACACCACGATGCAACCAAGATAGATTTTGCGTCATACTAAGAAATCGGCCATTAACTATACTTTCGACTTGAAAAGTTAGGGTTGTCATCCCTTGTCTGTTTTGCCAGATTACTATAATTACAAAAAATTAACCGTCTTTTTCCATTTAATGAATTACATTTAAATTTACAAGTGAGGAAGTGAAATCGCCGTGTCGTCTAGGACTTTTGCAAACAAACAACCACAAGAGCGGGCTACATCTGGATTTGAGTTTTTTAAAGGAGTCGGTCAAGTAACTGGGGGTACTCTCCTATCCATAACACTCCTAACAAGCTCTATTGTCGCGGGAACATTAGTAGGTTTAGCGATTAGTTTCCGTAATTTACCAGATGTTAGACAAATAAAAAACTTTTTCCCCTCGGAAACGACTTACATTTATGATATAAAAGGCAAATTATTAACTGGTATTCACGGAGAAGCTAACCGAGAGGTAGTACCTTTAAATAAAGTTTCTCCCAACTTAAAACGCGCAGTTTTAGCCAGTGAAGATGGTCATTTTTATGATCATCACGGGATTAACCCCACTGGTGTAGGCCGGGCTATAGTAGTTAACATGGTAGCAGGTGGTGTAAAAGAAGGTGGTTCTACCATCACCATGCAATTGGTAAAAAACCTATTTTTATCTCAAAAACGGGCTTTTACGCGGAAATTAGCCGAGGCTGTACTGGCAATTCGTCTAGAACAAATTCTCAGTAAAGACGAAATTTTAGAAATGTATCTCAATCAAGTTTATTGGGGTCATAATAATTACGGTGTACAAACCGCAGCCCGCAGTTATTTTAACAAATCAGCAGAATATTTAACCTTGGGTGAATCAGCCATGATGGCGGGTTTAATCCAAGCACCAGAAGAGTTTAGCCCTTTTGCGAGCATCAAACTTGCCAAACAGAAACAAAAGGAAGTTCTGGGGCGAATGATAGAGTTAAATTGGATTACCAAAAAAGAATATGATGATGCCCAGAAACAACCAATTAAACTAGGTAAAATCAGGTCTTTTCAGGGTAGTGCCTCACCTTACATTACCAATACTGTAGCCCAGGAATTAGCGAAAAAATTTGGTCGTGATTCCTTGCTTAAAGGCGGAATGCGCGTCCAAACCACTGTTGATGCTAAATTCCAAACAATGGCTGAAGAAACCGTCAAAGAATGGCACGAAAGGCTGCAATCTCAAGGGTTGAATAAGAATCAAATGGCCTTGGTGTCTATTGATCCCCGCACTCATTTTGTCAAAGCCCTTGTCGGTGGAGTAGATTATAAACTCAGTGAATTTAACCGAGCTACTCAATCTCAAAGACAACCAGGTTCTTCATTTAAGCCCTTTGTCTATTATGCCGCCTTTGCTACTGGTAAATATACACCAGATACCACAGTTGTAGATGCTCCCGTTGGCTACCAAGATGGTAATGGTTGGTACTATCCAAAAAACTATGATGGTAGTTTTGCCGGAGCGATGTCAATTCGCACAGCCCTTGCCCATTCTCGCAACATTCCGGTGATTAAACTGGGTAAATCGGTGGGAATGAACAAAGTCATTGAAACCTGCCGAACTTTGGGCATTATGAGTCCAATGGAACCTGTTACATCTTTACCTTTGGGGGCTATTGGTGTTACTCCTTTAGAAATGACCAGCGCCTATGCTACCCTTGCTAATTATGGCTGGCAGTCACCACCTACGGTAATTGTCCGCATTACCGATAGTGCTGGTAATGTAATTCTCGATAATACACCCAAACCTAAACAAGTTCTCGACTCTTGGGCTTCAGCAGCCACTATTGATATCATGACTTCCGTAATTAATGAAGGTACAGGTAAAAGTGCTGCCATAGGTCGTCCCGCTGCCGGTAAAACAGGAACTACATCCTCAGAAAAGGATATTTGGTTTATTGGTACTGTACCGCAGTTAACTACGGCGATATGGGTGGGTAGGGACGACAGCAGACAACTGGCACATGGGGCAACCGGTGGTGTCATGGTAGCCCCAATTTGGCGGGACTTCATGACAAAAGCACTCAAGGGTGTACCTATAGAGAAGTTTAAATCCCCTTCTCAGTTCCCACGTCCTAAATCAAATTAATAGGTCAGTTGTTAGTTGTCAGTTGTTAGTTGTCAGTGGTTATTGGTAATGGGAAAATTCTTGTTACCTATTGCCTATTACTTAGATAATATAATGGTCACTTTGTTTGTTCCAATTCTGCTTTCATCCTTTCTAAGGTCACGTTCATTTGCTCAAACATTTGTTGCGGAGTGATGCCAAACTGACCTAGTTGAGTTTTTAGTTGCTGTATGGTCATTTGCGCTGTGAAATCCTCTGATAGCTCAAAACGCTTCATAAAGATGCGATATCTATCCATTATGGATTCCATTTGCTCAATAAACAGCTTCTTGCCCTCGCGGTCAAATTTGCCGTAACTGTTGCCAAGTTGAATTAATGCTTGATAATCTTCAAACAATTGCTTGGCTTCTTGCTGGACTATTTCAGAATCAAAGAATCCCATGTTGCTTTTCTGTAACTGAATGCTATTACTTCAGCAGCTTTAATTTTTGCCCCTGCTCCCATTTTAGTGTAGAAGATTCATCTAGGGGAACTACTTTAATTAAATTAGCGGTTTTACCGAAATTTCCCTACTTGACCTTCAGTGTATAGAGAGTATTGTAGTATTATTTACAGATGAAATTTTCTTTACATATAAAATGATGTTAACTAAGCGAAAAAGTCGCAGCCTTGCTTTAATTTTAGCCTTTTCTGGAACATTGATGATTCCTGGTTTACATAAATTTTACTTGGGACAGCCACTTTGGGGCGTGCTGTATGTTTTGTTGTCTTGGACACCTATTCCCAAAATAGCTAGTGCCATTGAAGGAGTTTGGTATTTAACTCAAGAGCAAGAAACTTTTGATCGATATTTTAATTTGGGTGAGTCGGTAACTAAGGTATCACCACAAGCGACTAATCAAGTAGAATCGGTAGCTAATGCTTTACGGGAGTTGGAAGCACTCCGTCAAGAAGGATTAATTTCTGAATATGAGTTTGAACAAAAACGTCGTCGAATGTTAGATCAGATTTAGATAGTATAAAAGCGCGAAAATATAAGTTTGTAACAACAATTTTTAACAAATGCCATAAACTATATCGTGAGACTGGGAAATGATATATATTATATTGATTGAATCTTTAGCTGTTCCCAGTTACGGGGGTTCTTTTCCTAACTATAAAATTTATTTTGCACGACTACTGATCATAGACATCGCCTGATTTGCAGATGTTTTGAGATTGTATCAGATAAAATAAAAACAAATCAACCAGAGGTAGTGATTATGGCAACACAAATCAGTGAAATCAAATAATCTATTACCTTAGTCTGTAGAAAAGATTGTAGAAAAAAGTTAACGGGCTGAACAAGAACGTCAAGAAAAAGAACGGCTAATAATGTACTTAAATTGATCCGAGTAATTTACCTTAAATATTAGGGTGAGTTAGCGTAACGCACCTGATTGAAATTAATAATAGTTGTTAATTGTTCGTAATTGTCCGTTGTCAGTTGTCAAAAGAAAAAATACTTTATTGATACTTTTTACAAATTTCCTAATTACTGCAACTCTTTAATTATTTTCTGGTCAATAATTCCATGATAACAACTGACCACAATGATGATCCTGAAATCACCAGAATATTTAATACATAGAAAATGGATGACTCACGCCCTAGAATTAGCACGAGTAGCGGGTGATGCTGGTGAAGTTCCTGTCGGTGCTGTAATTGTTGATACAGACAATCAACTGATTGCGGTCGGTGAAAATCGCAAAGAACGGGATCAAGATCCTACGGCACACGCAGAAATTATGGCGATTCGGGCTGCTAGTCAAATTTTACAAAGTTGGCGCTTGCATCAATGTACTTTATATGTCACTCTAGAACCCTGTCCAATGTGTGCTGGTGCTATAGTTCATGGCCGATTAGGAAAATTAATTTATGGTGTAGACGATACCAAAACTGGCGCAATTCGTACTGTTATCAACATTCCCGATCACCCTGTTTCTAATCACCATCTAAAAGTGCTAGGAGGTATTTTGGAATCAGAGTGTCGAGAACTCTTACAAGGTTGGTTTGCCAGCCAACGTCAGTACAAACGATAGACACATATAAAACTGTCCAGATGGGAAAACGGAAATTACCCAAGAAAATATACGGTGGACATAATCAAGTTTGTGTAATATTTCATTAGCTCAAAAACCAGCCACCGTTATGATTAAATTATACTCCGCTTTTATTAATCGCTATTCAAAAACTACAAATAACCATGGAAGTAACCACTTCGACTTGCCGCTGCGATCATTAGCGGCTGAGAATAGATCACGGGTTTCTCCTTGGTTAATGCCCGTAGCCTATTTTCTAGGACGTTACATAGTTTTGCCATCTTTCTTTAGACATATTCAAGTGACTGGACGCGAAAATATCCCGACAAGTGGACCTGTCGTACTTGCACCTACCCATCGTTCCCGTTGGGATTCATTGGTTTTACCCTACGCTACTGGTCGTTGTGTCACTGGTAGAGATCTGCGATTTATGGTAACAAGTAGTGAATGCCGGGGTTTACAAGGTTGGTTTGTGCTAAGAATGGGGGGTTTTCCTGTGAATATTCAAGCTCCGGCGATCGCTACTCTCCGTCATACAATAGAGTTGATGCAACAAGGGGAAATGTTAGTTATTTATCCCGAAGGTGACATTCATCATGATGGTCAACTTCATCCCCTCAAACCGGGAATCGCTCGTTTAGCTATCATGGCTGAATCTAGCTACCCAGGGCTAGGAATTAAAGTTATACCTGTAAGTATTCAATACAGCGAACCCTATCCTCATTGGGGTACTGATGTGAATATTCATATTGGCGAACCTATTAAAGCCGCAGATTATCTGAATGGAAATTTAAAGCCAGAAGCTAAACGACTAACAGCAGATTTAACCCATAAATTAAAACAATTAAGTCATCTAAGTCATCAAGAAGTAGAAATTAGCGATCGCATTTTTGCAGAAATTCATAATTAAAATCAGGTAGGGGCGCAAGCCCTGCGCCCATTCATAAGCTACAATCAGGAAAATTCCTCCCCTAGTTCCCATTACTTACAGGTATTTAACAAATATAATCCGATTTCAGGAATTTTTTTCAGTTAATATGTAAAAGCTAAAACCTGTAGCCAAAATATTTGGTAGCCATATTACATAACTGTAGATATTTCCTGAAATAATTAAAGCATTAATAACCGCCTCAAATATTTTCATTAACCCCAGAATTACTAAAGTAACTGTAAAACTATTATATTTAATCCTTGGTTGCAAATTAATTCCTATAGCTGTACCCAAAAAAGCCAATACAGCGCAGGAAATAGGTAGGGTAAATCTTTTTTGAAGATTAACTTGTAATTTGATTAGATTCGGGATATCTCCTGCTTTTTTTGCAGCTAACAATCGTTGATAAATTTGAAATATATTCATTTCTCTATGATCTAATTTTTCCCTATCTAGTTGAAATTGCCGAGATATACTAGAAAGATTAAGGCGAATTTCATCAAACTTAATTCCCTGACCATAAGAACCATCTGGATTAATTATACTCTTGACACCATTATAAAAAAACCAATATTTGTTTCCTTCATTCCATTCAGCAAATTTAGATTTTATAATTACCTTCAAACCCCGATTATCTCTAATTAATAAGGTAACTTCTTGCATTTTTCCATCACTAAATCTCTCTGAGTAAAAGAAGTATTTAAGATAATTATCTTTATCAGATATTTGTTCATAATTTCTGTTGGCTAATTCTTTATAAACAATGTGATGACTTTTAAGATCCCATCTATTTATATTCATCACTTCTTCTAGGGTAATAGCAGCTTTATAGTTAGAGATAGGGACAATACCCTCATTAACAATAAATAGGATTAATGAAATAATAAGACTTAGATGAATCGCTGGAAAGATTAATTTATACAAACTTATTCCACAACTTTGTAAAGCAATAATTTCACTGGTAATTGATAATTTATTATAAACGAATATTGTGGTCATTAAAATAGCAATTGGTACAGCTAAAACAATAAACTCAGGTACTTTAAGAATGTGTAAATATATTAAAGTACCGAAAGATATTTGTTCCGTCAGGAGAAAACTAAATTGCTCGAATGATATACCAATTGATTCCGCAACAACAGTAACAATAACGATGGTAAATAGTAAAATCGGGGTAATTTCTGAGATTAAATAGCGCTCTAGTAATGATATGCGAGGAAAAATATTTATTTTTTTCATTTATCATTTTGCTGGTTATGTAGTTGCAGCAGTTGACGATATTTTGATATACAGATATTAGTGATAAAAATTTTGTGGTGCGCTTATTAATCTTATTTTTGTTTTTCGTAAACTGCTGGTTAAGTTATTTTTGAGAATGTTGGGTTTCGCTGTCGCTCTACCCAACCTACTACTACTCTAAATATTGCATAAGAGTAATTCATAAATTACCCCTACTTTTGTTTTTACGTAAGTCCTATTTATGTTTCACTTTACCTACGGATAAAAGCAAGTGCTTGACTAGCTGCTGCTCGTACTTCAGCTTGACAGGTAGTATTTCTTTGACTGATACCAAATCTGTTTACACACTCCCCTGCTCCCTCCGTAGCCGCTGTATTGATATCTCCAGAAGTTGTACTTTCAGTAACTGTATAACTTGTTCCCAGTGAGGGAACACTAACAGTCAAAGTTCTAGGGGGAGTTTGACCGCGATCTTGAGAGGTAGTACTAGGAGTATTACTTGATGTACCTCCACCACAGGAGGTAATCATTAAACCAACCAGTAGAAATCCAAAAAGCCTATGAGTTGAAAAAATTCTTAACATAAAGTAGTTTTACATAGATTTACTTATCCCACTCTAAATCTAAAAATCTCAACTCCTGTCTAAGTAATGATTGTCTTGTGACTGTTTTATGATTAACTTGGAGGTTGTTGAAAAAGTTTTTGATTGTAATATTAGACACTTGTTAATTATTCAATCTGCTTCTTTCAAAGGGATTTTAGAGGCATATAAGATTTGTTGATACATGATGAGAGACTTTTTATGAGAGAATAAATACTGTCAGTAATAATATGTTTTTAGGTGATGAGAAGCCCTAATAATGATCAAAAAAAGAAAAGAATTACCGTGACAGCCTCTTGTCAATGTATAAAGAAGGCCGAAATGGCTTTAATTAGACTAGGATTTGAATCAAAATCCAATTTTGCTAAATATCATTTATCTAGAACAACAGTTACCAAATTTTTTCAGGGTCAACCAATTTCAGTTGACTCCCTGAAAAGGATATGCAGAGAGTTAGAATTGAATTGGGAAGATTGTTTACCAACAGAAGAAATAATTAATAATAACCAAGAGAAAAAGACAAGAGAAAATAACAATTATTCCAATTACCAATTACCAATTACCAATTACCAATTACCAATTACCAATTATAGCATTTCCTAGTCTAATGAAGTACAAAACTATCTGCGTTTATCAGCGTCCATCTGCGTTTAATTATTATTGCTTGTACTTCACTAAAATAGGAATTCATATACCAATTAGCGGTTCCAATTACGAATTATTTATTACCTACTCCAATTACCAATTCCCAGTAATTAAGTTTTCCCACATCTAGAACAGCATAATCAATAACTTGTAATTGCCATTTACCTTTTGCGGGTAGAGAAAGTAATTGTTTGAGGGCAGGATGCGATCGCACTGTGTAAGTGTTTTGTAATTGATTACGACGACCTAATATCCGACTTTGTAATAAAATCCGCTGATTATTAGGACCAATTAAATAAACTTCTATATCTCCTAAAAAATCATGGGTGATATTAACTGTAACTTGGATATCGGCAATATTAACAACTTCATTAATAGCGATCGCACTTTTAATTCCCTGTCTATTATTATCAGGAATATCCACAACTTGAGTATTTTTGATCTGGATTTGTTTATTAGTAATTTTAGCAACTAAATTCATTTGCTGTGCTCGTCTCACAGCTTTAGCTGCATTAACTTTGCCATAACCAAACCATTGACTATAACCATTACTATCATAAGTACCTCCACGAATACCTAACTGAGCGTCAGCACTATCATCAACAATTTTATCAGCGGTATCTTGAAGAATTCGTTTAACTTGTTGTGCGGTTAAATCAGGATTAGCTGATAATACTAAAGCCGCTACTCCTGCGACTATGGGAGTAGCACTAGAAGTCCCACCAAAGTTTTTAGTAAAATTGCCGGCATCATAACCTGCAGCACCTATTTGATCTGTTGTAAACACTCCCAATCCAAATAAGGAAGAAACAATTGCTGGTTGTGTATAAACAAAACCCGTTTCCTGAAACCACATTCCTGGAGGAGCATTATTACTAGGAGCGCAAACAGAAACATTACTTCCCCAATTACTATAAGCTGCTTTTTTATTCAAACTAGTAGAGGCAGATACGGTAATTACATCAGGATGAACTGCAAAACCGCTTAACCAATTTGTCTTACCTTGGACAATATTTTTCGGCCAATTCTGTTCATTTACAGTCCCATTAATTGGACGATTAGCATTTCCTGCTGCGAAAATAATGACACATCCTTTACCATTGCGTCCATTGGTAGCAGCCCGATTAATAGCGGCTTTTTGTCGGATAGAAAGGGGAAAATAAACAGCAGAAGCTCCCCAACTGCAAGAAATTACACTGGCACCTTTATCCACTGCCCAATTAAAAATATCTTCAATTGATTGATCATCTAAAAAACCAGTGGTGCGAATGGGCATCAGGGCACAACCAGGAGCAACCCCAATAATTCCTGAACCATTTTCTTCAGCTACAGCTAGTCCGGCACAGGCTGTACCATGGCTGGTTTCTTTTTCTCCTGGTAGGGGTAAAAAATCATTTTCTTTTAAATCTCTAGGGGCAACAATTTTACCTGTACCTTGAAAATCTGGATGTTTTAAATCAAAGGAATCATCTACTACAGCCAGGATTATAGAACGTAGACCACGAGTGGTATCCCAAGCTTGTTCTACAGAAATATGAGAACCAGCTATTAATTGATTACCACTATTATGATTGAGATACCATTGTTGAGAATAAAGGGAATCTTTGGGTTTATAATGGGGTTCTTGTTGAATGAGAATATTTGGTTCAGCCGCTAAAACTTCTGACAGTTTTTGTAATTGATTTGTGATTTTAATTGGGTTTTGTGTGGCTTGTTTACTAACAAGAAAAACAAAGGTATTCGGTATACCCACAACTGGTTGATCCTGAACTAAATTTAATGTACTGGCAATGGTATTAATTTTATTATTATCTACCCAAGTAGCAAATTGAATTGTTATTTGATCACTGAGATAAACAAAAGTCCCAGGATTATTTTCCAGTGTATAAACATGACTAACAAAGTCTACTTGTTCATCAGCACGGAGTTGAGACATAACTGCATCTAGTTGATTAGGAAAAACTGTATACAGTTCTAGTTTTGCTTGCGGAATACTCCGCCGCCATACCCCTCCCGGAATTTGTGATAATTTTTCCTGGGGAAAATTAGCATTAGGACGGATAGTAAAACGATACAGCGTTTTTTCTAGCATTAATTCTTCACCCCCCCGTTGTAAGGTCAATGCCTCGCTGTTATTTGCTACATCTGATTCGGGAAAATCCGCAGAATTAATCTGATCACTCATAAGGATTTGGAGATTGTTTCTAGATATTTTAGACTGGGAAGTGTTAATTAAGTCCCATTAGCTGATCTTAGGTGGAGGGTAAACCATTTTGTGCTACTGTTGCTAATCTACCCGGTTCTTCAAATAAATGGGTGGTTCTAGGAATAATACCCAACTCTTGATCTTTTGCCTAACTTAAATCTCCACAAATCAGTTAAATTAGCAGTATGCTGCAATTGAGCAATCATAGGGACAAATATGCCAAGAACACAGAAAAACGATAACTTTGTTGACAAATCCTTTACAGTTATGGCAGATATTATCCTCAAGATATTGCCAACTAACAAAAAAGCTAAAGAAGCGTTTGTTTATTATCGAGATGGAATGTCCGCACAGGCAGAAGGCGAATATGCTGAAGCACTAGACTATTATACAGAAGCCTTAGAAATGGAGGAGGACTCTAATGATCGCAGTTATATTCTCTATAATATGGGATTAATTTATGCCAGTAATGGCGATCATCACAAGGCTTTAGAATACTATCATCAGGCTATTGAGTTAAATCCACAATTACCCCAAGCTTTAAATAATATCGCCGTGATTTATCATTTTCAAGGTGAAAGAGCTAAGGAAAGCGGAGATCATGACGGTGGTGAAGCATTGTTTGATCAAGCAGCGGATTATTGGATTAGAGCAATTCGCATGGCTCCCAATAATTATATTGAAGCTCAAAACTGGATCAAAACCACCGGGCGATCGCAAATTGACGTATTCTTTTAACCATAGTTTTACGACAACTGACAACTAACAACTGATAAATTATGATTGATCGTGAACAAGTTCGTAAAGTTGCTAATCTCGCTCGTTTAGAATTGACAACAGAAGAAGAAGCACAATTTACCACTCAATTAGGTAGTATTCTGGATTATATAGAACAACTAAATCAACTGGATGTTACCAATGTCGCACCGACAACCAGAGCTATTGATGTTAGCAATATCACCAGAGAGGATATTCTTCAACCCTATGCAGACAGAGAAGCAATTCTCAATAGCGCGCCTCAACAGGAAGGTGATTTTTTCCGAGTTCCTAAAATTCTTAATGCTGATTAACTAAAAACTGATGGAATATAGGGAAATAGAGAAAAATTTTTTCTTTCTCCTTCAACCCAACTGCAATATCAATACAAAAGAGTAGAGACGCTCTGGTGAACGTCTCTACATCCCCGTAGGGACAGGGGATTAGGGGATTAGGTTTTTGGGTATGGAATTAATATAGCAGATGATTTTTTATTTGCCAAGTATTTGAGAACTATATATCATTTAAATCCCGCTTCACCATCCAAAATTGGCACTAATATCTGCAATGGCGAGGTGAGAAGCTAATTTGGAACCGATTTCATGTATTTAAACATCTTAATTTCTCTTTGCACCTGGAGCATGAGATCAAAAATCCGCTGTAACTTCAGACCAAAATTCCCCAAACCCCAACCCTGTAAATGCTAAAATCAATGACTTGATTCCTTAAAGATAACAATTATGGCATCCATCCGCGAATTGCACGAACAGATAATCACTAAAAAACGTTCTGCTGTTGAAATTACCCAAGAAGCATTAAATCGGATTCAAGAATTAGAGCCAAAATTGCATAGTTTTCTCACTGTCACGACAGAACAAGCCTTAAAACAAGCCCAAGCTGTAGATGCAAAAATCGCTGCGGGAGAAGAAATTGGCATCTTAGCCGGGATTCCCATCGGTATTAAAGATAACTTATGCACAAAAGGGATTGTCACCACCTGTGCTTCCCGGATTTTAGAAAATTTTGTCCCCCCTTACGAATCCACCGTTACCCAAAAACTAGCTGACGCTGGGGGTGTCATGGTCGGTAAAACCAACTTAGATGAGTTCGCTATGGGGAGTTCTACAGAAAACTCCGCTTATCAAGTCACCGCTAATCCTTGGGATTTATCCCGTGTTCCTGGTGGTTCTTCCGGTGGTTCAGCCGCAGCCGTAGCAGCAGATGAATGTGTGGTTTCTCTGGGTTCTGATACCGGAGGTTCAATTCGTCAACCGGCTTCTTTCTGCGGTGTGGTAGGAATGAAACCGACCTATGGCTTAGTTTCCCGTTATGGTTTGGTGGCCTATGCTTCTTCTCTTGACCAAATTGGACCCTTTGGCCGCAGTGTGGAAGATGCAGCTATATTATTAACTGCGATCGCAGGTTATGATCCCCAAGATTCTACCAGTCTCAAGGTCCAAATTCCTAACTATGCAGCTAATTTAAAAGCTGATTTCAAAGTTGGCAAAAAATTGAGAATTGGTGTAATTACAGAAACCTTTGGTGCAGGTTTAGATCTTCAAGTAGAAGCCGCTGTCACTAAAGCTATTCAACAACTACAAGAATTAGGTGCAGAAATTCATCCTATTTCCTGTCCCAGTTTCCGCTATGGTTTACCAACTTACTACATTATCGCCCCCTCGGAAGCTTCAGCTAATTTAGCCCGTTACGATGGCGTTAAATATGGTTTACGTTCTCCTAATGCGGATAATCTTTTATCAATGTATACCCGGACTCGTTCTCAAGGTTTTGGAGCAGAAGTAAAACGCCGGATTATGATTGGTACTTATGCCCTTTCTGCCGGTTATTATGATGCCTATTATTTGAAAGCGCAAAAAGTCCGCACTCTAATTAAACAAGACTTTGAAAAAGCTTTTGCAACAGTAGATGTTTTAATTTCTCCCACCGCACCCACTACCGCATTCACAGCGGGAGAAAAAACTACCGATCCTTTGAGTATGTATTTAAATGATTTAATGACTATTCCCGCTAATTTAGCTGGTCTACCAGGAATTAGTTTACCTTGTGGTTTTGATAGTCAAGGTCTACCAATTGGGCTACAAATAGTTGGTAAAGCATTGGGAGAGGAGCAACTTTTCCAAGTAGCTTATGCTTATGAACAATCAACTAACTGGCATTTACAAAAACCAAAAATTGTTTAATTTGTCAGTTGTTAGTGGTCAGTTGTTAGTGGTCAGTGGTCAGTTGTTAGTTACCAATTACCAATTACCAATCACCAATCACCAATCACCAATCACCAATCACCATAGAAGTCTCAAAAGTATGAGATCATCAAGATCATATACACTGTTTTTCCAAACTTAACAATTATCAAAGCAATATAAACAAATGGAACAAAATCGTCAGTCAACCGTAATCATTACAGGTGCTTCTTCGGGAGTTGGTTTACAAGCCGCAAAAGCTCTCGCTAATAGAGGACAATGGCACGTTATCATGGCTTGCAGAGATCTCATTAAAGCCGAAAAAGCTGCCAAAAGCGTGGAAATGCCTACAAATAGCTACACACTCATGCACATTGATTTAGGATCTTTAGAAAGTGTCAGGCAATTTGTTAACAATTTTAGAGCTACTGGTAAAACTGTAGAAGCTTTGGTTTGCAATGCTGCTATTTATATGCCTTTGCTTAAAGAGCCTTTATTTTCTCCTGAAGGATATGAATTAACTGTCACTACCAATCATCTAGGACATTTCTTATTATGTAATCTGATGTTACCAGATTTGCAAAAGTCACCTGCTGCTGATAAAAGATTAGTAATTCTAGGAACTGTTACCCACAACCCAGATGAATTGGGAGGGAAAATTCCCCCTCGTCCAGATTTGGGTAATTTTGAGGGTTTTGCAGCAGGTTTTCAAGATCCCATTACAATGATTGATGGTAAGAAGTTTGAACCAGTTAAGGCTTACAAAGATAGTAAGGTATGTAATGTGCTAACTATGCGCGAATTACATAACCGTTTTCATCAATCCACTGGAATTACTTTTAGTTCTCTTTATCCTGGTTGTGTGGCTACAACGGCTTTATTCCGTAATCATTACCCTCAGTTTCAAAAACTTTTCCCTCTGTTCCAAAAATATATTACTGGAGGATTTGTAACTGAGGAATTATCAGGAGAGCGTGTTGCTATGGTAGTTGCTGACCCTGAATACAAACAATCTGGTATTTATTGGAGTTGGGGAAATCGTCAAAAGAAGGACGGAACATCTTTTGTACAAAAGGTTTCTCCCCAAGCACGAGATAATGAAAAGGGTAATCGAATGTGGGATCTTAGCTACCAGTTGGTTGGCTTAGGGAAGGAATCTGAAAAGGTAAAATCTCTCATCTAATTACTAATTGATAGTTGATGGTTGATAATTTAAAGTTATCAATTATCAATTATCTGTTATCCATTATTAATCGTTGGCTTTACATTATCATTTGCTTGCCTTACATTACTATTTGTTGGCTCTACATTATTAATAGATTGCCTTACATTACTATTTGTTGGCTTTACATTAATAATCGTTGGCTTTGCATTCTTTCCTTCTATATTGAATAAAACAGCGGAAAGGATTTAGCATCTTTAGGCTTAACATACACTTTGTTTTGTGGTTCTAGCTTTAATTCATCAAACCGTTCTCGTGTTAAATGGGCTGTCATCATTTGTCCATCATCTAAGGTTAATTCTACTTGGATTTCCCAACCTAAATGAATAATTCTACTAACTGTAGCTGGTACTGTCGTTCCATTAGCAACAGTTTCGATAATGATATCTTGAGGACGCAAAAAGGTTTCTGGATGTGTTGACTCAAATCCGCTACTTTGGAAAATTTTAGCAGAACTAGGTAATATATTTACAGGACCGATAAAACTCATTACAAATGCTGATGCAGGATGATCATAAATCTGTGCTGGTGTTCCTACCTGTTCAACTTTACCTTTATTCATAACTACAATTTCATCAGCAACCTCCATAGCTTCTTCCTGATCATGAGTAACAAAAACTGTAGTAACATGAACTTCATCATGCAGACGACGCAACCAAGCTCGTAAGTCTTTACGAACTTTAGCATCAAGTGCGCCAAAAGGTTCATCTAATAATAGTACATTGGGTTCTACTGCTAATGCTCTAGCTAAAGCTACCCGTTGTCTTTGTCCCCCAGACAATTGTGAAGGATAGCGATCGCCTAATCCGCTTAATTGCACTAATTCTAGTAGTTGTTCTACCTTACCTTGAATTTTCTTTTGAGAAGCTTTGCGAATTTCCAAACCAAAAGCGATATTTTTACGCACAGTTAAATGTTTAAATAGGGCATAATGTTGAAACACAAAGCCAATATTTCGTTCTTGGACACTTTGATAAGTAGCATCTTTCCCTGTGAGAATAATTCTACCGTGATCTGGCATTTCTAAACCAGATATTAACCGTAATAAAGTAGATTTACCAGATCCAGATGGACCGAGTAGAGCTACGAGAGAACCACTTTGAATTTCCAGATTTACCTGTTCAACGGCCTGGAAACTACCAAATTGTTTAGAGACATTTTCGACTACTATACCCACTGGTTTTACACCTCTGCAAATAATCTACGGTTTTTAAGTAGGAATACCGTACTTTATTACTTATATCACAAATATTTGTAGTTGTATCATACTGGCATTATTAAAATTTATGAATTAAGTAGCCAAGTCCCAGGGTCTTTGGTTCAAGTCAGGTAGAAAAAGTAAAATTCTCAATTAATTAATGTATAATTATAAATTATAGATACCCAATTTACAGTGCTTCCCGGTGTCATGAGATACATATATAGCGGGCAAGATGCCCGCACCACAAGAGTTTCATGATTCAACTTTGTACCTCCTTAGATCGGAAAACACTGTATCTAAGTTTTTTAAAAACGATCTCTTTCCAACTGGTCAATAACTCTTTGTAAATACCAATCATCTGACATTCCTGGATGATTATCTTCTTGTTGCTGAATTAGGCGTTTTGCGATTTCCCATTGTCCCCCCACTAACCGCAAAAGTCGCTGACGTAAAACCTCATATTTCTGATTATTAATTGCGGGATTAAATGTTTGGATTGTTTGTAACTTATTTAATACTTGTTGATAATTTTCCCAGTCTTCTTGTTCACAATAAATACTAGCTGCTTTTTGATAATCAGATACAGCATTTTGAGTTTCTTCTAATAATGTATAGGCAAGACCACGATTGTAGTAAGCTGGAGCATAATTATGATTAATTTGCAATGCTTGACTATAATCTTGAATTGCATTTACACAATTACCCATTTCTCGATAAATATTACCTCTAGCAACATAAACTAAAGAATCTTCTGGTTGCATTTTTAAAGCTTGGTTTAAATCAGATAATGCACCTTGATAATCACCAAGTTGACAACGAGCTTTACCTCTGTTACGATAAACAATAACATCGTGGAAATCTAGTTTTAGTGCTTGATTAAAGTCGGAAATTGCCTCTCGATAATTACCAATTTTACACTGGACTACACCGCGACAACAATAAGCTTGAGCATCTTGGGGATCAACTTTTAATATCCAGTTTAAATCAGCAATGGCCGCTTGAGTTTCTCCCTGTTGTGCTTTTGTTAATAATTGCTGAAAATATTGGTTAGTGGAAATAATAGGTTCAGGTACAGATTTAATTGGTTGAGTTATTGGTTTTGCTGGGGGTTGTAATTGTTTAATTTTCTGTAAACAACTTTGAGATTTTTCTTTATCTTTTTGTTCTAGATATAATTCTGCTGCTTTTTTAAAATTAGCGATCGCATCTTGAATATATCCTTGTTTTCGTCGTAAAATTCCCCGTAAATCATAAGCAGCAGCATGATTATCATCAATCTTAATTACCCTTTCTACATCCTCCAAAGCACCGGGAATATTTTTTAAAGCCAATCTAGCTAAAGCCCGAAAATAAAAGGCTTTTCCACTAGATTCATCTAATTTTATTACCACATTATAATCATAAACAGCTTGCAAAATTGCCCCAGAATCATAATATGCTAAACCTCGTTGAAGATATGCTTTACTAAAGTCAGGATTTTGTTGGATAGCAGTGGTAAATTCTGCTATTGCACCAGCATAATCTTTTTCTTGAGCTTTTTCTAATCCCCGGTTGTAAAATTCATTATTCATATTAGTCATTCGTGACTGTTTTGGATATTATAATTCTAGCAGGTTTGGATTTTATCTTTTACTCAGAATAATTTTGAGTTATTATAAATAAATGCTCTACCTATTGATAAATAATGATTGATTGGCTCTATAATTACCCCATACTCTATCCTGGAATTTTACTCAAACGCTACAAGCGGTTTTTTGCTGACGTTCAACTAGACTCTGGAGAGGTCGTAACAGCACATTGTCCGAATACAGGTCCAATGACAGGAGTTTCTACCGTTGGTAGTGCTGTACAAATTTCTAAAAGCGATAATCCTAACCGCAAATTAGGTTATACATTAGAGTTAATTCAGGTCAATGATCATATAACAACTTGGGTAGGTGTAAATACTGCATTACCCAATCGGGTCATTAAATTAGCTCTAGAAAAGCATTTATTTCCAGAATTGGGTGAATATCAACAGGTAAAGGGTGAAGTTGTTTATGGAAAAGATCGGAAAAGTCGAGTAGATTTTTATTTAACCGGAAGTGCACAACAACGGCCAATTTATTTAGAAGTCAAAAATACAACTTGGTCACAGGGAACTTTAGCCCTATTTCCCGACACCGAAACCACCAGAGGACAAAAGCATTTACGGGAATTAATGGAGATTTTACCAGAAAGTCGGTCAGTTATGTTATATTTTATTAACAGAGGTGATTGTCAAGAATTTAGCCCTGGAGATAGTCAAGATCCTGTATATGGTCAGTTATTACGGGAAGCGATTAAACTGGGTTTAGAAGTTCTACCATGTCGTTTTGATATTTCTCCAGCAGGTATCCGTTATTTGGGGTTAGCAGAATTGAAAATTTCATAATTACAGTGTTTTCCGCAATAAATGAGGTAAAAATTAAATTATAAAACTCCTGTTGTGCGGACATCTTACCCCCTATATTGATGTTTCTGAATCCCTGGAAAGAAATTTAGGCGCGTTGATAGGATATGTCGGGAATACCAGCTAATATTTACTGATATTCCCGTTAAATATGCTAAATTCAAAGTTGATGAGAAGCAAGAAAATTATCAACTTCCGCTGCAGTGGGCTGAGAAGCGATCGCACCTGGTTTAATAGTTGTTAATGCTCCCACAGCGCTGGCATAGGTAACAATCCTTTTAGCTGTTTCTGCGTCTTTGAGGTTCTTAATCCCCACTTGTTGCAATTGATAGATAAATCCAGCTAAAAAACCATCTCCTGCACCTGTTGTATCTACGACAGACATGGAGAACGCTGGCATTTTCCCCTCATTCTCCCCTAAACAATAGGCACAACCATGTTCACCGTCTGTTACTAAAACCCCCTCTAAGGAATTGAGTCTATAAGTAATTGCCCCTGGGTCAGTAGTATCAAATAACCATTGAGCTTCTTCCTTGGTTAATTTGAGAAAATCAAATCGCTTTAATAATGCGAGAATTTTGGTCTTAGCTGTATTTTCATCTTGCCAAAATACTGGTCGCCAATTAACATCGAGAATGATTTTCAGGTTGTATTGTTCTGCTAACTCTAAAGACCGCAAAACAGCTTGCTCACTTTCAGGATAGGCTAGTTCTAGAGTTCCTAATACCAAAAAGTCAGCTTCCGCAAACAGCGCGGGAGATAATTTTGCTGACTGTAGATAAGTATCAGCAAATTCCGATGTGTTGTATTTACCAAAACCCGCAAAAGTGCGATCGCCTCCTGAATCCCTAGTTACATATACTTGTCTAGTTGGTGCCGTAGGATGACGTTGTACACCCGTTGTATCCACACCAACATCTTGTAATAATTTTACCAGTTTATTTCCTGGCTCGTCCTCCCCCACTGCACCCATAAAGCCGGCTGATGTTCCTAATTTTACTAAAGCACAGGCGACGTTAGCAGGTGCTCCTCCAGGGTAGGGAGTCCATGATTTCACTTCTTCTAGTTTAAGTCCTAATTGGTCAGCTAAACAGTCAAATAAGACTTCACCAAGACATAAAACGGAGGGTTTACTCATTTTATTTTTGATTTTCGATGGACATAATCTAAATTTAGTTTGACACTAAGCTAGAGATCTTTTTAATTCTGGGAAAATGTCTTTTGTCCAGTCAGGGCTTTTTATTGATTATAGTTAGAATAAATACTTATTATCTGTAGCGTGTATGACTACAAATATAAAATCAAAAGAAAATCTTAATATTAGTATTATTAGCAACATTTAAAACTATCTACCTCGGAAAGAATCTTCTAGAATAAGGAATAAGACTTGAGTACATATACTAAGGGAGGAATGGTAAGTCATGGCTACTAGTGAGTCTGAGACCGGTGTTAGTCTTTCAGACAGAGAACTGCAAATTATAGACTTAGTGGCTACCGGCTTAACTAACCAAGAAATTGCGGTCAAACTGAAAATTAGTAAACGCACAGTTGATAACCATATTAGCAACATTCTCACTAAGACTAAGACTGAGAACCGTGTAGCTTTAGTGCGTTGGGGTTTACAGTGGGGTAAGTTGTGTTTAAATGATGTTAATTGCTGTACTCTTCCTTCTACGGAATAAAGTATTTGCTAGAACTGCTGTCAGAATTTGTAAATTGCTGATTTAGACTTTAGGTGGTTGATTTACGCTATTGTGTACTACTTCCCATACTAAAAAAGGTAAGGTGAAAATACAGGTATTTAAAAGCGTAAATCAATTATCCTACAAATATGGTTTTAATTATCATTTTGGCATGATTTATGTATAAACAATGGATGAAAGCAATTATCTTGACAATTACTAGCTTAGTGACTATATTACCACAGGTAAGTGTAGCAGCGCCAAAAGGTTTTCAGTCTCCTAGTGGTAATATTTTTTGTGAATTAGTTTATGGAATAAGTTTGCGTTGTGAAATCAGTAGTTCACTAAAACCTAAACCTCCTCAACCTTACCCTGGATATTGTCAATTTGACTGGGGACAAGGTTTTTTATTAACTGGGGAAGGTAAACCAGAAATTTTGTGTATTAGTGATACTATTGCTGATAAAAATAAACCCGTTTTGGCTTATGGACGGACTTGGAACAATGGTGGTTTTAAATGTGTATCTCAAAAAACTGGTTTAACTTGTACTAATAGTAGTGGTATTGGTTTTTTTCTCAGTCGAGAAAAATGGCGAGTATTGGGAACGCACCCTACATACTAATTTGCTATTTCTGGTCCAATAATTTTAATTCCCTGTTTTTCTTTTTCTCCTAATTCTGCATTTAATAACAGCAATTTTTCTAAAATATCATCTTCTGGGTTGAATTGATAAGCTGAGATTACCAGTTTATCTAATTGTTGATGTAGTTTATAAAGTTGACTGCTGGGTTCTGTGAAAAATTTATTATATAATGTAGTGATTCCCCATTGTTTGGTTTCCATTTGTTGAGTACGATATTTATGTAGTTCTTCTGTTTTAGTGCGAATTTGTTGGACTAGGTTGATATCTACTGTTTGCGGAAAGGGGAAAGTTTCAAAACAAGTTGTATTAGTATAACGAGTTCTATCTTCTAAAGTCGAACTTTGCGCTTTTACCCAAATACGATGAATATTAGATGTGAGAATACCAAGGATATAAAAATCATCAGCAGCAATTACCATATTAGCTTCACAAGGTAAAATAGAAATATTCACAGGTGTAAAAATCATCCATTTAGCAATTTTTGGAATAGCAAAATAACAAGATAAAGAAGACATTGCTTGTCTCATAGCTGGTCTTTCTCTACCAAATTTCCACCAATTAATTTTTCTTGAAACTTCGCGGTTTTTATCTCTTTCTGGTTTCACTTTTTCTTTTACACGCTGAAAAGGTAATTGATATTTACTTGCTTCCTCTATTGATAAATTATTAAAATCAATTACCCAATCTAATTTTAAAAAAGGATTAATTAAAGTTTTACCGTCAATCATCGGTTTTAAAACATCGACATTTTTAGAATCAATCTTTATCCATTCCCTAGCTTCTTCTTCAGAGATTATAAATCCTTTCCCCGATAATTCACAAGCTTGAAAAGAAAAATTTTTATTAGCTTTTAAGATTTTGGCGTTATTTACTGATATCTCACTTTTTAAAGAAGAATTAATAAACGGAACTTCAACACTATTTAAAAAGTTTTGTTTTTGTTTTTCCTTTGTCCAATTAACAATACTAACATGAACAGCAGCATCTCCAGACCAAATTTGAGTAGAAATTGCGTTATGAATAATCCCACCATTACTAACAATATAATCTAAACTCGCTTTTCTCCCTGAAACCTGAGCAATAGAATTTGTCCCAACTAACCCTCCTCTTCCTTTATTACCTAATAAATCAGATGCTTTTCTAAACCAAAATACACAAAAATCCGGTTGTCCCTTTACCTCTGGGAAAGCTTGATATATCTTTTCTACATATTCATTTCCTAATTTTATTCTCAGCTTTTTACCACCTAAAAAAGGCGGATTTCCAATAATAGCATCAGCCTTGAACCATTCACTAAACAAAGCATCTTTACAAACAATATTATCATCCAAACTATCCAAAGGTAAAGCAGGTTCAGTTAAACATAAATCATCAATTGCAATTTTCCGCGCTATCATCAAAGTTACCCGCGCTAATTCCACAGCAAAAGGATTTGTATCCATACCATAAAACTGTAAAGGTGTTACCAAACCCATTTCCATTTGTTGACTTTTAGACCCATTCAAAGACTGGATTTTTTCTAATAGCATTCTTTCCACTCTTTTCAATTGCTGATATGCTATATAAAGAAAATTTCCCGAACCACAAGCAGGGTCTAAAACCCGATAACCTTGTAATTCTATCTGCAATTTTCCCAGTTCTTTAACTGTATTTGCTTCCTCAATTTTATCCTCCCAATAACGACTAATTGTGGGACGGACAATTTTCATAATATCTCCCTCAGAAGTATAATGAATTCCCTTCGCGTGACGTTCTTTTTTATCTACCGTTCCCTCAAATAAATTCCCAAAAATCGCGGGACGGACTTTACTCCAATTCTCCCGCGCAGAAACATCTAAAAAATTTAATTCTTCCCTAGTTAACTCAATTGAATCAATGCGAGAAAATAAACCCCCATTAAAATAATCTACACCTTGATAACGTCCCGCAGGAGTTTTCCCCGGTAGATTCATTTCCCGAAATAAACCACCTAAAATATCATAAGAACTTGACCCATTCATACAATCTTGAACACAAGAAACAAACAAATCACGGGGTAACAATTGTCTATCTTCCGCAAACATAGCTAACACACATTGTAAAACAAACCGCTGTGCTGTTAACTTTTCAATACCCCTAGCTTCTAACTCTAATAATAACTCTCCCATACGACGAGCAGCCCTTTCTGTCACCTCTACCTGGTTATTTTGGAATATAGGAGTTTTTTGACCTAATTCCATAAAAGCCAACGCTCCCGACCGTGTTGGTAGTTCCTCAAGGGAGATTTTATCTACAGGTGTATCTATCTGAATATCAAAATCAAAAATCCAGAATTGATCAAAATTACATAAAATCACATATTTAGGACGATTTGGAACTAACCTAGTCCAATAATCAAAGGCTTGGGAATAATGTTTATTTAGGTCTTCTCCGCGCTTTTTCATTTCAATTAAAACGCGAGGTTTCCAAACCAAATCAGCAAAACCAGTTTTTCCAGATTTACTACCTTTTTTAATAGCTTCCTCATATTTCGCTCCGGCTTCCAAAGCACCCTCATGACCAAAAGCGCGAAAAAATCGGTCAAGAAAAGTTTGTGCTTCCTTACGTTCTTGTCCCGTGATATATTGGTTGCAAAATTCGACGAATTTAGATAAACTTTCTGGTGTTAATGATGTCATAGTTGTTTCTAAAAAACAAGATACCCGACTTGTCAATAATTACAAAAATAACATTTAATTTCCCCAGGAAGTCGCGCGAAAAAAGTAGATTTAGGGGTTGACAATTATTTTTAAAAATGTTATCATAGACTTGATAAGGAAGAACTATCATCAAATTCTGTTCTTATGAGGTACAAAGTTAAATCATCAAACTCTTGTGGTGCGGGCATCTTGCCCGCTAAGTATGTACCTTATAACACCAGAAAGTTCTGTATTATCGCTTTATGGTTGCTCCCCAACAAGTCGCGCGAAAAAAGTAGATTTAGGGGTTGACAATTATTTTTAAATCTGCTATCATAAATTTGACAAGGAAGAACTATCATTGAATAATAGTATAAATCATAGCCTCCTCTATTGAGATAGGGGAGTGCTAGTGGATGTTAATTCAGAGTTTACCCGTAGAGTTGGGTAAATAATTATTTACATCTTATTACCTTTAATTTACTGATGCTTTGAAATCCTCTACGTTGTCCATAATATACTGTTTTAAATTTGACCTGATTTGTTGCTGGATGATAAATAGTATATGTTGCTTCTCCTAGAGTCCGTCCCACATTTCCCACACCAATCACTTGACGAGGGTTAATATTGACAGTTTGTGGAGACAATTGATGATCAAGAGTAGTAATTTCACTGCTAATAGAACCAGCTTGTAACTGATACTGAAAAGTTAACCCAGAACGACCACAAAATAGGTTATTTGCTTGCATTCTTGATAATCTATCTAGCATTTGAATAGGGGGAGTATCGGGAGTAAGTTCATCATTTACACCTGCTGTCGAACCGTGTATTAATAAACAATCTAATTCAAAAAAACCAAAATCCAAGTTTCTCAACCATTGTACTGTCTGACGGGAAACACAATCCCACAACATCTGCACAGTATCACCACCATATTTTGCCAGTAATTCCGGTGCGTCTCCAGTCGGACCCAAACCATGTAAAATCAAACACTGTTCTTCCCACCATCCCTTACAAACCATTGGTGCCAATTCACCCCGTCGCGGTGATTTTACCCTTTCCACTAGCTGTTCACATTCTCGCCTTGGACCGACTAAATCACCGATAATATATAATACCTCTATGTAACGGCTTTGCAGCTTAATATCAGCTATCACAGCTTCATAGGCTGGCAAATTTCCTTCAATTCCACTCAATATTGCCCACATAGTCAATTTTGGATTTTAGATTTTAGATTTTGGATTAGTTCTTTTATCTGGTACAAACATGAGTTGGATCTTCTCCCCGTTCAGCATACTCTAAGCCATGGGCTAAACGCCAAGCAAAGATTTCTGGTAATCCCTTTTCGATAATTGCTGCACAGGTTTTTTGATAATCATAGGTAACTTCCCGCAAAGTCACCCCTTGAGTATCAGTTTCATAAATTACATAAGTTGCATTTGGTCGTCCATGTCGAGGTTCTCCAACAGAACCAACATTAACAATCTTTTTCAGCGCAGATGAAAAGTTAATTTTCCGTGATTCTGCTGGATTATTAACCTGAACTTGTAACTCACCAGCATTAAGATTACGAGTATAAGGAACGTGAGTATGTCCACAAAATAGCACGTCTGCACCTGTGGAAAGTACCCTTTCTAAAGCGACAAAAGCATCCAATTCAGGTAATAAATATTCATGGTTGCTATGGGGACTACCGTGAACAAAGGCTAAGTTTTGCCATTGGAGACTATGGGGTAAATTGGCCAAAAATTCCCGGTTTTCCGGGTGGATTTCCTGATTTGTCCATTGGTGAGCTTTTAGTCCTCTTTTTTCTGCCAATATTGAAGGATAACTACAATCACAAGCATTTAATCCCTCTACAATATCTTCATCCCAACAACCAGCGCAGGTAGGAATATCCAAGGAGCGAATTTGGTTAATTACCGCATTAGGGTGGGGTCCATATCCCACTAAATCACCAACACAAAAGATTTTCTCAGCTTTTTGATTGTCAATATCTAATAATACAGCATCTAAGGCTTCGTAATTACCATGAATACATGACATGACAGCTATTTTCATACTTGTTGACCTTCTAGTAAAATTTGTTGTACCTGTTGTTGATATTGCAAAATCATGGATTCAGATAAACAGCAATCTGATAATGTTGCTTTTAAAGCGGTTTTATTTAAGTTTTTTCCGGCTATTTCTATGCCACTAAATCGCTGAGGTCTACCTTCTAAATACCTTGGTAAGTTTAATTCTAAAAAGTCTGTTTGGGGAACACCAGAGACAAAATCACAGTAAAGAGAACGTCCATCATTAACATCAAAAATTGCCTTAGCACGGGTAACAATCCCATAAGCACCGTGAGTTATTTCATACCAAAATTCATCTAAACTATTTTCATCAATTACTTGCCCCGTAGTTTCTACCCGCCATAAATTTTCTACCATTATAGTTGGAACTGGTGCGCCATAGATAATTTCATTTGCCCAACTATCATATTCAGAGTTTTTTAACTCCTCTGGAATAATTGCTATAGCCTGGTAAGTGAGATGATCTAATATTTTTGATATACTATTTAACTCTAGATAAGAACCTAATTCAACATAAACACTCTCTGCTGTGGGGATGTGATATAGAAATTCAATTTCTTGACCATCACCAAATATTTTCAGATCAGGAAATTCAGTAGCTATTTTAGTTTGATCAATGGGAATATTCCCCGTTCCTGGAGAAAAATAAATTACTTTTTCAATAGATTTAATATCTCGAATTTGTTGACAGATCCAGGTAGTTTTTCCAGATCCAAATAATCCAGCGACAACGGTAATAATTGGTAAAGTCATAATCAATATAAATTATAATTTATGAGGTAAAATTCCCACAGAATTAAAAAAACAACTTCTGACTCCAGTATGACAGGCAATATCACCAACTTGCTCAATTTTGATGAGAATTGTATCACCATCACAATCATAAAAAAGCTCTTTTACCTTTTGAATATGTGTAGATGTTGCCCCCTTATGCCACAACTGAGAACGGGAACGACTCCAATAATAAACTTCACCTGTAGCCAGGGTTTTTTGAATTGATTCTGCATTCATCCAAGCCATCATTAAAACAGTACCATCGAGATAATCTTGAGCTATAGCTGGAATTAACCCTTGCTCATTAAATTTCAAATTTCCAATCATGATAACTTATCCCTTTTTATCTGCGTTTATCCGCGTTTATCTGCGTTCAAATATCAATATAATGTAGAGATAAAAAATCTCTTATCCCTACATCACACAAAGCCTATTTAAAATTAGCACTGTGGCGAATTAAATTCATAAATTCTTCACGAGTGCGTGCGTCTTCAGAAAACACACCACGCATAGCACTGGTAACAGTCCAAGAACCTGGTTTTTGCACTCCTCTCATCACCATACACATATGAGTTGCTTCAATTACCACTGCAACCCCTTGAGGTTTGAGTAAACCTTGCAGTGCATTAGCAATTTGTAAAGTCAGCCGTTCTTGCACTTGTAAACGTCGAGCATACATTTCACAAATGCGGGCAATTTTTGATAATCCTATGACTTTACCATTAGGAATATAAGCGATATGAGCGCGGCCAATGATTGGTAATATGTGGTGTTCACAGGAACTGAAAAGATCAATATCCCGGACTAAAACCATTTCATTTGCATCTTCTGTAAATACTGCTCCATTTAGCAGTTCATCTATAGATTGATCATATCCACTTGTAAGAAATTTTAACGCTTTAACAACTCTTTTGGGAGTATCTTTTAATCCCTCACGGTCTGGATTTTCTCCTAATCCAATCAGTAGAGTGCGTACAGCTTGCATCATGTCTGCCTCTGTTACAGTTGGCTGTTGCTGATTAGATAAAGATGAAATTATATCAGCAGCAGAAGTTAGTTCTGGACGAATAGATAAAGTCATTTTCTAAGTTTAGAGGGATAAGTTATGGTGGAAGTTAATAGTCGAATATCTATTAACTAAATTTGCTCATTGGTTACTACTATTAAACTATAACAAACATTTGTTAAGTTTTGTGTAAATCTCATTAGTATCCAGTTTTCTGCCAACAAAAACTACCTGATTTTTAGGTGAATTATACCATTCATCAGCGTTTAATGTGTAACGATGTCCACTCAGTTGAAAGATATGACGTAACTCACTATCACTAAACCATAAAATACCCTTAGCTCGAAATACATTTTCTGGCATTTCTTCGGTTAAGAAATTCTCAAATTTATGCACATCAAATGGTTTATCACTTTGGAAAGAAATGGAAACAAACCCATCATTGTCTAAATGATCAGAGTGATGATGATGATGCTCATGTTCATGATGATGTTCATGTTTATGAGTATCTTCATCATCAATGGCAATGTACTTATCTTTTGGTGTTAAACCCACATCTAAAATTAGAGGTAAAGCAACTTCACCATATTGAGTATGTAAAATCTTCGCTCCATGCTTGATATCATGGATAAAATCTTCTAATTCTTGTATTTTTTCTGGCTTCACAAGGTCTATTTTATTGAGGAGAATAATATCTCCATAGGTAATCTGTCTTAAAGCTGCTTCGCTATCGAAATGTTTTTCATCGAAGGCTTCAGCATCTACCACTGTAATAATTGAATCTAGGTTAGTTAAATCCCTCAATTCTGTTCCCAGAAAAGTTAAAATGATTGGTAAAGGATCAGCAACACCTGTAGTTTCAATAACTAGATAATCAATGGGATCTTCTCTTTCTAGAACTCGATAAACTGCATCAACTAAACCATCATTAATTGTACAACATATACAGCCATTACTAAGTTCCATCATAGCTTCATCTACAGAAATTAGTAATTGACTATCAATGTTAATATCACCAAACTCATTGACGAGAACAGCGACTTTCAAATCTTGTTTATTTTGTAGGATTTGATTTAAAAGCGTAGTTTTACCACTTCCGAGAAATCCCGTAATAATAGTAATTGGCATTCCTCGTTTGGGAATTTCAGGAATTGTATTTGTTGTATTGAGAGTGATGGTATTCATATCAAAATCTAGTGGTTTTATTGGTTGAATGTTTAAATCAGTGTTCTTAAAAGATTACTGACTTCTTTGATCCTAATCTTTTGCTGCTTGTAAATGATCTACAAGTTCAGTTAAAGTCAGAATTCCTAAATCTCCAGCTTGTCTACTTCTAATACTCAAAGTTTTGCTTTCTACTTCTTTCTTACCAACAACAGCAACAACGGGAATTTTTTCTAATTGTGCTATGCGAATTTGTTTGCCTAACCGTTCACCACTGCTATCTACTTCTACCCTAAATCCGGCTTTTTTTAAGTCTGTTGCTACTGATTTTGCATATTCTCGAAAGTCATCACTTACAGGTAACAACCGCAATTGTACAGGTGCTAACCACAAAGGAAAATCCCCTGCATAGTTCTCAATTAAAATGCCAAAAAAGCGTTCCAAAGAACCAAAAATAGCCCGATGAATCATAATTGGTCTTTGCCGACTACCATCAGCAGCAATATATTCCATATCAAACCTTTCTGGCAAATTAAAATCTACCTGAATAGTTGAACATTGCCACAAACGACCAATAGCATCTTTTATTTTAATGTCTATCTTTGGTCCATAGAAAGCTCCACCACCTGCATCAACAACATAATTCCAGCCTTTAGTATTTAAAGCTTGTTCTAGTGCTGTTGTGGCTAATTCCCAAACATCATCAGTTCCGACTGATTTATCAGGACGGGTAGAAAGATTGACCTCATATTCTTTAAAACCAAAATCTGATAAAATCTGCTCAGTGAGATTTAAAACTCCTAATATCTCATCAGCAATTTGGTCAGGTAAACAGAAGATATGAGCATCATCTTGAGTAAATCCTCTGACTCGCATTAAACCATGTAATGCTCCAGATCGTTCGTAACGATAAACTGTTCCTAATTCTGCCCATCTTAATGGTAATTCTCGATAGGAATGAAGTTGATGTTTATAAGTTAGAACATGAAAAGGGCAATTCATGGGCTTAATTTGATAAGCCTGATTTTCCACATCCATCGAGTCAAACATACTTTCTTGATAAAAGTCAAAATGACCCGATGTCTTCCATAGGTTGAGATTGGCTATATGAGGTGTATACAGTAATTGATAACCAGATTCTAGATGGGCTTCGCGCCAATAATCTTCAATTATGTAGCGAATAATTGCGCCATTGGGATGCCAAAATACTAAACCACCACCGGCTTCTTCTTGAATACTAAATAAGTTAAGTTCCTGACCTAACTTGCGATGATCTCGACGGAGGGCTTCTTCTCTTAGTTGGAGGTAAGCTGCTAATTCTGCTTTTGTTTGCCAAGCTGTCCCGTAAATCCGTTGTAGCTGAGGTTTAGTTTCATCACCTTGCCAATAAGCACCAGCAACATTTAATAATTTAAAGGCATGAGGATCAATTTCACCAGTAAAGTTAATGTGAGGACCCGCACACAAATCCCACCAATAGTTATTCGCTGGTTGAATATCTGTGACAAACAATGAAGTTTCTGAATTACCAGTTTCAGGAGTACCAATGAAGTAGCGGGTGATAATTTCTGATTCGGGTATACGTTCTAAGATTTCTAGCTTGTAAGGCTCGTTTAATTCGGCAATTTCGGCGCGAATTTCGGCTCGTTCCACCTCTTCCCGGATAATAGGTAGGTTAACTTTGATTATCCGTTGCATTTCGATTGCAATTTTGCCTAAGTCATCAGGGGTGATGCTGACTGGACAATCAAAATCGTAGTAAAATCCAATTTCTGTGACAGGTCCAATTGCTACCTTAGTCCCTGGAAATAGTCTTTGTACCACCATTGCCATGATATGGGCGCTGGTGTGACGAATTCGTGTAAGTTTGTCGTCTTCGTGCAGGTTCAAGCTGTCTTGAGACTGGGTTAATGAACTGACCATATCAAACAAAAATGAGAATCGTTATCAGTATAGCGCAAAAATGTGTGAATGTTACTAATTTTGGAGTTGATTTTGGGGAAAATATTTTGAAGTGCTGTTAGCTGGCTTTGACTTCAGTGATACTATGAGAAAAAGATACACTCGGCTTAACGATCGCTGGGACAATTTTTTCACAAGCCATTCTTGCACCGGATAAATTTCTGGCTGTCGGACCAACTTGCAAAGCTGCTAAACCACCCATGATAAATAATTCACAACCAGGCCAACGCAGATAGCTGTCTAAAACTGGCAAACCTTTAACAATTTCGATGGGATAAGCGGTTAAGATATCCTGCAATAATGGTTCAGTGGTGACATCGAATTTAGTACCTGTGGCTAACCAAATATAATCACACTCGAATATATGACCATCGCTACATTTTACCTGCCAATTATGACTTAACCATTCAGCTTTAACTATTTGACAGTTTTCATCAATTCTAATATTACCACGATGATGTTCTTTGCGTAATTGGGTGGCGATTGCTGGTGTCATAGAACCACCGTTTCTAGCTTGCTGGATCATCATCCACCGTTGTTCCCAATCTCCTTCAAAAAATCCTTTCAGATATTTTGGTCCCAACCAACCCGGTTCAGCATCAAATAGCTTTTCTGATAAATGTCTTCGCATCATTAAATTAACTTTTGCACCACGAGCGATCGCACCTACAGCCAAATGTCCACTTGTCAAACCACCACCGACAATTAAGACTCTTTGAGACTTTAACTGTAATTTACGTAAATCTACAGTTTGAGAATGGCAAAGTTTATGTTCTGGATAGGGTGAAGAAATCTGATTTACCCAATCAGGGATATGTATCTTACCACTACCAGTGGCCAGCACAACTCGCCGGGCAGTTACCATTTGTCCATCTTCTAACAATAGCTGGAATTGAGGACGAAAATGACCAAATGACGGTTTAACGCTGGTTATAGCCAAAGGAACAACCTGCTCCTGCAACTGATAGGATGTAATCACATCCTCACAAAAATCTTCAAATAGGTGCGTTCCCGGTAAATCATAGGGGGGAAATAGTTCCTCAGACCGAGATTCAGAAAATTTTCTTAACGCGAAGGGGTTGGGGTGGGGATGATGAACAGCAGGAGAACGCAAATGAGGAATTTCCAAGGCCGCAAATTGCTGTTTCCAGCTACTTATCCATGTACCACTGGGGTCAAACACTACAATTTTACCCTTCATTGTTTGCCGTTTTTGCAGCAAATGGGCAACTAAGGTAAGAGCATGAGGACCAGCACCAATAATTGCTAAGTCAATTTTTGCAGGAACTGTAGTCATAATAGATAATAGGGAGATAAGGACTGGCAACCATTACATCAACATCAAAGCCACTTCTTTGGCAAAATAAGTTAAAATTAAATCAGCACCAGCCCGCTTCATACTGGTTAAAGTCTCTAAAATCACCTTTTTTTCATCAATCCAACCATATTGAGCAGCAGCTTTAATCATGGCGTATTCACCACTCACGTTATAAGCTGCGACTGGTAAATTTGTTGCTGCTTTTACTTGACAAATTATATCTAAATATGCCAAAGCTGGTTTGACCATAATGATGTCTGCACCTTCAGCAATATCCAATTCAATTTCCTTTAAAGCTTCTTTCGCGTTAGCTGCGTCCATTTGATAGGTTTTTTTATCGCCAAATTTGGGGGCAGAATCCAAAGCATCCCGGAATGGTCCATAATAGGCAGAGGCATATTTTGCGGAGTATGCCAAAATCCCTACATTGATATAACCTTCAGCATCTAAAGCCGTGCGAATTGCCCCAATTCTACCATCCATCATATCAGAAGGGGCAACAAAATCAGTTCCCGCTTCTGCTTGGGAAAGTGCCATTTTTACTAACACTTCTAAAGTTGGATCATTGAGAATTTTGCCATTTTCATCAACCAAACCATCATGACCATGAGTAGTAAAAGGGTCAAGAGCTACATCAGTAATAATCAAGATTTCCGGGACTGCTTTTTTAATAGCTTTAACAGTTTCCTGGATTAATCCCTCTGGGTTGTAGCTTTCCGAACCTGTTTCATCTTTATCTTCCTCTGGAATTACCGGGAAAATTGCTACAGCATTAATTCCCAATTGTGACACTTCGGTAATTTCTTTCAGGAGTAAATCCAGAGAAAAACGATAACAACCGGGCATAGAAGATATCTCTACCTTTTCCCCTTCCCCCTCCATGACAAACACGGGATAGATCAGATCATCCACTGTTAAAATTGTTTCCCGTACCATTCTCCGTAGAGTTTCAGTACGACGCAGACGGCGGGGACGTTTAAGCAAGCTTTGAGACGACATAGAAGATTAACCAAAATGATAATCATTATTATAAATCATCCCGTTCAAATCCCCACCACCAATTAATTTGATTTTACAGCAAGTAGCTTTGAGTGAGGTACACTTTGTGCGGGCAAGATGCCCGCACCACAAGAGTTTTATCATTAATATCTGTACTTCATAATATCGGAAACTGCTGTAATTTTCCTCCCTGTCTGGAGGGAATTTGCGTGAAACAAAAATCAGAAATCCCGATAAAAATCGGGAATTACCACTAAGGAACATCAATAGGAATCAAACCATTTTCCGGCACATAACCAGAAAAACAACCATCATCAGATAACACCAAAATCAACCGTAGAGGATAATCTGGAGGAACTTGCAAATCAGCCCAAGGTATTGCTATTTCTAGACAAGAATCTAAAGCAACCTGAGCACGGGTAGCACGGGGATACCATAAATAATTGTCTCCTGCTGCTCGAAATTGCACCGACTGACTCAGTAAATTCACTTCCAAATGATGATGAAATAGATAATTTAAAGGTGCAGTATCTGGTACTTCAGCTAGAGGTATAGAACTATTCACCATTGTCCGATCAGGATAATACCAGAATAGGTGTAAATCTGGTGGTATATCCTGACCAGGAACAGCGCCAGTTTTAAAATCTACCCGCACGTAAAAGTTTAAATGGTCTACACCATACCAAATACGCTGGATAGTGCTACTGTTGTGCATTGTTCCCCTAGCACCACCCACTTCTATACGTCCGGCTTTATCCCAGTCTTGCTCATCACCTTTACCATCTATGATAGGATGGATAAATCCCTCTGGTTTGTGTTCAGAACGGGCTTCATGGATTTCTAGGGGACTGTGCAAATACGGTGGAACAGGTTCATTTAAAGCTGTGTAAATACCGTGCAGATGTTCCCGAAATAACTGGTCAAAAATAGCATCTTGATTAGAAGAATGGCCTTCTCCAAACCACCAAAACCAATCTGAACCTTCAGCAGCATATAAGGCTTCCCAGGCTGCGGGGTTGTTCTCTTCCGTAGCTTCGGGATGATTTACTAAAACTTGTCTAGCTGCGGTGAGATAGTCCCAAGCGCGGTTTTTAACCGGGTCTCCTATCCATGTGGTAAAATTGCCATCTACCCAAGAACCACTATGGAGTTGTTCACTGGGAATAGTTGTGGTGGGAGGGAATTGGTCAATAAATTCGGAAACGGTGACAAGTTTGATATTGGACTGGTTACTCAAACTTTCATATAATGTTTCTAGGAAGTCTTTCCCGTCGTGAGGATAAAATTCCCAACAATTTTCCCCATCTAGGGCAATTGTAACTAACCATGGTTGATCATCATCACTTTCTTTTTGTTGTTTAGCGATCGCTTGCAAATGTCCAACTAAATCCGCTGCTGCTTTCTTAGCTGGCATAGTGCTATATGTAAAACCAATTAAATCTGATAGTCTATGATCACGAAAAACTATAGACACATCCCCAGCGGAAGTTTGCAGACGATAGGGACGATAAAGCAGTTTTGGTTCTTGCACATTTCCCACAGCGTCTCGATGAAAAAAGTGTTTTAATGACCAGCCTAAAACCGCTTCATCTGAACAAATCCATTGAAAACCTTGTTTAATAATATACGGTAAAATTTCTGGACTAACGGATTGTTCCGAAGGCCACAAACCTCTAGGATCTTGTCCAAACCTATCTATATATAAATCCCAGGATTTTTGTAAATGTCGAGGAATATCTTCTACCCACTGAAATCGCTGTTTAGGTAATGTCATCTGCGGTACTGCTACCCGTCCAGCGTTAGTATCAGCTAATAACGGTAAAATCGGGTGAGTATAGGGAGTCGTGGTAACTTCTAGTTGTCCACTTTTCTGCATTTTCCGATGTTGGGGAATAATTTGACTAAGAATTTGCCGCTGTTTGGAATAAATGCGCTGGCGATCGCCTAAACTAAAATTACGTCCCTGTTCTAACCAAGCAGCAATTTCCGGGTCATGCCAAAATAAAGGATCAATCCAAGCCAAATTATGCCAAGCTAATAAATCACCATAATCTGATAATTGCCAATTTGCTAAACACCAACTTTGTCCTTGTTCCTGTCTTTGGTAATATAACTCGGCATAACGAGGATGGGGATCAATTAATGTATGATGATTAGCATCAAAGAAATGTTGAATAATAAACTCTTTTTGTTCACGGGTCAACTGTTCCACAGCAGTCAAACTAGCAGTTAAATAGGGGTCAAAAGCCGTACCCGCAACATAATCTTCCAGTTGTAATATCAAGGAAGGTACTAAATTTACTGTTTGATGTAATTTAGGATACTTTTCTAACAATAATACTAAATCTAAATAATCCTTAGTTCCATGTAAACGTACCCAAGGCAAGCGATACTGTTGACTAGTAACCAGAGAACTGCCATTTTCAGGAGACTTGTACAATGGTTGATGTTGATGCCAGATAAATGCAACGTGTAAAGGATGAGACATAGTGTCAAAAATAGGGAATAGGGAACAGGGAACAGGGAATAGGGAACAGGGAACAGGGATATCTTACCAATTACCCATTACCCATTACCCATTACCAGCAATTTAGATAACTTGTTCTACTTCAGATATCTCAGGAATCATTTCCTTAAGACGACGTTCAATACCCATTCTCAAAGTCATAGTCGAACTAGGACAAGAACCACAAGCACCCTGTAACCGGAGTTTAACAATTGGTCCATCTAATTCGACAATTTCCACATTACCACCATCAGAAATGAGATAGGGGCGCATTTCATCTAATACAGTTTCTACATTTTCTAGCGTCAATTCCATTGTTTCTGTCCTGCTTCTTTAATAAATTGGTGATTGTCTACATTGCTAATAATCTAGTTTAGGCTGATAATTGTCAGTTGTCCGTTCTCAGTTGTTACTTAACTGAATCTGAGAATAAATAAACTCAGTAATTGACGAAGGAGTTTCTATTTTCCCGTCTACATACTCCGCTACTACCTGACTTGTCAAAATGTAATAATCACCAAACTTTTGATATGTATCCGTAAACTTGAGAATGCTATCAACGTCTCCTGTTTGCGAATTACGAAAAACCACATGATATATAAGCGGAAGATAACTGGATTCTGTATCTAGAAAATCATCATAATTCATCTCTAGGGACATACGACCCATAAACCGAACTTCTTGATGTATTGTTTGATTACGTATTTGATAGTGAATACCAGTGTTATCACTCTTGACAAAAACAGTTACACCATCATTTTCTCCCGTTTCACCTAAAATAAACTCATGTTGACCATAAGAATCTAGAAAACTGGTTTTTTGACAGCGGGTAACTACTTCCTGTAACTGAATATCAATTCCTGCTGCTATTTCTTTATCTGCGACTTCTGTAACTCGGATATTCAGTCTTGGGTCAATCTGAATTTTCCCCGTATATATCTCACCTTCCTGTAGCAGTTGCACATAGGCAGAATAACCAGGAAAATTCTCATCCCAAGTGTAACGACGTTCATAAGCAGTTTGAAATAAACTTTCTGCTGTTGACTGAATTGCCATATCACCACTTTGACTGCATTTTTCTAATAGTTTAATGCAAAGTTGCTACTTTTTAAATTATACAAAAATATATTTGTGTTTTTACGTGGAATGGGATATATTGATTGGGTCTAGCTTCAGTATAGCATAAATTAAAATGAACGTCAAGTAAATTTCCAAGAATTTGTGACAAATAAGAGCGGGAGGTAAAGATGATTGGGATTGATAATTTGCCTCTATTCAATATTCTACCATAATACCATAATATTCAAATATATGGGAGTTTGAACCTCTGCTTCAAATACAGTGAATGTTGATTATTAATTATCAAAATGTGTCTTAGTAGAGCAATAGCGAAACCAAACACAGTTAGAAACTTTTTGAGTAAAATTTATTGTTAAAATAACTTAGTGATTAGACGTAAGTAGAAAATATTTTATTTCTATCTGATAAAATGTTCAAATAATCCCCTGAATTTGCTAAACTCCAAATTCTAGGATATAAATTACAATTTGAGTATTGGGAATTGGGGGAGGTTCACAGAGTGCTTACAAGTGAAGACATAGAACAAATTCATCCCCAGGACTTTTTATGGCGGTTTTGGCCTGTTGTGCCAATTTATCCTTATGGTGAACGGCGTACTATTTGTAAAGAAGTTATTAAAGATACCATCTGGACCTTTGACCAATTACAGGGGATTTTCTATGTAGTTGTGCCAATTCGCATGACTGTAGTTAAGCTGGAAAAAGGAGGGTTGCTGGTTTATGCACCTGTTGCACCCACTGGAGAATGTGTCCGATTATTAAATGAATTGATAAGCAAACACGGTAATATTAAGTATATTATTTTGCCAACGATATCAGGAATAGAACATAAAGTATTTGTTGGTCCCTTTGCGCGACGCTTTCCCACTGCACGGGTATTTGTTGCACCCGGACAATGGAGTTTTCCCATTAATCTGCCTTTGAGTTGGTTGGGTTTACCTGGTAAACGTACTCACATACTGCCTGAAAATAGCCAGGAAGCCCCTTTTGCTGAGGATTTTGATTATGCAATCCTCGGACCGATTGATTTAGGTTTGGGTAAGTTTGCAGAGGTGGCTTTTTTCCACAAGCGATCGCACACAGTCCTAATTACAGATACCATAGTTTCAGTACCAGCAGAACCACCAGCAATTGTCCAACTTGACCCCTATCCCTTATTATACCACGCCAAGGATCAAGCTTTTGACATGATTACAGATACCCCAGCCAATCGCCTCAAAGGGTGGCAGCGGGTAACATTATTTGCCTTGTATTTTAGCCCCAGTGTATTAGAAGTACCGACATGGAGTCAGGTATGGCGGGATGCCCAAAAAGCCCCAGAACGTTCGAGAAAAGCCTATTTTGGGTTTTTTCCTTTCCAATGGCGGGAAAATTGGCAAGATTCTTTTGATATTTTACGAGGAAATGGGCGGATATTTGTTGCGCCAATTTTACAAAGTTTGATTTTAAATCGCGCCCCGCAGGAAACTATAAATTGGGCTGATAAAGTTGCAAAATGGGATTTTCAATGGATTATTCCCTGTCATTTTGATGCCCCAATTAAGGCAGAATCGCAACAATTTCGCCAAGCATTTGCATTTTTAGAAAAACAGCCTATTGGGGGTTTTGTTAGTAGTAATAGTTATCTTTTACCGGAGGGTGATTTTAAATTGTTGAGAAATATTGACGCGGGGTTGAATAAGTTTGGTATTGTGCCACCTGCGCGGGAAAGGGTGTAGAATTTAGGGTATTATTCAGTTTTTAAATTTAACAAATTTCTGAAAAACTTAGTTAAGTTTTGAATTGCTGGAATTTGAGCTTCTGTTTCAGAACTAATCCAATCGTTATCACTAATACTTGTTTGATTAGTTTTACCAGGTTTGAGTACGCTTACGACAGTAGCAACTATAGCCTTATCTTGATCAAAAGGTTTCCATCTTAAACGCTTTTTCTTTCTATCCTCCTCAGAAAATTTATCTATATACTCTCTTGCTCTTTGCATATATTCAGGATAAACTAAATCTCCACAATCACATATCAAAGTATCTAAAACTCCTGGTTGAGAATTATTTGGTAGTATGTAAATTCCTAATCTTGGTGAACCTGCTATAACAGCACCACTTTGACTAACTGTGGTGGGAAAATTAGGAAAGTATTCTTTAAAACCATTATGATAGTCTTCTACAACTTTTTTAGGTGTATTTTTATCAGCATCAGCTATGATACCAAAAGCGAAAAGCTCAGAATAGTCCATATCAGATAATTTATCACTCAAATTACGAATTAAATTACTTCCTTCACCTACATATATAGCTATTGAAAAACTGTCATTATATAATATTTCAGGCATATCAAGCCTTTTATATAAATTTCCCCCTTGAGGATAAGTAGGGATAAATTTCCGCCAAAAAATATCTAACTTTGATTCATCTCCATTAAATTTAGAGAAGCCTAATAATTCACACAAAATCTTAGATATAAAAGCCTGATCATGATTTCCCTCAACACCAATTAAAACATATTTCCGACTCACCAACGCACCTCCTGACCTAATTCTTCTCTTAAACGTCTTAATCTATGTCCATCATGTCTAACTACTTTTGTTTTTCCTTCCTTTGGTTCTAAGCGATAAAGCACCAAATCTGAATCTGATTCAGTTACTTCTAATAAAGCATCAACAGCTTCCAAACTATGGGTAGTTGCAAATAATTGAACATCCATTTCTGTACACCATTTAACTAACCATTGAAAAGAGCTTTGTAAGGCTTCTGTGTGAATCGTTGATTCCAATTCATCAATTAAAAGAATACCACCTTTGACGCTGGCAAGTTTAAGAGCTATATGTAATAAGCGACGAATACCATCACCAAAGGTGCTAACCGGTGCAAGTCCTAGTTTTTTATGTTGAATATATATATTGAATCGAGAATTTATAGATTCTGAAGGTAACAACATTTCTATATCTGGAGGTAACAAAAATAATATATCGGAAATATTGTTATCCATCTGTTGTAATAATTTCACCACATCTGCCTTAAAATATTGATGTGTTGCTTCATTAAGTAAGCGAAATTGACCAACTTCTGAACGATGAGATGATGGTGTTACTACAGATGTTTTTAGACTGGGTTCTCTTTTTCCAGATAATCTATAAAAACGTTCATCCTCCCATAGCAAAAAATCTGTAATCAAATCAGATGGTTCACCAAGTAAACTTAACTGATAACCATCATCTGTAAATACCCCTATTTTTAGCTTAATTCCTTTCCTAGCTCTCGGTGTATCTTCATTTTCAATTTCCTGCTCATTATCATTTTCAATTTCTTCTTCATTGCTAAGATTTCTAATATTGCTTTCCTCAGATAACCATAATATTTCCTCCATTTCTTCATAGCTTGCCATTAACTTCTTTACAGAAAATAAACCGGTGCTAGAAATAAGAATAATAGGTTTATCAGGTTCTAGAATTGACACAGATTTATGCGTAAATAGCCACTTTAGTGCATGAAGTAGCCGAGTACGATATACTCTCATATCCTGCTCTCGTTGACCTGCTGTACTGAGCCATACTTTAATATCTAATGGATGACAGTAGACAGATAATGCTTCTAGAACACTAGTTTTCCCTGAGTTGTTAAGACCCACAAGCAGGTTAATCCGTCCGAGATCCTTTAGTTCTAAATCTCGAAGTCCTCTAAATTGATGAATTGTAACGTTTTCTAAATTGTTCATAGACTTATTTTAGCTCAAGCTGTATACCATAGATTATTTTTCTGAAAGTTGTCAATATATAACATACCATATTGACAATGTAAATACAATAAACTATCATTTATTTTATAGATGTCTACTTTATTTTAAATGGTATTACCTTCGTCTGGAACGAGGAAAAAAGTCGAAATAACCCTAGCAAACATAATGGCATAACCTTTCAACAAGCAGCAGAGGCATTTTTTGATCCATTCATCAAAATAGTAGATGCTAGTCGCAATGATGAAGCCAGAGATGCCATCATTGGTTTAGATACCCGTTGGAATCTTTTATTTGTAGTCCATATCGAATTTGAAGATGATGTAATCAGAATTATTTCAGCCCGTAAAGCCACACGCAAGGAGCGAGAATATTATGAAGATTGAAACATTAAAACAACGCTTAGACAAAAATCGCCCCATGATTACGGTTACTCTAAGAATACCAGAAGATGTAGTAGAAGAATTGAAACAACTTGCACCCATACTTGGTTTTTCTGGTTATCAACCTTTGATTCGTGCATACATTGGACAGGGAATGAGAACAGATTTAGAAAAGTTAGAAAATAATACAGTTAATGCTTTAATTGCTAGTTTAAAACGACATGGTGTGAGTGATGATGTTATTCATGAAGCCCTAACGGAAATCGTTAATGGTTAAATATCAACTATTTATTTTGTATGATCTATTCAATGATACGTTACCTGTACCACCAGCGAGGTAAAGGCTATGACTCTTGTTAAAGCAAATCAAAGACAAAGACACTACCCAAAAGGAGATATTACCCGTCGGGGTATGGCCTTAGCTGTTGACTTCTTAACTGTATGGTTTCTCAGTTCTATCGTCAGAAGCAATCAAATCGGGATTCAATTTACCCAAATCTTTGTTTTTATTTTTGCTTGGCTAATTTTCCGCGTAGTCATAGTTTACAATAATCATGGACAAAGTTTAGGGCGCTGGGCATTTGATTTAAAAATCCTAGAAGTCGCAAACGGGGAAATAGTTAACAGAATCCCCCAATTTCAGACATTATTGCTGCGAGAAGGAGTTATTTGCTTTTCTAGCTTATTATTATCCATTTTCTTGGGGAATATCATCCTCAATCCCGCTGCTGTCGTCCTACTACTGCCCCTAATCATTGACGGAGGAGCAGCTTTATCCGATACTCAAAGGGGTCAGACCTTCCATGACCGCTTTTTTCAGACCATGATCATTTCCTCCCAGCGTGGTTATTCATTAGATATAAAAATTAAACGGCTAGTTGAAAAATTTCCCCGAAATATGAGATAATGACCATTTGTGTTAATTATCTCCAGGCTTTACATTTTGTAAGATTATGGCTAAAAGCAAAGGTGCACGCATAATAGTGACACTAGAATGCACCGAGTGTCGGACAAATCCTGATAAACGTTCCCCTGGTGTATCTCGTTATACCAGCACTAAAAACCGTCGGAACACAACCAACCGCTTAGAACTGAAAAAGTTCTGTACCCACTGCAACAAACACACAGTTCACAAGGAAATTAAGTAAGAATGAGTTACTATCGTCGTCGCCTTTCTCCAATTAAGCCGGGAGACCACATTGATTATAAAGATGTAGATTTGTTGCGTAAATTTCTCACAGAACGTGGTAAAATTCTACCAAGGAGAATTACTGGTTTAACCTGTCAGCAACAACGCGCTCTGACTCTAGCCATTAAACGCGCCCGAATTGTGGCTTTATTACCCTTCATTAACGCCGAAGGTTAAAAATATTTTGGATTTTGGATTTTGGATGATTGTCCAAAAAAGTAGCAGTGGATATGCCCAGTTACTTTGAGTCCAAAATCTAAAATTTAAGGTTTAATGTTAGGAAATTGCCAAAAACATTTAATTAATTATCAAAAATGGTACAATCACTAAGTTTGGTGGTGAAATTAAAAACTGTAAAAGCATTTCTCATAGCAAATTATTAAATAAAGGATTAAATACCAGTTATTTAATCCGAAATTTCCAGTCTAAAAATCTCAAAATATTAAAATTAAAGTGCGATAGTTGTGGATAAGGGGACGTTAGTTGAATTTAGGGTTCAAAGCGATCGCCGTCTAGGAGTGGTAGATCGTCCAGACGGTAAAGCTCGTTGGTTCATAGTAGACGAAAGGGGTCAATCCCATAGTCTCGCACCTCGCCAATTTACCTACACAGTTAATGGACAAACCTATAAACCGGGCGAAATTGCTGAGTTTTTAAATCAAGTCCAGCCTTATCTAGACCCATCAAGTCTGGAAATAGCTTGGGAACTACTCATTGAAGATGGGGAAACTGTCACCCCCAGTCAATTAGCAAGTATCCTATTTTCAGAATCCACACCTCCCCAGTGTTATGCAGCCCATTGTTTGTTATCAGAAGATAAACTCTATTTCAAGCAAAAAGGGGAGGCCTATGAACCACGCAGCGCGGTACAAGTAGCAGAACGCAAACACCAGATTTCAGTAGAATCCCAAAAAGCAAAGGGACAGCAGGAATTTTTAGCTCGTGTAGAACAGGCACTTCAGGGACAAGTCGTAGAATGGCAAAGAATGGATCGCCAGCGTTTAGAAGTATTAGAAAAGTATGCGACTTTGTTAGCAGATGTGATCATGCTCAAGGTGAATTACGATTCTTTAGCTCGTGCTTGTCCACCTTCAGCCCCAGTATTAGAAACAATGAATATGCTGGGACGTTCTGCTACGCCCCAGGGTGCTTTTCAATTGTTGATAGATTTGGGTTGGTGGAGTCCCCATGAAAACCTGTTCCTACGTCGTTCGTCAATTTCCGTTCAATTTCCTCATCAGGTATTAGAAGTGGCGCAAGAACGCTTGGATTTCCCTCCCACAGATTTGGACACAAACCGTCTCGATCTCACACATCTCAAGGTATATACCATTGATGATGAAAGCACGACAGAAATAGATGATGGTTTAAGTTGGGAAATATTACCAGATGGAAAAGAACGGTTATGGGTACATATAGCCGATCCTACCAGATTATTAATCCCAGATGATGAATTAGATTTGGAAGCCAGAAAACGGGGAAGTACGGTGTATTTACCTACGGGGATGATTCCCATGTTTCCAGAGGTGTTAGCTACAGGTCCCATGAGTTTGGTACAGGGGAAAGTCTGTTGTGCTCTGAGCTTTGGGGTGGTTTTAGATGAAGTTGGGTCTGTAGAAGATTATTGTATACATACTGGTTTAATTAAGCCTACCTATCGTCTCACCTATCAAGATGTTGATGAGATGTTAGAGTTGGGAGTACAAGCAGAACCAGAAATTGAAGCGATCGCTAATTGGGCTAAAATACGTAGAACCTGGCGCTATGGTCAAGGGGCTATTAGTATTAATATGCCAGAAGCGATGATCAAAGTCAAAGACGATGATATCAATATTGATGTTTTAGATGATTCCTTGTCCCGACAATTAGTCGCAGAAATGATGATCCTTGCAGGAGAGGTCGCAGCCCGTTATGGTCAAACCCATAATATCCCTCTTCCCTTTCGCGGTCAACCTCAACCGGAATTACCTCCAGAGGAAGAACTACTTCTACTCCCAGCGGGTTTTGTTCGTTCCTGTGCAATGCGTCGCTGTATGCCTAAGAGTGAAATGAGTATTACCCCTGTGCGTCATGCTGGATTGGGTTTAGATACTTATACACAAGCTACTTCTCCTATTCGTCGTTATAGTGACTTACTCACTCACTTCCAATTAAAAGCACATTTACGCGGTGAAGGTTTACCTTTCTCTGCGGAACAACTTAAAGAAGTGATGATGACGGTTAGCAGCGCTACCCAGGAAGCAACGATGGTGGAACGACAAACTAATAGATATTATGCTTTAGAATATTTACGTCGTCATCCTGAGGAAATTTGGCAGGTGACAGTGTTAATGTGGTTACGAGAAGATAGCAATTTAGCACTAATTTTATTAGAAGATTTGGGTTTACAATTACCTATGTCTTTCCGACGTTCTGTTAGTTTGGGAGAAAATCTATTAGTAAAAGTTAGTTTAGCTGACCCTCAAAAAGATATGATTCACTTCCAAGAAATTATGTATCAGGAGGCTTAATTAGTTAAAAGCCGAAATTGTTAACGGAGAGAGAGGGATTCGAACCCTCGTATACATTTCTGCATAACAGACTTTCCAGGTCTGCGCCTTCAACCACTCGGCCATCTCTCCAGGGTCTCGCTTTGCTATAGTACAATGGAATTTAAAAAAAAGCAAGCATTTTAGAAAAGAAATTTTTTTGACTACTCCCTGGACTGAAAGTGGGGGGTTTTCAGTCTATTTTCCTATAATAAAGTTTGAAACCCCAAATCCGCAAATCTAAAAATCAAGATGGTTCTAACTCACACAATTAAAGTTTACAATCGCCAAACTGGTACATTACATACTCTCGAAGTTCCTGAAGACCGTTATATTTTACACACGGCTGAACACAATGGGACAGAACTCCCCTTTTCTTGTCGGAATGGGGCTTGTACAACTTGCGCTGTGAGAGTTTTGTCGGGAGAAATTCACCAACCGGAAGCTATTGGACTTTCTCCTGATTTACGTCGTCAAGGTTACGCTTTATTATGTGTAAGTTATGCTCGTTCTGATTTGGAAGTGGAAACACAAGATGAAGATGAAGTTTATGAACTTCAATTTGGCCGGTTTTTTGGGAAGGGAAAAGTTAAAGCGGGTTTACCCTTAGATGAGGACTAAGATTTTCTTGTGTTCAAGTTAATGAATCTGATAGCGAGGATGGCTGCTATGGTGGTCTGTCTTCGCGTTTTTGTGCCAAAGAGCCTAATAATTATACTAGTTAGTTTTGTACTGTTAGTGGGTTGTCAAGGACAAAACTATTCTTCTTTAACTCCCGCTAGTATAAGGGTGGCACAGGTTGTGAGTGGACAAAGTTTACAGGTATTGGGAATGGAAGCACAACCCAATTTAATTTCTTCTGTGCGGTTAATTGGCTTAGACGCGCCAGATCTCCGTCAAATTCCTTGGGGTGAGGATGCTAAACAGTTATTAGAAGGTTTAATAGGGGGTGCAAATCAAGCTGTTAGTCTGGAATTTGACGTAGAGACTAAGGATAAATTTAACCGAACTTTAGCCTATGTATGGAAAGATAAACTGTTGTTAAATGAGGAAGTAGTTAAACAGGGGTATGCTTTATTTGTAGAGCGATCGCCTAATAATAAATATAACCGACGTTTGGAAAGAGCGCAACAATGGGCGAGAATCATGGGGAAAGGTATCTGGAACTCTGATAAACCTATGCGGACGACTCCTGGGGAATTTCGCCGGCTCTCCTATTAAATCCACTAACCACTAACCACTGACAAATATGCAAATTTTTCTAGATATTGCTACGGAAGCAGCCCTGGCCGCAGGTGTAGTTTTACAAGATTATTTAGGTAAATTAGAAAATGAAATTACCGAAAAAGGCCGTCCGGGTGATTTAGTTACTGCTGCTGATAAAGCTTCTGAAGAGGTAATTTTAGAAGTCTTGCGTCGTCATTTTCCGGGACATTCGGTTTTAGCTGAAGAGTCGGGAAAACTGGGAAATCAAGATCATGAATTTCTCTGGGCTATTGACCCTCTTGATGGTACAACTAATTACGCTCATCAATATCCCTGTTTTGCTGTTTCTATTGGTTTATTGATTCAGGGTGTACCCAAGGTGGGGGTAATTTATGATCCTTTTCATGATGAATTATTTCGGGCTGCTGCTGGTTTAGGTGCAACCCGTAATCGTCGTCCTATTCATGTTTCCCAAACAGCGGAGTTAGGTAAAAGTCTGTTGGTTAGTGGATTTGCTTATGATAGACGGGAAACGCTTGATAATAATTATGCAGAATTTTGTCATCTTACTCATCTTACCCAAGGGGTGAGACGTGACGGGGCTGCGGCTTTGGATTTAGCCTATGTGGCCTGTGGCCGAGTTGATGGTTATTGGGAGAGGGGAATTGCGCCTTGGGACGTTGTAGCTGGGATAATATTGGTTGAGGAAGCGGGAGGAAAGGTGACTGCTTATGATGGGAGTCCGATTAAAATTGAGTCGGGGAGAATTTTAGCTACTAATGGTTGTCTTCATGATAGTCTCAGTCAAGAATTAATAAAAGTTCCCCGTTTAGCTAGTTGGACGTAATTTCTGCTCAGGAATAAATCACCCAATTTTGTTTAAAACCGACTTTATATTAGACAATTTATTGGTATCCCGTATTTTACCCCCCTTAGTCCCCCCTTGTAAAGGGGGGAAACAAGAAAATCCAGTTCTCTTTATAAAGGGGGAAACAAGAAAATCCAGTTCTCTTTATAAAGGGGAGAAACAAGAAAATCCAGTCCTCTTTATAAAGGGGGAAACAAGAAAATCCAGTTCTCTTTATAAAGGGGAGAAACAAGAAAATCCAGTCCTCTTTATAAAGGGGAGAAACAACAAAATGTTTATCTAGTTGGACGTAATTTCTGTTCAGGAATAAATCATCCAATTTTGTTTAAAACCGACTTTATATTAGACAATTTATTGGTATCCTGTATTTTACCCCCCTTAGTCCCCCCTTATAAAGGGGGGAAACAAGAAAATCCAGTCCTCTTTATAAAGGGGGGAAACAAGAAAATCCAGTCCTCTTTATAAAGGGGGGAAACAAGAAAATCCAGTTCTCTTTATAAAGGGGGGAAACAAGA
>Ga0208200_100002_pt1 | contig 108074 bp, 83 predicted proteins | sample LakMenEpi13Aug08_FD_150689 | JGI IMG/M metagenome (GOLD analysis project Ga0208200, IMG submission 150689) | Freshwater microbial communities from Lake Mendota, WI - 13AUG2008 deep hole epilimnion (SPAdes) | ecosystem: Environmental > Aquatic > Freshwater > Lake > Epilimnion/Euphotic zone ...
TACGTCCTTGGTCTGCTATGTTACAGGATTTACGCGATCGCATTCCTGGTAAGGTGCAAATTGAAACTATTAAGCAAACTGCTCCCCCTCCTCCTGGTGCAAATCCTGTGGCTGCAACCCCTGGTACTAGTCCTACTCAAACTGCTGGATTCTTGGAAATTTCTGGTTTTGCAATTTCCTATAGCTTGGTTAATGATTTTTCCCTGAGTCTACAACAATCTAAATTTTTGAATGAAACCAAAATTATCAAAGCAGAATTAGTGGACGCAACAGCTATTACGGGTTTTATACCGCCAAAAATAGAGAAAGCAAATGCAACAATTAAACCTCCTCAAGTAGTTAAATACACTATCAAAGCAGGTTTAAGTAGTGTGCCAGCATCTGATTTAATTCCCGAATTAGAGAAAAAAGGCACCGTCGGACTAGTAGATAGACTTCGTAATATCAAAAAAGTAGGAGTCATTGGTAAATGACATTTAGTGATGATTTAAATTCTCCTATCCCAATCACCCAGATTCAAGATTCTACCCCTGTTGTTTTTGGTGTCACCTTAACACCAACTATTATTGGTGGTTTGGTCGGCTTTTTAGGTGTAGCCAGTGCAGCTTATATGCTTCTCAATATGGCAATGCCCGCATGGGATACTTATCAGCAGCAACTAGCTAAACGAGATGAACTACAAATTAGTGTTAATCAAAAAAAGATCCAAGCGCAACAAATTGATAAAGTATTAGCAGATTTAGCGACATCTAAGGAACAACAAAAACGAGTTTTAGCTTTATTTGCTAATGAAAAAAGTTTGGATACCCTATTATTAGATACCAGTCGGTTAATAGATTCTAGTAATAGACAGGCCTTAGGCAATGCCATTAGAGCTAAAATGAAAAGCTTTACCCCCGGTTCTGACAAATCTGTTCCAGTGGACGATGGTAGTCTTGGTGTAGAAGTTAACAACAAACTGAAACGCAGCATTATCAATCTAGAAATTGAGGGCAATTTTGCCCAAACTCAATCAATTATCCGAAATATTGAGCGATTACAGCCTTTATTGTTAGTTAAAAACTATAATTCTCGATTGTCTGCACCGGAAATGTCAGAGGACAAAGATAACCCTGTTCCCATTGGTATCGGTAAACTGACAACCAGTTTCGCGTTAGAGGCTTTAATGCCACTAAATGCTCAGGAAGTAGCAGATTTAGCGGCTAAAGCACCGAAAAAATAAACAAATTTGATTGCTAAGGGCAATCCTTCGACTTCTTTCAGGAATTCGCAGGTAAGACGTAAAATCAAATATACTCCCTGTTTCCTATTCTCCACTCCTTGCTATCCTTGACAATTTAGACTTTTATTTTATTTGAGGAATAAACTGTGAAACAGTTTTATAATGGTGTTTTCGTATCCGGTGCGACCGCTTGTGTACTATTAGCTGCCCAACCAGTTTTAGCACAGTTAACACGGGTTACTGATGTTCAACTCAATCCCATTCCGGGAGGACTCAGTGTGATTTTAAAAACCACTGCTGGAAATCGTCCTCAACTATTTACTACCAAAAAAGATAAATCTTTGGTTACGGATGTGATTAATGCTCAATTGCGTTTACCTAAGGGTAGTTATTTCCGTCAAGAAAAGCCAGCCCCGGGAATTGCAGTTATTGAAGTTAAACAGTTAAATGCTAATAGTATTCGGGTGACGGTTACAGGTATTGATACTGTACCCAATAATCAGCCCTTGGTCGGACAAAACAATAATATTATTTTAGGCTTTACCACTACCGCAAATTCAACAGTATCAACTGATGCTCAACCTGTAGAAAAAGTATCAGATAATACCAATCCCGTAGAAAAATTACCAGTATTACCAGCTACCACACTTGAATCTAAATCAGGGGAATCTATTAAACGGCCAGATGTACTGATTCCTAATCCCGAAGTCATTATTGATGGTAAAATTGCTGAACCTGCAGGCCCTAATCAACCTTATAATCAAGCTCCTCCTTTCTTACCTAGAGCCGTTGCTCCACCAGTAGGGGATATTACGCAATCTACTATTGATACATCACCGAGTGCGATTGATTTAGGGACTCAGGAACGAGTTCCCCGCTTGGTATTACGTGATGCACCTGTGAGGGAGGTTTTATCACTGTTGGCTCGCGCTGCTAATTTAAATGTAGTTTATATCGGTGGTGAAGCAGAAAAAACACCAGGTGCGGAAGGTGCAACTAAGACATCTCAGACCATTTCCCTAGATATAGAAAATGAACCTGTACAAGATGTTTTTAACTATGTACTGCGGTTGAGTGGTTTAGAAGCTAACCGCACGGGACGCACGATTTTTGTAGGAGCTAAATTACCTAATTCCACCCGTGATACTGTCATGCGGAGTTTACGGTTAAATCAGGTAACGGTGGGAGTGGCGTTAAATTTCTTAGTGGGTTTGGGTGCGGAAAGTGCTGTCAGCCGTGAAAGACAAGTGACTAGTGTTAATGCTGTAGCCGTTGGTGCGGCGGTATCTCCAATTACCCAAACTCAAACAACTACGGAAACAAAAGTAGAAACTCAACGGATTGACTATAAGGACTCAACACCTTTACTGAGGGGTTTACAGGCATTAGGAGACGAGCGTACCAATTCTGTAACGTTGATTGGTAATCCTAAGCTGGTAGAAATGGCAACAAGTCAATTAGTTCAGCTTGATGTCCGTCGTCGGCAAGTGGTGGTAAATGTCAAAATTATTGATGTTAATCTTTCGGGTGCTCAAGCCTCTAACTCTAGTTTTTCCTTTGGTCTTGGTAATAGTTATTTTACCAATGATGGTGGTGCAGCGACTTTCAATTTTGGTGGTTCTCGACCAGCTAAAGGTGATGAAGTAGCAAATAGTATTACGGAAACACCAGTTACTACTAATCCACTTAGTAGTGCAAATGTTTTTGTCCGTCCAATAAATCCCAATACAGGACTACCTAATGCTGGAATAAACTCTAATCCAACACAACCAGGGGAGACAACATTTACTCCAGGAACTGCGGGAACAAGCACAACTTCAGTTGTGCCAACTGCAATTGATCCAACGACTGGTTTGCCAACTAGTTACGCACTGCGAACTACCACAACTCCAGGAACTCCCTCTACAGTTACCTACGGTTTACCCACTTTATACCAGTTCCCTAAAAAGTTTCTGGCTAGTTTGACAGCACAAGTGACAAGTGGTAATGCTAAGATTTTGACCGACCCAACTTTAATTGTCCAAGAAGGACAGGAAGCAGTAGTTAGGTTATTTACAGAAGTCTATGCAGGACTAAAAACTACATCGCAAAGCACAGCTACTACATCATTCTCTTCTTCAGAACCTATCATTAAGGAAGCAGGTCTATCCCTAGCGGTGAAAGTAGAAAGAATTGATGATAATGGTTTTGTTTCCTTGTCTGTTGCTCCTACTGTATCTGGAGTAGGTGGTACAGCATCAGGAGGTGATCGTAATGGTACAATTACTCTGTTATCTGCAAGAACCCTGACATCTGGTCAACTCCGCTTACGAGATGGTCAGACGCTCATACTTTCCGGTATTATTCAAGACTCAGACCGGACAGAGGTCTCCAAATTACCAATCTTAGGTGATATTCCTCTGCTGGGTGCGCTGTTTAGAAAGTCCAGTAGAACTAATGAACGCAGAGAGGTAATTGTTTTACTGACACCTCAAATTATGGATGACTCGGAGCGTTCTAGTTATGGTTATAATTATACACCTAGTCCCCAGATCCGGCAAGTTCTGGAACGTCGGGGGGTAAGGGTTCAGCCTCGGTAGTTAGTGATCAGAAAATAGGCTGAAACCCCTGTAATTACAGCATTTCTCGGTGTTATGAGGTACATATCTAGCAGGTAAGATGCCCGCACCACAGGAGTTTGATAATTCAATTTTATACCTCATAAGATCGGAAAATGCTGTAATACTTAAATCTTTTAGGAATTTTTAGTAATTGTTTGAAAAGTATTAGGTATGTGAATATACTATCAGTGCTTGATATAATTAGGGGAAATATTCATTATTCAGAATATCTTCAAGACTAAAAGGACATTGCTTTGGAAAAATTTCAGTAGGTAAACCTGTTTTTTGAATTACTTGTCTTCTAGCTTTAGTATAAACCTGTTCCAAACAACTGAGGAAATAGTTGTAAAGAGTTTTGGAGCGAAAAGAAAATTCCAACTCATCACGGAAATTAGAGATTTCAATTTGCCAACCTCGTTGACAGGTTTCTTTTTCAGTTTCCCAATAACAACAAAGCAGAAGATGGATTAATAACTGCTTCAAATAACTTTCTACTTTGCGTCTTTGTTCTATTCCCAATGCTTCAATCTCTTCTGATAAATGCTGCCAATCTAAGTTATCAATATCTCTATTTTCTAGCTGTTTAAGTGTGGTTTCTATCCACAGATAATGATCTGTTTCATATAGTGTTGATTGTAGATTTGTAGAAATTGCTGTAGTCATACTTTATCCTTTGGATAACAGACATTATTATTTTAACATAACTAATTTTAACATAACTAAGTGAAAAATCAAGGCAGCAGCGATCGCAGGAATTTTGAACGAGTCATCAGGGAGAGGTAACAGGTATCACCATGCCAACCAATATATTTATAGGTAGTGTTAATATTAATTAAACAACAAAAACCTCAGAAGTAAAAACTTCTGAGGTATAAAGAGTTTTAGGGACGATTGAGAACAATAGCAATTTTGTCATCAGTTGGAGTAGGCAATCTTTAAACTAATGACAAAATGGCTTTGTTAGGATCTCAAACTAAGAACCTAAAAGCCCACAGGTCAACTACTTAAATACTTTAGCAGAGGGATCTATATTCCAGTAGCCAAGTTGGCATTTTTTAAGAATTACACCATTGTAAAAATTCCTGAGAAATCAGAGAAAATAGCATTAAATCACATCTATCTTTTGACGGATATTAACTAATTCATAAAGTTTATTTTCAAACTTTTTAGTACAAGCTGACCAATCAAATTCAAGAATTGAGGGACGAGCTTGTTTAGTTAATTTATGTTTGAGATCAGGATTTTCAAGAATTGTAATTACTTTTTGAGCGAAGTCTTCAGGGTTATTAGGTGCAGCGAGAAAACCATTAACTCCAGAAATAACCTGTTCCGCAGTTGAAGGGGCAACAACAGCCACTACAGGAGTTCCAGAAGCTAATGCTTCGTTAGTTGTAGTACAGAAATTTTCCGTAACTGAAGGATTAACAAATATGTCTGCTTTTGCAAACCAACCTAACAGTTCTTTCCCATGAGATTCTCCCCAAATAGTCACACCATTGGGGAAATTTTCAGCACGACGGCGAATTTCTGTATCTAAAGGACCACTACCCACAATTACTAAATGTACATCGGGAATTTTAGCAGCAATGAGAGGATAAATATCTAAAAGTTGATTAACATTTTTTTCTGGAGTAATGCGGCCGACAAATAAAATAGTTGGGCGTTGATCATGAGGAATTGGATCATAACAAATATTCCGGGGATCAAATTTCTCACAATCAATACCTTGATAGGGTAAATATTCGCTGCGTTGAGCTTTTAATTTTTGGTATTTAGCTAATTGTTCGCGGGAAGAGAATAAACTTAAATCATAAGTTTCACTGAATTGTTTAACTAAAATTGGCAGTAGAGGACGGACTAAATTAAAGAATTTATTACCGAAATAATATTGAATATAGGCAATAATATCTGTATGGAAAATTGAAATAATAGGTGTGTTGGTTTTTCTGGCATATTCTACTCCCACAGAACGGCCATAACCTTGTAAGAAACCAGAATATAAACCTCTCATTTGTGGGGCTTCTTCAACAACAATAATATCAGGTTGAAAGTGAGTGAGTAATTTTGTATCACTCCAATGATGATGGCTTAATGGTTGGGGTAAAGACTTATAAAATATTAGTGGTTCTGTGGGAAATGAATAAGAAGAAAAATTGATAAATGTTTCTAGTTCTTCAATTCCCGACATGGGACGATTACCAACTTGTGGAGGGTATTGATCATTAATTTCTGGGTGAACCAAAAAAACTTCATGTCCTTGTTTCAATAGCCATTGAACCCGCTGGTGTACAGCAACAGAAACGCCTGTTAAAAATGGGGCATATAATCCTGTAAATAAAGCGATACGAAGAGATTTATTTTTCATGATTTTGAGGTGATTTTTTCTGAAAATATAGATTAGTGATGCACTGATTTATAATAATTATTGAATTGAGAGATTTTAGATTTTGAAGCGAAAATAAAAAATCTAAAATTTTACCCAGTCTTTAGAGAGAGGCTTTTGGATCAATTGGTTGATCTAACCATTGGTAAGGACGGTATTCAATTAATCGAATATTTTCACGTCCTTGTATTCGATAAGTAATTCCCCGCCAAGTAATAGTTGATGTCCACAAAGAAGATAGCATTGTTAATCCATAAATCCACTGAGTTATGGGAATAACGATTAACATTTTCAGGAAGATTATAGGCGATAGTTTTGGTATTTTTTCACCTTGATTGCGTAGCACTTGATGTATTCCTAATTCCATTAATAGCATTAGTAAAACTAAGCCAATGGTGTAGGAGATATAGGAAAGAAATAATAAAACCGCAGCATACCATTGAGCCTCAAATAATAGCTGGAAAATAACGATAATGACTATATTGGGAATGAGAATACTAGAATATGCCTCACTAACTATAGCCAACCAACGGGGATGATAAAGTTTAGAAACTATTATTAACCTTTTTAATGATTCTAGTAAGTTAAGTAGACTACTTTCTTCCCGATTTAGCATCAATAAAGAAGGAATAAATTTGATTTGTAATTTTTCTTGCTTGATAAGTTTATGGAGGAGCATATCATCTGTTAATACTTCTCCCCACTTATCCAAAAGTTGGAGACGGTTTAAAACTTCTGTTTTAATAGCTAAAGTTCCCCCCCAGGGAATTTGAAAAAGAAACATTTGCACTACACTAGAAACATTTCCAGAGTAGCGAACTAATGAACCCCAATAATTACCTGTGGGAATATACCAACGGTTTCCTGTTGTTAGTCCAACTTGATCATCAATTAGGGGAGTAACTAATTCTCGTAACCAATTAGGATGAGCTACAGTATCAGCGTCTATTAAAGCTATAACTGGATAAGCATTATTTAAATCAGAAACAGCTTGTACCAAAGAACTGCATTTAAGACTACAATTATGACGAATTGCTCTTAATGTACTAATTTGGACGTTAGTTGCACCAAGTTGATTAATTGTTTCAGTGGCAATTTTAAAAGCTGGATCTTCTTTGCTATCAATTATTAACTTTAGATCATATTCTGGGTAATTTTGTTGTAAGAGCGATTGCAAACAATTATGTAAAAAAGGATCAGCACCTCGTAAACAAAGAATTACTGCCGTTTTTGGTAACTGTTCATCTGGTAATAATTTGGGTTTATGTGAGCGCAAATACCATAAAAATACTAACGTTAAACAACTTTGAATTACCAGCCAACCGAGTAAAGACTTAGATAGAAATATCATAAAATCTGGCATTATTTCTATGGTCTTATAAAGGAGTTAGGAGTCAGTAGGGGCGGTATTTTCCCGCCCAATGTAGAAAGGAGTTCGTAAGGTGTGTTAAGCTAAAATACACCTAATTTATTAGGGTTAATCTCCAGCGATTCTAAATTCTTAATTAGGGATCAAGAGAATACTTCAAAAAGATATTAATGGTAGTATTCTTATCAACTTTAAAACTGGAATTCTTGAACTTAGGTGTGCCAGTGCTGATGGAAACAGTAGGATTTTGAGAAATCCCAAAACCCTCTTTGGGAATGCCAAAAAAGTCTTTATTGAGTTTGTGATCACCATTTTGATCATCAACTACAGCTACAGCATAAGTCCCAGGTTTTAATCCAGAAAATACCTCTTGAATAGAATTTCCTGTAATTTTAGTACAACCACTTTTAACTTCACTTTTAGCATTATCTGGAAATCCTTTTTCAGAGTTATACACTCTCATACAAATTTCCCCTGTTTGATTACGAATGCCATTAACAACTACAGTTAATGATTTTGTTGATTCAGCCTGTGCTACTTCAGAAAAGCTAATAGTTAGCAAAGTAGCAATTAACAGATTTACAATTTTAAACATTAGTCAATACTTCCTGTTAGTGAAAATTTACTCTTGAGGACTTTCATCTATTTGGCCAATTTTTCAATGTCAGTCTTTTGCAACCATTCATGAGTACGACGCATTCCTTCTGCTAAATTAACTTTAGCTTGATAATTTAAAATACTTTCTGCTTTGGCAATAGAATAGGCATAAGGACGACTCATAAAATCAACTGATTCTGGGAGAATATCAGCCTTTTTACGAAATAGTTTTTGTCCCTGAAGACGCACCTTGAGAAATAATTTCATTTCCTCTTTAGGTAAAGACATTGGTGCTGGTAAACCTTCTAATGAAGCGAGATGAATAAAATAATCTTTCCAGGAGGTTTCCTGTCCGTCAGTAATATTAAAAACCTCTCCATAAGCTGATTTATCTATTGCTAAAAAGATGGCATCAATTAAGTTATCTACATATAGATGATTCATGACACCTTTGCCTTCATTAGCATAGGCAAATAATTTTTGTCGCATCATTTGAATTGGCCGCACAATCCAAGGAAGACTTCCCGGACCATAAACATCTCCAGCCCGAATTACAATTACTCCAAATTCTGGGGCATTATTCAGTTTTAAAACTTCGATTTCTGCTTCAATTTTTGTTTGACAATAAGCATTATTTTCACCAGAAAGTACACCTGATTCTGTAACTTTCTCCGGGTAATTAAACCCATATACTAAAGCACTAGAAAGATGAACAAATGTTTTGACCCCAGCTTGTTTAGCGGCTTTACAGATGTTCATAGTACCGCTCACATTTATTTCTCGAAAATGCTTAATATCCCCGGCTTCTTCGGCAATTTGAGCATTGTGTAAAACTATATCTACTCCCTGACAAGCTTTGGAGCAAATTGCCGGATCTGTAATATTACCAACTAAAATTTCTACACCTAATTTTTGTGCTGTTTGATCCTTAATTTGAGAACTTTGTATACCTCTAACTTTCATTCCTTGAGCTATAGCTAATTCCGCTGCACGTAAGCCAATAAATTCTTCAATTCCTGTAATTAGCAGTGTTTTGTTTTGGAAGTTCATAGGGATCTAGATAGGTGTTTTTTTTGATAGGATGACGTTAGTCACACAGTTGAAAAAGTTATACAAGCTAAGTTCAAAATTGTCATAAAGATCAACTATGAACTGTTGTACTGGCAGGAGAATTGTACTGTTGTTAATAGCATTTAACTTCTATCTTAGGTTAGTGTTAATTTAGAAAATATTTGGCAGTGGTTTATTCGTTTGTGCAACAAATTTCTAAAAACTATCAGCCGGATCAGCAGAACGGAGTTTATTAATAGCTAATGCTCCAGAGGTAATACAAATTAAGACTGTAGATACTAAAACAAGTAAGGCATTATTACTTGTCATAATAATTGGCAATTTAGTTGCTTTCATGGCAAAATCATACAAACCAATGGAAACAATAAAACCAGGAATATAACCTAATAATGCTAAAATTAATGCTTGTTGAAAAACAACATTTAATAAATATCCATTAGCATAACCAATGGCTTTTAAAGTTGCATAGGCAATAAATTGAGTAGCAATATTGCTATATAGAATTTGATAAACAATTACCACTCCGACTACCGAAGCCATAATTAGCATCAAGTTGAGGATAAAACCAATGGGGGTTCTGACTGACCAATATTGTTTTTCAAAATCAACAAATTCTGGACGAGTGAATATTTTTACATCATTTGGTAGATTGGCTTTTAAATTGGCTAAAACCTGTTTTATATTAGCACCGTTTTTAAGTCTAATTACTCCCATATCTATTTTTTCAACGGGACGGTTGTTAGGATTTATTCTTAAAAAAGTTGAGTCACTAACAATTAAATTACCATCAACACCAAAGGAAGGTCCTAAACTAAATAAACCTCCAACTCTCACTCGATAACCCTTAATTGCATCAAAGGGAAATATCTCAATTGGTTGTTTAATATTGCCCTGATTAAATAATTCTGCTATTGGTCCAAATTCTGGACGAGCATCTCTATCAAATAGCATAACATCAAGAATTTTAAGTTTATCTAAATTTTCTGTAACTTCTGGAATATCTAGCACGGGTTTTCCTGGATCAAAACCAATGACATAAATTGAATATTTCTCGCCACTTACGGGATTTTTTAACTTTGCAAATTGCAAATAAATTGAACTAACAGAATCAACACCATCAAAGCCTAATGTTTGATATAATCGAGTCCGAGAAAAACTTTGAATTGCGGTCAAAGATTTATATTGAGAACTAACTAAAAACAAATCACCGTTTAATCTTTGATGTAGTGCTGTAGCACTGGAATATAGTGCATCTTGAAAACCAAGTTGGATAAACATTAACAGCACAATAAACCCAATTCCGGCTACAGCTATCGCAAAGCGAATTTTCTGCTGGGCAAGCTGTAGCCACCCTAAAGGAATTTTGATATTCATATTAGTTATCAATTGTTAATTGTTAGTTGTTAGTTGTTAGTTGTCAGTTGTCAGTTGTAGAAAATAACCAATAACTAATCACTAATAACCAATCACTAAATCTGGATAGAAACATCAACTTGCAAGTTAGTTAATCGAGATATTTTTTGACTATCGCTAGGATTATCAATAGATATTTTGACTTCAATTACTCTGCGGTCTGCGTCAGAATTGGGATTAATACTAAAGATACCTTGCTTATCAACTTGCCAACCAATTTCTCGGACAGTTCCTTGTAATTTACCAGGAAAGGTAGTGCTGGTAATAATAGCTTTTTGACCAATTCGGACATTTTGAATATCAGTTTGATACACTTCTGCAAGAACTTGCATTTTTGAAGTATTGCCAATTTCTGCAAAACCAGAATTACCAATTACTTCGCCATTTCTGGCATGAATTCGTAAAATTCTGCCATCTATAGGAGAAGTAATGTAAGTTAAATCATGGTCGGTTTTAGCTTGTTTAACTGCTGTTTCTGCACTTTTAACTTCACTTTTTGCTAACTCCACATCTACAGTCCTGACTTCTTGAATACTATCAAGTTTAAATCTTCCTTCTTTAAGTTGATCTTCCAGGGTGTCTTGTGTCCTTTTAAGGGTAGCTTTAGCTTCTTTTAACTGCTGCTGTGTAATTTGTAAAGCTAATTTTTTACTATCAAAAACAGAAGCAGAAACAGCACCATCTTTAGATAATTGTTGATAGCGATCACTTTCTTTTTGAGCGTTTATAACTTCAGCATGAAGACGGGTAATTGTTGCTGATTGAGCCGCAATATCTCCTTTTAATTGAGAATTTAACCGGGTAATTGTGGCTTTTTGAGCATTGATATCTCCGGTTTTCGCTCCAGCTTGTACCTGTGCAAGTTTGGTTCTAGCAATTAACAATTTATCAAATGCTTGTTGGATAGCTGCTTGAGAACGAGCATAGTTTTCTACATAAGCTAATACTTGTCCTTTTTTAACATTATCTCCCTCTTTAACTAGCAGTTTTTCGACTCTAACACCATTGATAGAATTAGGAGCAGATAAATAAGTAATTTTGTCCTGTGGTTGTAACCTTCCTAAAGCAGTTACAGCAACTTTAACAGGAATAGGTTTAGATTTACTAACAGTTGTTACAGCAAAAGATTGAGTGTGAGAATTTATTTTCAACTGATGAAAAATGGATAAAGATACTAATCCCGTAGCTAAAGTTAAAGAAGTTGCCAGAATTATTCTCCATTTTAATGCAATTAGACTGAATAATTGGCGTTTTTTATTTACTGCCATATTTTTATTCCAATGGTATTATTTCGGGAAATACTTGTCATGTTTATAGACCTATTCTCTGTTGTTTTTAGGGAAGAGATATGTCTAATTATTTATCTATGAATTGTTTTCAGCATTTTTAGCTGTTATAAATACTCAAATTAGTGTTTTTTTGCCTCTGGTTATCCTCAATTTTATCTTGAATTAGCATTTAATTAAGTAGTCTAAAATACGGTAGCTCTAGAGAGAAATAAAAATCTTTAATTCCCAAGTAGTGATGATGCTAATAACTTGGGGAAATGAATAAATCTACTCATGATTATCCCAAATAACTTTGATATTGTCAACTAAATTTGGTTGTTTTAATTAATAAAATCCTTAATTACATCTTATATTTAATAACTCATGAATTAATATAAAAATCTGTAAGTTTTTTAGCAAATTGTGGTTTATAGTTGCCAAATGTCTATATTTCATCACAATTGAGATATTTATAGGTTTGTCTTCAACGTTGAAAAAATTAATGTTTAGTTTATAAATAACCAATTGTCTAGAAAAGGTAAGTTATCTTATAAATTCATCAAAAACTCAGACTTGATTATGATAGTTTCCTCAAAAAAGACCCATTTATGTCCCAAGGTTTACTATGTATATTTATTGATTAGTTACTTATGAGACAATTCACTTAAAATCCTTGAATTATCAAGAAAATATTGATCTTAAATCTGTAATTACCCATGATATATCATTGACAACTAAAGCTCTAAATTTTACTCACCTAATTATGTTTTATTGACAGGGATGTGATTTGACAAATATTTTCTCCCAAAAATTAGCAAAAATGAACTATTCCGTTTTCATAAATTGTGCTAGTCTTTTTATTAATTCAACATTTATAAATAGAAAATAAATTGTTGATTTTATTTCCATAACTGGAAAAAATACTAAAATATATCCCTTAATAATCTGGGTTTTTGTATCTCACTAAGTTACAAAATTCTAGACTATTAAAAAGCTGCTTAAGTATTTTTTCACTATTCAGAGAATTTGCCACAGAGTGCTGATTATTTTTGTAACGATTTTGGCAGCTTTTATCAGTCTAATCATCTAAAATAGGTTATCCTAGACTTTAAAAACTGGCAAATTCTATATCAATATCCACAAAATTGTTGTTCAATAGGTAAAACATTCAATATGTTATAAAATTGGTGCAAAATATCCAAAAAACACTTAGAAATTCGATGATTACAACAAAGAAAGCAGTATATATGCTGTGGAATTGATGTCCGGTCAAACATTTAAACTCACCTGTAGTAACTGCGTGAATGCAGATAGAAAACTATCTGTTAATAGCCTATAATACTACACAATTCACGGTAATTAAGATTAGTCTATCATGATGTCTTACCCCTCAAAAAAAATAGACACAATAAATACTTCCTTTACGGAATTAGAAGCTGAAATTAATAGTTGTGAACAGGATTTACTTAGGTTTATAGAGGAAAAAAAAATGAACATGACTAACGGCACATTATCAAAAAATTCCATGTCAACTAACGAAATTAATAGAAAACTACAAGCAAATCCAATAGCTATTATTGGTATGGCTTCTTTAATGCCTCAAGCAAGAAATTTAAGAGCCTATTGGCAAAATATTGTTAATAAAATTGACTGTATTACTGATGTTCCTTCAAGTCATTGGAGTGTGGAAGATTATTATGATCCAAATCCAAGAACACCAGAAGATAAAACCTATTGTAAACGTGGTGGTTTTATTCCCGAAGTTGATTTTAACCCCATGGAATTTGGCATTCCTCCCAGCATTTTAGAAGTTACAGATGTTTCCCAACTATTAAGTTTAGTAGTTGCAAAAGAAGCAATGGAAGATGCTGGTTATGGTGATTCTCGTGAATTTAGCCGCGAGAATATTGGGGTAATTTTGGGTGTGGCCATGGGTAAACAATTGGGAATGCCCTTAGCTGCCAGATTAGAATATCCGATTTGGGAAAAAGTTCTTAAAAGCAGTGGTTTGTCTGACGAAGATACCAAAAAAATTGTTGATAAAATCAAATCTGCTTATGTGAAATGGGATGAAAATGCTTTCCCAGGAATGTTAGCAAATGTAGTAGCTGGAAGAATTGCTAATCGATTCAATTTTGGTGGTACAAATTGTGTAGTTGATGCCGCTTGTGCTAGTTCTTTTGGGGCATTAAAAATGGCCATTAGTGAATTAGTTGAACATCGTAGCGATATGATGTTAACCGGTGGAGTAGACACCGATAATACTATCATGGCTTACATTTCTTTCAGCAAAACTCCTGCGGTTACTCCTAGTGATAATGTTAAACCATTTGATGCTAAATCTGATGGCATGATGTTAGGTGAAGGCATTGGGATGATTCTCCTAAAACGCTTAGAAGATGCCCAAAAAGATGGGGATAAAATCTATGCGGTAATTAAGGGAATTGGTACTTCTAGCGATGGTCGCTACAAGAGTATTTATGCCCCTAGAAAAGAAGGACAAGTTAAGGCTTTAGAACGGGCTTATGATGATGCTGGGTTTTCGCCGGCAACTGTGGGTTTAATGGAAGCTCATGGTACGGGAACAATGGCTGGAGATCCTACAGAATTTGGTTCTTTAAGAGATTATTTTGCGAAACATGATACCCAAAAACAACATATTGCTTTAGGAAGTGTAAAATCGCAAATTGGCCATACAAAAGCCGCTGCAGGTGCAGCTAGTTTGATTAAAACTGCCCTAGCATTGCATCACAAAATATTACCAGCGACTATCAATATTAATGAACCAAATCCGAAATTAGATATTGAAAATTCCTCCTTTTATCTAAATACTCAAACTAGACCTTGGATAAAGGCAGAAGGTGAAACTCCTAGACGTGCAGGGGTGAGTTCTTTCGGTTTTGGTGGTACAAATTATCATGTTGTTTTGGAAGAATACGAACCAGAACAACAAAGTTCTTATCGTTTGCATGGTGCAGCAGGTGAAGTATTATTATTTGGTGCTACTCCTGCGGAATTAATTAGCAAATTAGAGGCAACTTATCAGAATTTGCAAGCTCATGATAGAGAAAGATATTATTCGCAATTATTGCTAGAGTGTCAATCTCTAACTATTCCTAAAAATGCGGTCAGAATTGGGTTTGTAGTGGAAAATTTACAAGAAGCTTGTAAGTTACTGCAAGTTAGTATTGATTTACTAAAAAATAAACCTGGCGCAATTTCCTGGGAACATCCTCAAGGTATTTATTACCGTTCTTATGGAATAGAATTGGCTGGAAAAGTTGTGGCTTTATTCTCTGGACAAGGTTCTCAATATTTGGAAATGGGCAGAGAAGCGGTGATGAATTTTCCTAGCTTGCGACAGTTATATGGCAAGATGGATTATCTGTTCAAGCAAAGTAATTTGCCACCAGTTTCCGAAGTTGTTTTTCCTCGTTCTAGCTTTGATGAAGTTGAGAAAAAAGCCCAAATTGCAACTTTACAAAGAACTGAATATGCTCAACCTGCAATTGGGGTTTTTAGTGCTGGTTTGTATGGGATTTTGCAGCAAGCTGGGTTTAAAGCAGATTTCACCGCAGGACATAGTTTTGGTGAATTAACCGCCTTGTGGGCTGCTGGAGTATTGAGTGAGGCTGATTATTTGTTCCTGGTAAAAGCGAGGGGACAGGCCATGGCTGCACCCAAAGACCCAGATCATGATGCTGGTAGTATGTTAGCTGTGAAGGAAGATATCAGCAAAATTGAACCGCTGCTGAGGCAATTTCCAAAAGTAAGTATTGCTAACTTTAATTCTCCCACCCAAATTGTTTTAGCCGGTCCAAAATTAGAAATTGATAAAATTCAGAATACTTGCCAAAAACTGGGCTTTGGTGCGGTTTTATTACCTGTGTCTGCGGCTTTCCATACTCCGTTAATTGCATTCGCGCAAAAATCCTTTGCCATTGCTACTAAATCAGTAACTTTTAAAAGTCCGCAAATTCCCGTTTTTAGTAATGTCACCGGTCAACATTATCCCCAAGACGCAGCCGCAATTCAAAGGAACTTAGAAAATCATTTAGCTAGTTCAGTGCTGTTTAAACAAGAGATTGAAAATATCTATGGGGCTGGTGGTTATTGCTTTGTAGAATTTGGACCAAAACGGGTTTTAAGTAATTTGGTCAAAGATATCTTAGGAGACCGTCCACATCTTACCATATCTCTTAATCCTAGTAGCTCAAAAAATAGCGATCGCTCTTTGCGAGAAGCCGTAGTTCAGTTGCGCGTTATCGGCATGAATTTGGGCAATTTTGACCCCTATCAACTCCCTGCGGTATTGCCTCCCATTGCCACCAAAAAAGCCCTCAGCGTCAAATTAACCGGCATAAACTACATTTCTGATAAAACCAAAAATGCCTTTACTGAAAGCTTACAGAACGGGCATAAAATTTCAGTCATTCAAGAGTTTAAAAGTCCAGAAATTGCAGAATTGAAAAATCTAGAAATTGATAATTCAAAAGTTGTCAAAATCCCTAACGGACATAATGGCAACGGTAACGGACATAAAAAACAACCAGTTATTGAAACCCAATTACAGCCTCAAATGACTACTGTAACCATCACAAAAGAATCCCAAATAGAACCCAGTTCACAATTGTTCACCCCGTGCGGAGGGAAGATGCAAACACCAGATAAACTGATAAATTGTCAACAAATTCTCACCAGTTTAGAACAACTTCTCAGCCGTTTTCAACATAACCAAAGCGAGAATTTAGAAGTTCACAGCACATATCTAAATCATCAGATAGAATATGCTAAAACTTTCTTCCAATTAATGCAACAGCAAAACAGCTTATTTGCTAATGCTAAATCTTCCACTGAAGCCGCTCAAATTAAACAAGTAATCATGGAAAGTTTAGAGCGGAGTATGATACAGTTTCATTCCCAACAAGGTGAAACTCTCCGCATTCATGAACAATATTTACGGGAACAGATAGAATATACCAAACACTTTTTCCAACTAATTCAAGAAGAATATTCTCAACTCATTTCTGAAACCGAAGCAGGATCACCAGAAGAAGAACCAGTTCCTCCCACTGTTAATATTATTCCTCCCCAAGCAGCGCCAGTAATTGAGCCAAAAGTTCCATTAGAAGCAGCTATTCCCACCATAATTAAAGTTGCAGAAACCGTAATTAATGAGATAATTAAACCTGAACCAATTGTATTAATTCCAGAGACTGCACCTTTAGGCAATAACATTAACTTGGATGGTTTAGCTAATAACTTATTAACTATAACCAGTGAAAAAACAGGTTATCCTATCGAAATGTTAGAACTTGATATGGATATGGAAGCCGACTTAGGGATTGACTCCATTAAACGGGTAGAAATTTTAGGAGGATTGCAAGAATTATATCCTAATTTGCCCAAACCAAACCTTGAGGAACTGGCAGAAAAACGCACCATTGGTCAAGTTGTTGAATATCTGCAAAAACAGAATCAATTAACAGTAGAAATCCCGGCAGAATCAATTATCATTCCTCAAATTCAAACAGAAATAACAGAGGAATTAGTATCAGAACCAATTATTATTCCCCAATTTTCAATTCCCAGTTCCCAACCGTCCGAAAACAGTAACGAATATGCTGATTTAGGACAAACCTTGTTAAATATCACCAGCGAAAAAACAGGTTATCCCGTAGAAATGCTGGAACTAGATATGGATATGGAAGCCGATTTAGGCATAGATTCCATCAAACGAGTAGAAATACTGGGAGCAATGCAGGAAGCGTATCCAGACTTACCCAAACCTAATATAGAAGAACTGGGAGATTTACGGACAATTGGACAAATCGTTAACTACCTCCAATCACTGGTGGGAGGTGAAAAAAAAAAGCCGCAGTTTGATGTTAACCCGGTAACTTCCCCTAATCGCTGTGTCGGGTTGGAGTCCACTATAACAGTGGATTTAACCCCACCACCTATGGTAGACCCTAATCTTCCCCGTCGTCCAGTTCAACTAAGAGCCTTACCCAGACCGGATTTTTTGGAAGCCCAGTTACCAGAAGGACACATTGGTTTAATTACAGATGATGGTTCTTTAACTACCAGTAAACTAGCTCACACACTGATAGAACAAGGTTGGAAAGTAGTAGTTTTGAGCTTCCCCCAAGCCTTAGTTTCCCAACAATTGCCATTACCAGCAGGTGTTACCCGCGTCACATTGGCAAACATGAGTGAACAAAATCTGCAATTATTATTGCAAAGTGTGATTACTAAACATGGACCAATTGGGGCATTTATTCACCTACATCCTCAATTTACTCCTGAAAAACCTGGGCATATTTTCTATCCAGAATCAGAAAAAGCAATTGTTAAACAAGTGTTTTTAATGGCAAAACATCTGAAAACAACTTTGAATAATGCCGCATTATTAGCAGGAAGAACAAGTTTTTGTACAGTTGCCCATCTTGACGGTGAATTTGGGTTAGGAAATCAAGGTAATTTTAGCGTAATTGCTGCTGGTTTGTTTGGTTTAACAAAGAGTTTACGCTGGGAATGGCCACAGGTATTTTTTAGAGCAATTGACCTAAATCCTAATTTAGATCCTCACGAATCTGCTGAATATATTCTTGCTGAATTGCACGATTCTAATCGCTATATTGGCGAAGTTGGTTATGGTTCTCAGGGAAGGGTAACACTAGTAGCAAAGGCTGAATAATTTGTAGGGTGGGCAATGCCCACCATGAGATGATTTTTCACGCAGAGGCGCAGAGAGTAAGAGTTTGATATTTTGGTTTTTTAGGTGAGGTTTTATGACTGTAAATGTTCAAATTAGTCCATCGTCTGTTTTTGTTGTCAGTGGTGGTGCAAAGGGAATTACTGCTCAATGTACTGTTAAATTAGCTCAACAAAAACGTTGTAAGTTTGTTCTTTTAGGTCGTTCGGAAATTACTAAAGAACCGGAATATGTTCGGGATTGTTTAGAAGATTCTGCCTTGAAAAAGCGGATTATGGAGAATTTAATTTCTCAGGGTGAGAAACCAACACCTATGATGGTGCAAAAGATATTTAATCAAATTAATTCCAGTCGAGAAATTAAGAAGACTTTGGCAGCGATCGCAGCCACAGGAGGAACGGCTGAATATATTAGTGTTGATGTTACTGACACTGTGAATTTGAAAGCTAAACTGCAAGAAATTTCTCAGAAAGTAGGTCAAATTACCGGAATTATTCACGGTGCTGGTAATTTAGCAGATAAGTTGATTGAAAAAAAGACAGAAGATGATTTTGAGAAAGTTTACACAGCTAAAGTTCAGGGTTTAGAAAACCTGCTATCTTGTGTTAATCCTCAACAATTAGAACATTTAGTATTGTTTTCTTCCGTGAGTGGTTTTTATGGGAATATTGGTCAAACTGATTATGCTATAGCTAACGAAATTCTCAGTAAATCAGCCCATTTAATTAAACAACATCACCCTAATTGTCATGTAGTCGCAATTAATTGGGGAGGTTGGGATAGTGGTATGGTGACACCACAATTAAAAAAAGCATTTGCAGAACGGGGAATTGATATTATTCCCGTAGAAATTGGTACACAAATGTTAGTTAATGAACTACATCCAGCTTATCAAAATCATACACAAGTTGTGATTGGTAGTCCGATGAAACTATCACCTAGTCCTTTAGGTTCAGAACTGCGTAGCTATCGTATTCGTAGACGAATGACATTAGCAGAAAATCCATTTTTACATGATCATACAATAGCAGGTTCACCAGTTTTACCAGCTACCTGTGCTAAATCATGGATGGTTAATGGTTGTGAAGAAATTTATCCAGGTTATAGATACTTTAGTTGCCAAGACTTCAAAGTTTTAAAAGGAATTACCTTTAATTCCACCTTAGCTGAAGAACATATTCTAGAAATCCAAGAAGTTGCCAAAGTTGACGGTGATTTTGTAGAATTTCAAACCAAAATATTGAGTAAAAACCGAGAAGGAAGAACCCATTATCACTTTAGTTCTCTGATAAAACTGGTAAAAAATATGCCAGAAGCTCCCATTTATGAAGCAATGGATCTCAGAGAAGATCATATCGTCACTAGCACTGGTAAAGACTTCTATCAAAATGGAGATTTATCCCTATTTCACGGACCAGCATTCCAAGAAATTACCAGAGTTTTAAATATTAGTCCAAACAAGTTGACAGCCGAATGTTGTTGGCAAGAAATCACAGCCGAAGAACAAGGACAATTTCCCGTAAAATGGCACAACCCTTATATAATTGACTTGAGTACCCAAACATTATGGTTATGGTTAAATCATATCCATCAAGAAGTTTGTTTACCAGGACAATTAACATACTGTGAACAATTTTTAGCAGTACCATTCAACATTCCCTTTTATGTTTCCTGTGAAATCATAGCGAAAACAGATACTGGTGTGACCGTCAACTTCATTATTCACAATCGTGAGGGAAAAATCTACTCCAAAATCTTAGGAGCAAGAGCAGTAATTTGGCCAATAAAAATGTTAAATAAAAAGTAAAAACCTAAATCCTGTAGCTTGGGTTAAGCGACAGCGCAACCCAACAAATTCACCAAAATCTTAGGTTTCCTTGTACCATTTCCTTCTGAGGTAGCACCGAATTTTTAACCTTTTTCTCTCCGTGTCCTCTGTGTCTCCGTGGTTCGTTTATCTTTAAATTGGGTGCATCTTTGCACAGAATTGGTATTACATCAACCCAAACCACAATTTTCTATCTTCCTTCCATTCTTCCTAGTTCATTTCTCTTAATTATCTTCCTGCGTCCATAAATCCGTAAACATTGGGGAATCGCGTAAATCCTAAATAACGTAGGGAAAAGATTAAATAATATCTCTTTTCCTCATCCCCCAACGAGGATTTTTAAATTGGAAAAAATCGCTATTATCGGTTTATCTTGCCTATTTCCCGATGCTAATAATCCCGAAGAATTTTGGCAGAATCTCACAGAAGAAAAAGATTCTACATCATCTATAACTATAGCGGATTTGGGAATAGATCCCGCTATATTTTACGATTCAACTAAAGGTAAACCGGAAAAATTCTACTTTCAAAAAGGTGGATTTATTCGCAACTTTAAGTTTGATACTAATGAGTATAATTTACCTGCGGCATTTCTTGAAACCTTAGATAATACCTTTAAATGGTCATTGTACGCTGCGAAACAAGCCATTATTCAAAGTGGTTATTGGGGAAATCAAACTGCACTTTCAAAATGTGGCGTAATTTTAGGAACTTTAGGATTACCAACCAAAGCTTCTAATAGTCTATTTGCTCCTATTTATCGGCAAAATATTGAACCTGCAATTGGTGAATTATTACAGGAAAAAGACTTTCGTTTAGGTGGTTCATTAACCCCTATAAAAGTCTCTCCATATAATGCTATGGTTTCCGGTTTACCTGCTGCTATAGTTTCCAAAGCATTTTCTTTATCTGCAACTCATTTCTCTATAGATGCTGCTTGTTCTTCATCGTTTTATGCCATTAAATTAGCATCCCATTATCTGCAATCTGGCAAAACTGATTTGATGTTAGCTGGTGCTATTAGTTGCTCAGATCCATTATTTATCAGAATGTTATTTTCTGGTATTCAAGGATATCCAGATAATGGCATTAGTCGTCCTTTAGATAAGTCATCACGTGGGTTAATTACCTCCGAAGGTATAGGAATGGTAATGCTCAAAAGATACAGTGATGCTATTAGAGATGGAGACAAAATTTTAGCCACAATTTGCGGTAATGGATTATCTAATGATGGTAAAGGTAAACATCTTCTTAGTCCTAATTCTCAAGGTCAAACTCTGGCATATCAAAGAGCGTATTCTGAAGCTAAACTTAACCCCCAAGCTATTGATTATTTAGAGTGTCATGCCACAGGAACTCCATTAGGAGATACCACCGAATGTAACTCAATTGAAGGCTTTTTTAGTCCCTATAAAGCAGCCCCATTAGTAGGTTCAACGAAAACAAATGTCGGTCATTTACTAGTTGCTGCGGGCATGGTAGGCATAACTAAGACAATTTTAAGTATGTCCCATGGTGTGATTCCTCCTACTATTAATGTGACTCAACCCATAGGTTCTGAAAATAATGTTATCTCTGTGCAAAACATTGTCAGAACTCCTACTAAATGGCCAAGTCAAGGAACTAAAAGAGTAGCGTTAAGTGCCTTTGGTTTTGGTGGAACAAACTCTCATATTATTCTAGAAGCAGGGAAGTAAGCAGATGAATATTCAGCAACAGAAGACCGCGAAAATGGCAATTGTTGGTATGGATGCCTTTTTTGGTGAATGTCAAGAATTAGATGCCTTTGAGAGCAGTATTTATGACGGAAAACAGCATTTTATGCCTCTACCAGCATCAAGATGGCATGGTATTAATGAACAAGAAAATTTACTGCGAGAGTATGGGTTAGAAGCAGGAAAAGTCCCACAAGGAGCGTATATTGATAATTTTGAAGTTGATACTTTAGCTTACAAAATCCCTCCTAACGAAGTTGAAAAAATCAACTCTCAACAACTTTTATTATTAAAAGTTGCGGATCGCGCTCTCAAAGATGCAGGAATTTCACCTAATAGTAATGTAGCGGTAATTATTGCAGCAGATACAGAATTATCTGTCCACCAATTACAGCAAAGATGGAATTCATCTTGGCAAATTAAAGATGGTTTGAATGGTGCTGAAATCGCCTTATCACCAGAAAAAATTCATCAATTAGAAGGCATCATTCAAGATAGTATTCACAATCAAGTTGAACTGAGTGAATATCTCAGTTATGTTACTAATATTATGGCCAGTCGCATTTCCTCTTTATGGAATTTTTCTGGACCATCTTTTACTATTAGTGCAGTAGAAACCGCCGCTTTTAAAGCTTTAGAATTAGCGCAAATGCTGCTAGATACTCATGAAGTAGATGCTGTAGTTGTGGGTGCTGTTGACTTAGCTGGTGGGGTAGAAAACGTCTTATTAAGAAGTCAATTTGGCAAAATTAATACAGGAGTCAATACCTTAAGTTTTGACGAAAAAGCTAATGGTTGGAACATAGGAGAAGGTGCAGGTGCAGTAATTCTTAAACGTCATGATTTAGCCTTAGAAAATAATCAGCGTATCTATGCAGTAATTGATGGTATTAGCATTGGTCAATCTCCCTCAATGGCTGTAGATAGTCATACCATTACCCAAGTCTGTCAACAGGCTTTTCAACAAGCAGGAATTGAACCCACAAAAGTCAATTATTTGGAAGTCTGCGCTAGTGGTATTCCCGCAGAAGACGAAGCCGAAATTAACGGTATTCTTCAAGCTTATCCCTCCGTTAACAATGGTTTACATTGCGCTATAGGTAGCGTTAAATCTAATATTGGTCATACCTTCGTTGCGTCAGGAATTGCTAGTTTAATTAAAACTGCGCTGAGTATTTACCACAGATATATTCCCGGAACTCCCAATTGGTCCGGTGTCAAAACACCGCAAGTATGGGAAGGAAGTCCTTTCTACGTTGCTACAGAGTCCCGACCCTGGTTTTTGCAAAAAGAAGTCAAATCTCGAATTTCCGCCATTAATAGTATTGGTTGTGACGGCTCTTTTGCCCATATCATCTTATCAGAAGAAACCCAACAACCAGAGCGCACCAGCAAATATTTAGAATCAAGACCCTTGCATTTATTACCAATTGGAGCAAATGATCAAAGTAGTTTATTAGCAGCATTAGATCATTTACAAGAAACAATTGAAAATGCTGATTCTCTCAAAGATATTGCTAGTCAAACCTTTGTAAAATTTCAACAAACATCTGATAGTAAATATACACTTTCCCTAACTGGACGCAATCAAAAAGAATTAATTAAAGAAATTAATTCTGCCAAAAAAGGTGTACCTAATGCCTTTACAAATGGCAAAGATTGGCAAACTCCCATAGGTAGTTATTTTACACCTAAACCATTAGGAAAAGATGGAGAAATAGCTTATGTTTATCCCGCTGCTGTTAATACTTATTTAGGCATTGGTCGGAGTCTTTTCCGGTTATTTCCTAAAGTCTTAGATGATGTCATTATCAAAAGTCTTGACGAACGAGCAGCAGATGTGGAAAAATTGGTATTTCCGAGAAGTTTAAGTAAATTGTCAACTCGACAATTAGAAACACTAGAAAAGAAATTATTAGATGATTCTCTGGCAATGTTTGAAGCAGAAGTGCTTTTTACCAGATTAATCTCCACAATTATCACCGAAGATTTTAACATTAAACCTAAATATGTCTTCGGATATAGTTTAGGTGAAACTAGTATGATGGTTGCTCAAGGAGTATGGAGCAATTTTTATGAAGTTAGCCATACCTTTAATTCATCAGCTTTATTTGGAGATAGATTATCAGGTGCAAAAAATGCTGTACGTGAGTATTGGGGACTAGCAAAAACTTCCACAATTTCAGAGAATAATTTGTGGAGTAATTATGTTCTTATGGCTACTCCAACCCAGGTTAGAGAATGTTTAAAAAATGAAAATCGCGTTTATTTGACACAGATTAATACAGCAGAAGAAGTATTAATTGCTGGTGAACCAGCAGCTTGTGAACGAGTGATTAAAACCCTTGGTTGTAATGCTTTTCCTGCTCCATTTGATCATGTAATTCATTGTCAAGCAATGCAATCAGAATCTCAAGAACTGGAAAACTTATACAATTTACCCGCGAGAAAAATACCAGGAATTAAATTTTATTCCGCTGCTGAATATCAATCAATTGAAATTGAAAGCCAAGAAATTGCCCACAATATTGCTACAGGATTATGTCAACAACTCGACTTTCCCCGCTTAGTTAATCGCGTCTATGGTGACGGAGCAAAAATCTTCATTGAAGCCGGTGCAGGTGGTATTTGTTCACGCTGGATAGATAAAAATTTGGGTAATCAAGAACATCTTACCGTATCCCTAAACCGACGCGGTACAGATGATCATAGTTCCCTAATTAAAGCCTTAGCTAAACTATTAAGTCATCAAGTTAAATTAAACCTAGCTCCTTTATATGACTTATCCTCAGAGAATAATAAACAGAATAAATTAACACTGAGGAAAGTTACATTAGGTGGTAATTCCATGACTTCTGCAATTTTGAATGCAGAAAATCGCCAAATTTTTGCTAATAACCAAAAGCAAACAATTTTTCCTTCTCAAGAGTATAAAATCATCAATTCCCTACAGATAGCGGAGAAAATAGCGCCCACAGAGATTTACCCCAAACTTCCACCAAAGCCAGAAAAAAATACCATGAAAACTATCATGGAGAGCGGTTTAGAATTGTCAAAGAAACTAAAATTCTTTGAGTCAACAAAAATCATTAAGCAAAACATAAATCAAGAATCTGGTGGAAAAATTAGCATGAATGATTTAAAAATTTCTCAGTATCAAGCCCTGAGTAACAACACCGCCAAATTAACTCAAACGCACACGAGTTTCTTAGCAGCTAGACAGGATTTTAGTCAACAAATGAGCGAAATTATCCAATTACAATTAGCTTGCGCTCAAAACCTACTCAACGAAGAGAAATAATCCACTTAGTATTAAGTATAAAGCTCTTTTTTTAACAAACCACAGAGGCACAGAGGACACAGAGGAAATAAAAAAATACTTAACTGCTCTTTCTCTGTGTCTCTGCGTCTCTGCGTGAACTAAGTTCTTCATTTCAAATACCCTGCTTATAAATTGAGGAATAACTACCGTGAAAACAATTGAGACGGTACTAAATAAACATGATAATGGACTGGGTTTTTTCACCTGTAATCATTATCAAAACCAAGTTTGGAAAGGTTCATTAGATTGTGTTAGCTTTGAAAAAAGTGGTATCAAGGATAAATTATTAACATTAGATCAACCTTGTTATATTATTAAAATAGCAGGGAAAATTGGTGCTACTAATGATGGGTATTTAGCACCTAATGATCATAGTTTATCTGGACAAGCAGAACTTTTAATCTCACTTCTACCTCTACGTTTACAACAACTTGGTGACTCTAGTTTTCTTAATGCTTATGGTGTAAAATACGCCTATATGACCGGAGCAATGGCTGGTGGTATTGCTTCTGAAGAAATGGTAATTGCACTAGGAAAAGACAAAATTTTAAGTTCTTTTGGTGCAGGTGGTTTACTTCCAGAACGTTTAGAATCTGCGATTAATTCTATTCAACAAGCTTTACCTAATGGTCCTTACGCTTTCAATTTAATTCACAGTCCTAATGAACCAGCTATTGAACGCCGCGCTGTAGATTTATATCTTAAATATGGTGTCAGAACTGTAGAAGCATCAGCATTTTTAGACTTAACTCCTAATATTGTTTATTATCGAGTTGCTGGGTTAAGATTAAATGCAGCCAATCAAATTGATATTAGAAATAAGGTCATTGCTAAAATTTCTCGTCGAGAAGTTGCAACTAAATTTTTGCAACCAGCACCAGCAAGAATTCTCAAAGAATTAATTCAGCAAGGACTAATTACTGAATTTCAAGCAACTCTGGCCAGCCAAGTACCAATGGCTGATGATATTACCGTTGAAGCTGACTCTGGTGGCCATACAGATAATCGTCCTTTAGTATGTTTATTACCTTCAATTATTGCCCTCAAAAATCAAATTCAAGAGCAATATAATTACTCAGTTCCTATTAGAATTGGAGTGGCTGGAGGCATTGGTACACCAGAATCAGCATTAGCTGGTTTTATGATGGGTGCTGCTTATATAGTCACGGGTTCAATTAATCAATCTTGTGTCGAATCTGGGGCTTGTGAACATACTAAAAAGTTATTAGCACAAGCAGAAATGGCAGATATGATTATGGCTCCCGCAGCCGATATGTTTGAAATGGGAGTGAAATTACAAGTTCTCAAACGGGGAACAATGTTCCCAATGCGAGCGCAAAAACTCTATGAATTATATCGCACTTATGACTCTATTGAACAAATTCCCAAAGCTGAAAAAGAGAAGTTAGAAAAACAAATTTTCCGTAAAAGTCTGGCTGAGGTTTGGGAAGGTACAGCGGCTTATTTATCCCAAAAGAATCCTGAAAAATTAGGTAAAGCTGTTAATAATCCTAAACTGAAAATGGCTTTAATTTTTAGATGGTATTTAGGGTTATCTTCCCGCTGGTCTAGCACTGGTGAAAAAGGTCGAGAAGTTGATTATCAAATTTGGTGCGGACCAGCTATGGGTGGTTTTAATGACTGGGTGCGTGGTTCTTATTTGTCAGAACCTAATCAGCGTCATGTTGTTGATGTTGCTAACCAAATTATGAAGGGAACTGCATTTTTATATCGTACCCATAGTTTAAAAATGCAGGGTTTACAAATGCCTCCTTATTACAGTCAATATCAACCAATTTCCTCTACATTGGAGAAGTAAAAATGAATTTAAAACGGTCTTATAATGCTGAAAGTATTCAAGCATTTCTAGTTTCTCATCTTGCGGAAGTTCTTACAGTCGAAACCGCAGAAATTGATATTAATGAAAATTTAGAAAATTATGGTTTGGATTCTGCCCAAGCCATGATCATCATCAGTAAATTAGAAGAATTACTAGGTTTTAAACCCTCTCCTATTTTACTTTGGCATTATCCCAATATTGCCGCTCTTTCCCAGCGGTTATCAGAGGAATCAAGTGATAATTCTCAGGTAAAAGATGCTAGTTTAGGGGCAAGTTCTCCTATTAAGTTTGCTCCTCCTGTTCTAGATTTAGGTGGGGAAGTTGTTCTAGACCCGACTATTCAACCAGTAGGTAATGCTGTTTCTGTTTCTAACCCTAAAAATATCTTTTTAACCGGAGGAACAGGTTATTTAGGTGCTTTTATTATTAAGGAATTACTGGAAGTATCGACAGCAACTCTTTATTGTTTAGTTCGTGCTAGTAATCCAGAAGAAGGTAAAAGCAAATTAGAAAATAATTTGCAACAATATGGCATTTGGCAAGATGAATATAGTAGCCGTATTATCCCTATAATTGGTGATTTATCACAGCCAAATTTGGGTATTAATGCAGAACAATTTCAAAATCTAGCTGCTAATATTGATGCGATTTATCATAGTGCAGCCTTACTCAATTATGTTTATCCTTACTCCGCACTAAAAACAGCCAATGTTTTGGGTACACAGGAAGTTTTACGTTTAGCTTGTCAAACTAAAGTTAAGCCATTTCATTATGTTTCTAGTGTGGCTGTTTTTGAGTCTAGCACCTATGCTGGTAAACTAGTTAAAGAAGATGATGATTTTCATGATTGGGAAGGGATTTTCCTCGGTTATTCTCAAACTAAATGGGTAGCAGAAAAATTAGTAAAAATCGCTGGTAGTCGAGGATTACCTATCACTATTTACAGACCTCCTTTAATTTCTGGAGATAGTAAAACTGGAATTTGTAATACCCATGATTTCATCAATTTAATGATTAAAGGTTGTCTACAAATGGGTTCTTTCCCTGATGTAGATTATATGTTAGATATGTCTCCTGTTGATTATGTCAGCAAATCAGTTGTTTATCTTTCTCAACAAGAAATATCTGTAGGTAAGGCTTTTCACTTACAACATCCTCAACCCGCTTCTTTAAAATCTTTAGTTGATTGGGTGCGTTCTTTTGGCTTTTCACTAAAGATGATTCCCTACGAAGAATGGCAAGCAGAATTAATTAATAATGTCACATCTCCAGACAATCCATTATACACTTTGCGGCCATTTTTACTAGAACGTTGGTCAGATGAACAAATCACTATTCCTGATTTGTATTTACAAGCGAGAAGACCAATTATTAGTTGTGAAGAAACCCTAGCAGCACTAAAAGGAAGTTCTATTGTTTGTCCACCAATTGATTCTCAATTGTTGATGACTTACACATCTTATTTAGTACAGACTGGTTTCCTAAGTCTTGCCTAATATCAATTTTCCATGAGGCTGCATATAATTATCAAATCCATTATTTTATCCGTATTTATCCGCGTTTATCTGCGTTTATCTGCGGTCAATTATTCTGGAAATCTTAATTATAAGCAGCTTAATTTTTATTTAGTATAATGTAATGGCTTTGGTAAGATTTATCCGTCTAATTCACTTTTTTGTAAAATGAACATAAAATGTCAGGGAACAGTTTTGATTACCGGTTCAGCTAATGGTATTGGTTATCAGTTAGCCCGGATTTTTGCTCATAATAATTATAATCTTGTATTAGTAGATAGAGTAGGAGAAAAAATCACAAAAATAGCTATTGATTTGGCAGAAGAATTTGGAATTTCTGTTAAACCTATTATCAAAGATTTATCTATATCCACATCTCCTGAAGAAATTTTCATAGAACTGCAACAAGCTGGCATTAAAATTGATATTTTAGTAAATAATGCCGGGTTTGGTACTTATGGTTTATTTAATGAAACTAACTTAAATACTGAACTGGAAATGCTGCAAGTAAATCTAGTTTGTTTAACTCATTTAACAAAATTATTTCTTAAAGAAATGGTTAAACAAGGTCATGGAAAGATATTAAATGTTTCTTCTGCTGCTGCTTTTCAACCAGGTCCATTAATGGCAGTTTATTTTGCCACCAAAGCCTATATTTTATCATTCTCTGAAGCCATTGCTAATGAATTAGAAGGTACAGGTGTCACCGTCACAGTTCTTTGTCCAGGCTCCACAGCATCAGCATTTCATGAAAGAACAGGAATGGCTGATTCTAAAATGCTGAAAAGTAAAAATATGATGGATGCCGAAACTGTCGCCCAAATTGGTTATAATGCCCTAATTCAGGGAAAAACAATTGTTATTCCTGGGTTTATGAATAAAATTATGTCAAAATGTGTGCGGTTTATTCCTAGAAAAATTGTCACAAAAATTGTCAGGAGTATGCAGGAAGACAAGTAGGGGTTTAGCACTGCTCATTGGTGTCAACTTAAGCTACAAATGGCTTATTTGTTTGGTTTCTATACCCGCCCAGAAATGAATTTCCGGGCTAATAGGTAAATTTTACCCAAAGCAATGAAAATCAAGAATAATCATTTTGAACTTAATTACTAATAATTTTCTCTGAATAATTGCATTTCTCGCAAAATTAAATTAGCTTCTGTACAAGTTGGAAATCTTTTTTGAGACTTCATAAAAGCAATATTCAGCAATTTATCATTTTAAATATCCACACGATAGTCGCGTCTAAACCCTTTATAGGGAGAATATATATTTAATAGCCTGTAATTACTGTTACAGTCCTATAGTTACCATTGATTAATATTTACCCAGTAAGATATAAAATTGCTAGTTTTTATGTCGAAATATTAAGGAATATTGCATTTATATCAAAACCTCAAGCTCAAAGAGAAATTCAGCCAAAAGTCCGTGATAAGATACTCTGGGAAAATATTTATAATTGGGAGAAAACCTTTGACACTACGGGTTGCTGTTGTTGGTTCGGGACCTGCGGGTTCATGCGCTGCTGAAACCCTAGCTAAAGCTGGGATTGAAACCTATTTGTTTGAACGGAAGTTAGACAACGCCAAACCTTGTGGGGGCGCTATTCCCCTCTGTATGGTGAATGAGTTTGATTTACCGCCAGAAATCATTGACCGTCGGGTACGGAAAATGAAAATGATTTCTCCCTCTAATCGTGAGGTTGATATCAATTTGATAAATGAAGATGAATATATAGGAATGTGCCGCCGAGAAGTGCTAGATGGTTTCTTGCGGAACCGAGCGGCCAAATTAGGGGCAAATTTAATTAACGCCACCGTTCATAAAGTTGATATTCCTGGAAACAATACCAACCCCTATACAATCCACTATGTTGACCATACAGGAGACGGGGCGCAAGGTGTTACCAAAACCCTGAAGGTGGATTTAATCGTTGGTGCAGACGGCGCAAACTCCCGCATTGCTAAAGATATGGGTGCTGGAGATTACAATTATGCGATCGCTTTCCAAGAACGCATTCGTCTTCCCCAAGATAAAATGGACTATTATAATGACATGGCGGAAATGTACGTTGGTGACGACGTTTCTACCGACTTCTACGCTTGGGTATTCCCTAAATATGATCACGTAGCAGTAGGTACTGGCACAATGCAAGTTAACAAAGCCAGTATTAAACAATTACAAGCTGGTATTCGCGCCCGGGCTGCGGAAAAACTAGCCGGTGGTCAAATTATCAAAGTAGAAGCCCACCCTATCCCCGAACATCCCCGTCCTCGTCGCGTTGTCGGACGCATAGCCTTAGTAGGGGACGCAGCCGGTTATGTCACTAAGTCCTCCGGTGAAGGTATTTACTTCGCCGCCAAATCTGGTAGAATGTGCGCTGAAGCTATTGTAGAAGCAGCCAACGGCGGAGCCCGGATTCCCACAGAAGCGGACTTAAAAGTATATTTGAAGCGTTGGGACAAAAAATACGGACTCACTTACAAAGTATTAGACATACTCCAAAGCGTCTTTTATCGTTCCGATGCCACCCGGGAAGCATTTGTAGAAATGTGTGATGATTTAGACGTTCAAAAGCTAACTTTTGACAGTTATCTGTATAAAACCGTAGTTCCGGCTAACCCCTTCACCCAACTAAAAATTACTGCCAAAACCCTTGGTAGCTTAATTCGTGGTAATGCCCTTGCACCCTAAAATATGGGAATTTACACCTCCCATAATAGTATGACCCCCAGATCCCCGATTTCATAGATCGGGGATTTGACTTTTGTAAGCAAATTAACACAATAAAATCAAACTCTTTAAAAAAACGCAAAATCACTAAAATTGCTCTTGTCTCTTGCCTTTTCCCTGGCTATAACGACAATTTTTAATGCTAACCTACTTGCCTTCTAATGTTAACAGATTACTGATCATAAAATTGCTCTTTCTGTTAGACTATTTCTTTTTGAGGATTGAGATCCAATAAGGTTCAGATAAGATATTTGCATAACCAAACATTTCTGTAACAACACACTATAGAAAAGGCAAATATGATTAATCTAATTTGGACGGCTGCATTGGTGCTCTTTTTCCTCTGGCTGTTAGGGTTCTCAGTCAATGTCGGTGGTGGCTTAATCCATCTGCTTTTAGTTTTAGCTCTAATTTGCATAGTTTATAACTTACTAATTGGTCGCCGCATAGTCTAGTTTTTGAGAATTCAGTGCTGTATATGAGATTTAATAAAAGTATTGAATTTATAACTACATTACTAAAAATCTCAAACTGATCAAGATGAATAGACATCCTCATGAACGAGGGAGGCAAGAACTTCGCAGTGAAGAAGAAACCTTCCGACTACAACAAGCAGAAGGACGACTTGAATCTGGCAAACGTAGATCTACATTTGCCTGGATTATCAACAGCATTTACCTTTTAGTTGGAATGCTTGAAATCCTGCTAATGTTACGCTTCTTTCTGCATTTTTCCGGGGCAAATACGCAAAATACTTTTGCCCAATTTATTGACAATCTTTCTGAACCCTTCATTGCGCCATTTTCCACCTTGCTCGTTAGTCCTGTAGCCGGTGGTGGGGCAAATATTTTTGATGTCAATATCTTAGTTGCAATCATCATCTATGCCCTCTTAGGCTGGCTCGCTCTATGGCTGGTAAGATTTCTCTATGGTCGATAGAGAAAAGTTGAAAAATAAGAGGCTTTAATTTCATTACCCTTGTTAAGTCCTGAGAGTCTCAAGAGTCCTTCCGACTCCTAATCAGTCGTAGAGGAATTTACCACACTAATGGATGAATGTGATATTATAGGAAACTGCTACACAAATTTACAAACAATAAAGATCTAATTTATCATGGCCCTGACGCAACAGCGCAAACAAGAAATCATTTCTGGCTACCAAGTTCATGAAACCGACACTGGTTCGGCTGATGTTCAGGTAGCAATGTTAACTGACCGTATTAACCAACTCAGTAAACATCTGCAAGCTAATAAGAAAGACCATTCCTCCCGCAGAGGATTATTGAAGATGATTGGCCAAAGAAAGCGTCTTCTAGCCTATATTCAAGCAGGTAGCCGGGAAAAATATCAAGCTTTAATTACTCGTCTCGGTATTCGCGGTTAGGAAATAATTTTTATGGCTGCTGAAGAATCGGAACGTAGTCCCTTACCTTTTGAGCCAAACAAAAAGCGTCAAAAACCCGCTAAGGCTATAAAGCAACCCGTCCTTAAAATTCCAGAAACCGAGAACAAACCGCAACAGCAACGTCGTTATTCTAAACAAGAAATGGCGATTCCTGAAGTAGTCAGTCAGCGTATGATTCGCCGAGTGGCTGCTTTTTGCGGTGTTCCCACATTTTTAGGGGTTTCTAGTTTGATAGTTAGCTATTTACTAGTTACCTTGGCTGATATCCAACTTCCCCCTATCGCCGTTTTATTGGTTAATATGGGGTTATTTGGTTTAGGAGTAGTGGGAATTACCTATGGTGTTCTTTCCGCTTCTTGGGACGAGGAAAGACCGGGAACTATTCTAGGTTTAGCTGAATTTAGCACTAATTGGGGAAGGATGACCGAAGTTTGGCGTGATACCCAGAAAAAGAACGTCTAACAACCAGTGTCCAGGTAATAACTGTAATCTGGGGTAAATTGGAAAATAAGTTTTTTCTGGTTTATACCCAATATTCAGCCAAAAATACCTGGCGCTATATCATTCAATTGGTGTTAAATTGGTGAAAGATTTGATCATAATTTTATAATTGCCAGCAAAGGAAAAATTATGCAGTCCCCTCTTTACTTTTTCACTGTTGAAGAATATTTAGAATTAGAACAAACTAGCGATATTCGTCATGAATATTTTGCCGGTGAAGTTTTTGCTATGGCTGGAGGTAGTAAAGAACACAATATAATCTCTGGAAATATTTATTCGCTTTTACGTTCTCGGTTACGGGGTAGTTCCTGTAATGTTTTTATGTCTGATATAAAAGTGAGAATAAATTTAGCTAATGACAATAAAACTATATTTTACTATCCTGATGTAGTAGTCAGTTGCGATACTGAAGATCAAGATCGTTATTTTTTGAATTATCCTTGTTTAATTATCGAGGTGCTATCACCAAGTACAGAAACTATAGATAGACGGGAAAAACTTGTTAATTACCGAGGTTTACCAAGTTTAAAGGAATATATTTTGATTTCTCAGGATGAATTTAAGGTAGAGGTTTATCGTCAAGATGAAAAGGGAAATTGGACTATACAAACTTTGATTAATGATAATGATAAATTACATTTAGATTCCGTTGGGTTGATTCTAGAAATATATGAAGATATTATTAACATTTAATTTTCCAATTTAGCTATATCACTTCCTATGCTCTTGATAAATTGGTGTGTACTTCATTAGACTGGGAAACCATAGAAGCTAAATCCGAACAAAAAAGCTCATAAAGCTTCCTGCCTATAAAAAATAAGCCTTATATTTGAAATTATAGCATAATATTCAATGTTCCCCCGTTTCCTCACATAACAAGTACCAAAGACCCTTCATTTTCAGTATCATGTTATAAAATATCCTAGCAGACAGTCCATGGGAATGATACTGCTAGGAATAAATAATATTATTTGCCATGTTTAAACGGAATAGTATTAATTTATTTAACTAAAAATACTTTTCCGGTCTCCAAAAATAATAAACAAAAAAGGTGTATAAATTGGTTAAGATAACTGATATAAATGGTTAACCTGTGATTAAAGTCAACGTCCGTGAATACCAATAAATTTTAGAACTTCCAGGGTTCTTGATTTTGATAGCGTCTTGACTTTGGTAAATAAGCAATTAAAGAGAATTTTATGGCGCTCATAGTTCAAAAATACGGTGGTACGTCTGTTGGTTCAGTTGAACGCATTCAAGCTGTTGCTCAGAGGGTTCAAAAAACTGTAAAAGCTGGAAATTCTGTAGTAGTAGTGGTTTCCGCTATGGGTAAAACTACTGATGGATTGGTTAAATTAGCCAATGAGATCTCCAAAACTCCCAGTCGTCGAGAAATGGATATGCTACTATCTACGGGAGAGCAAGTTACCATTGCCTTACTCAGTATGGCATTACAGGAAATTGGACAACCAGCGATTTCCATGACTGGTGCTCAGGTAGGTATTGTTACCGAAGATGAACACAGCCGCGCTCGGATTTTACATATTGAAACCGGACGCTTAATAGAACAAATTAATGCAGGTAAAGTTGTTGTTGTTGCGGGTTTTCAAGGGATTAGCAACACAAAAAAATTAGAAATTACTACTTTAGGTCGTGGTGGTTCTGACACTTCTGCTGTCGCTTTAGCAGCAGCCATAGGCGCGGATTTCTGTGAAATTTATACAGACGTACCAGGGATTTTAACTACAGATCCCCGTCTTGTTCCTGAAGCTCAGTTATTGATAGAAATTACTAGTAATGAAATGCTAGAATTAGCTAGTTTAGGAGCAAAAGTATTACATCCTCGATCTGTGGAAATTGCCCGTAATTATGGCGTTCCCTTGGTTGTGCGTTCAAGTTGGACAGATCAACCCGGAACTTGGGTAAAAACGCCCCCAAGACCAGATCGGGAGTTGGTAAACTTAGAATTAGCTCATCCTGTAGATACTGTAGAATTTGATATTCAACAGGCAAAGGTGTCTTTATTGCGTGTTCCTGATAAACCAGGGGTAGCGGCACAGTTATTTGCGGAAATTTCTCAACAAGATATTGATGTAGACTTAATTATTCAGTCTATTAATGAAGGTAATACTAACGACATTACTTTTACGGTAAATACATCAATATTAAAACGTGCAGAAGCTGTATCATTAGCTATAGCCCCAGTATTAAGAAATCAGCCCACTTCAGATGAAGCGGAAGTGATGGTAGAAAAAAATACAGCAAAGGTTAGTATTGTGGGCGCGGGGATGATTGGTCGTCCTGGGGTAGCAGCACAGATGTTTAAAACCTTGGCTGCAGCCGGTGTAAATATTCAGATGATCTCTACCAGTGAAATTAAGGTGAGTTGTGTTGTGGATGTGGTGGATTGCGATCGCGCTATATCCGCTCTGTGTCACACTTTTAACATCAATTCCTCCTCTACTTCCTTAGCTTCTCCTGTCGCTAAATCCCCCGCTGTACGTGGTGTTGCTTTAGACATGAATCAAGCGAGAATTGCTATTCGTCAATTACCAGACCGTCCCGGTATAGCTGCTAAATTGTTCGGATTTTTGGCAGAATACAATATCAGCGTGGATATGATTATTCAATCCCAACGTGGTCGGATATTAAATGGTGTAGCACGTCGGGATATTGCTTTTACTGTTGCTAGAATGGACGCAGAAAACGCCCAATGTAAGTTACAACAAGTTGCTACGGAGTTTGATTGGGGTGAATTTATATTAGATAGTGCGATCGCTAAAGTTAGTATCGTGGGTTCTGGTATGGTAGGACAACCAGGTACTGCGGCTAAAATGTTTACAGCCTTAGCTAAAAATCACATCAACATTCAAATGATTGCCACTTCAGAAATTAAAATTAGTTGTGTTGTAGCTATTGATGAAGGTGTGAAAGCTTTACAAGTCATTCACTCAGCTTTTGATTTAGCTGGTAGTGAAAAGTTTATAGTCCCAGTTTAACCAACCTGATTTTTCATGGATAATCCCATAGGGTGGCCAATTTCCACCCTAGATTTATGTAAATTTTTGTTACTTTTACTTTCCTCAGTCTATGTTATTTAAATACAATCTTCTGTGAGTAATTACTCTGATACCTAAAAATATGCAGATTGGAGCGAAATATCTTCAAAACTGCTTCTACTGATGGTATTTTAAATCTACCAGGAAAAACAATGATTGAAATGACAGAACAGCCTCAAGAATTACAGGAACGCTTCAAAAAGTTCACGATCATTCCAATGATATGCACGGTGACTTTTTGGCTGAGTCCAAAGGAGCAGAAGGTAATCTTATTGGTGGGTTAGCTCTGATTTCTGGATATCTCAATAAAGTACGTTCTGAAGAGAAAAACACACTATTTGTGATTTCCGGCGATATGGTTCAGGGATCAATGATTGATACTGAATATAAAGGGGTTTCAACCATAGAAATCATGAACTATCTTGCCCCTAGTGTCGTCACTTTAGGAAATCATGAATTAGACTATGGATTGCCTCATTTACTTTTCCTAGAAAAGATGGCAAATTTCCCCATTGTCAATGCCAATCTTTATATCAAAAAATATAACAAACGCTTGATGAATCCTTATCTAATCCTCAATGTAGACGGATTTGATATTATGTTCATTGGCATTGTTACCGATGAGGTACTAAAATCCTTAAAACTGGATTCTAGTATTGGTACTTTTATCAATCTAGAAGATGCTGCAGCCGAAGTTGGTAAAATTTGTAATGCTTACAAAACAGAGGATATTGACTTAACAATTCTGCTTACCCATATTGGCTTTGAAGAAGATAAAAAACTAGCAGCAATGCTTGATCCAGTCTGGGGTGTAGATATGATCATTGGTGGACATTCTCACACTTTTTTGGAACAACCCGCTAAAGTTAATGATATTCTCATTACCCAAGCAGGTGTAGGTACAGATCAGATTGGACGTTTTGATATTGTAGTTGATGATGATACAAACAGTATTGTAGAATGGAAATGGCAACTGATTCCTGTAGATAATAATCTCGCTGAACCAGATCCAGAACTCACCAATTTTATTAACTCTTTTAAAGAGGAAGTAGATCGAAAATATAATCGTCTAATTGGTCGTTTAAATCGTAACCTTACCCATCCTAAACGGGAACAAGAAACAGATTTAGGTAACTTAATTACCGATATTTTTGCCCAATTAGAAGCAACAATAAATGTGGTTTTAATTAGTAGTAGTTCAATCCGAGGCACAGAATTAGGTCCTTTAGTAACCCTGGGTGACTTGAAAAAAGTTTATCCCTATGATGGTCCTCTTTATAAAATTAAGGTGACAGGGGAGAAACTGCTCAAAATGTTTAATTATATTATGAGAGCAGAAAACCGAATTCCTGGTGACAGTAATTATTTTCAAGTGAATAAAGGTATTCAAGTTGTTTACCATGAAGCTGAGAAAAAGCTAGAATCATTAACAATTAATGGAGAACCTGTACAACCTGAAACTCATTATATGCTCTGTTTGCAAGAGTATCACTACAAAAATTCATTTGCCAGCCTCAATTTAACTAAGGAAGAATTGGTGGAATTAGGTGAGCCTAAAGTCGTAACTACATCTGCCCAAAATGTGCTTGAAGAATATTTTGGTTCACATCAACTTCTTGATAGTCAAATCGAAGGAAGACTGATTATTAAATAGAAATTAATCTATCTATTACAATCAGTAGTAAAACTATTGGGGCGCGGCTTTCTGCCCTCAATAGTATTAAATCAGATGATTATTATATCTTTTCAAATTGTTTCAGGATTTAAAATCCTCCTTTTAATTGCCTCTCCCAAATCTGCCCAATTTACTTCTATTTGTTCACCACTTTGTAGATCTTTTAATGATGATTTTCGCGCTGCTGCTTCCTCCGCACCAATAATTACACAAAACCTAATTCCTTGTTTATCTGCGGCTTGAAATTGTTTTCCTAAAGGGCGTTTTTCAAAGTTAGTCACAACATTAATTCCCCCCTGTCGTAATTGTTGTGATATTTGTAAATAAATAGGCATTAAATCCTCTTGCATATTCACTACTACAACTTGAGCCGGTGTGGCAGATAAAGTATTCAAAATACCCGCTTTTAACAAGCGACTAATTAAGCGAGTTAAACCGATAGAAATACCCACACCAGGCATTTTTTCACCGATAAACATTCCTACTAATTCTTCATATCTCCCCCCAGAACAAATACTTCCCAAAGCTTCATGACCTAATAAGGTAGTTTCATAAACTGTGCCAGTATAATAATTTAAACCACGAGCAATAGATAAATCAATACAGAAACGTTTATCAGCAACTCCTAAATTTCTCACTCCATTAATTACAGTTTCTAATTCCGTTACTCCTAAATTAAATTGTCCTGTTTCTGGCAAATTCTCTGTCAGGTATTTGAGTTTATTTAAAACATCATCAATGCTGCCATCAATTTTTACAAAATCAATAATTTTCTCCGTTTGTTCTGAAGAAATACCTTCTTTTTCTAACTCTTGTTTAACTTTAGCTTCGCCAATTTTTTCCAAATTATCAATAATACTAATACAGGTTTTAATTTGGTTTTCAGCAATTCCTACAGACTGAAAAAAACCTGTCAGGATTTTGCGGTTATTAATGCGAATAACAAAATCACCAATATTAATTTTTTCAAATATTTCGGTGATAATTGCCGGCATTTGGGCATCATAAAGTAAACTGAGTTTACCACGAGCAACCACATCAATATCACATTGTCGAAACTGCCGAAAACGTCCATCTTTTGCCCGTTCTCCCCGGAATACCATATCCATTTGATAACGAGCAAAAGGAAAAGTTAATTCATTCAAATGACGCGCAATATAAGCAGCAAAAGGAACAGTTTGATCAAATTTTAAAGCTCTAGCTTCTGAACCAGTTTCTCCCGATTTATCCTTTTCTGCTTGGCGATTTGGTGGTAAAATTGGCTCAATACTATAGATAATATTATCACCTTGATTACCTTTAGCTTGTAGAACTTCTAACCTTTCCACTGCTGGAGTTTCAATGGGTGTAAAACCATAACTTTCAAAAACTTTGCGAATAATATCTAGTAAATGTAATTCTAGACGCTTTTCACTAGGCAGAAATTCGGGAAATCCACTAGGAGTAGAAAAGTTGATTTTGTCATTTTTAGTCATGTTTTCTTCTGCATGGGAAATTAACTACAGACTATTATCTTATCTTTTATTTAAATATTTAAAGTTTATAGGAAAAATTGTCATATTTATATCCGTATAATATTCAACAACACTAAAAATCAGAGAGTTTATGAATACAATGCCTAATAATTATTTGACATCAAATCAGAATCAAAATCAACAAGATATTAAACTGTTGGTTTTAGATATAGATGGGACAATTACTGGACATTCTAATACTATTAGTAACACTGTCAAACAAGTTATTGCTGCAGTACGGGACAAGGGAATTAAAGTAGCTATAGCCACAGGAAGAATGTATTGTTCCGCTTTGCGATTTCATCAGGAAATTGGCTCTACACTGCCTTTAGTAGCTTATCAGGGTGCTTGGATTCAAGATCCCAATACTGACAAAATTCACCGTCATTTGCCTGTATCTAGCGAAATTGCCTACCAACTACTAGAATACTTTGAACAGCCAAATTTGCGATCGCTCCTCTCAGTCCATTTTTACATCAATGATCAGCTTTATGTCCGAGAAATCACCAAGGAAACGGAAAGTTATCAACAACGCTGTGGTGTGAATGCTATTCCTGTTGGTGATTTACGTCAATTATTAGATCATCAACCCACTAAAGTTTTAGCTTTGTGTGATGATGCAAATTTAATTCAACAACTTTTAGCTAATTTACGCTCTAAATATAAGCCCACAGAATTATATATGACAACATCTGTGCCTACCTTCTTAGAAGCAGCTAATACTCATGTTAATAAAGGCAATGCAGTCCGGTATCTAGCTGAAGAAATGCTAGGTTTAGAAAGTCATAATGTCATGACTATTGGTGATAATTTCAACGACGTAGAAATGCTAGACTATGCTGGTATTAGCGTGGCCATGGGCAACGCACCAACAGAAGTTCAAGCGATCGCAGATTGGGTAGCGCCTAGTGTAGAATTAGATGGTGCAGCAGTAGCAATTAAAAAATTCTTACTTTAATTAAACATCTACACATAAGAAAAGACACCGACGACTGGCCGTGTTTCGTCTCGGTGTCTTCTCTAAATTTCTCTCCTCACACACACCTGTGATTATAGATGAGGTTGTTTATTTTGTCAATAGATATTTTCAAAGTTTTTGTAAAGTTGTCGTGAATATCCATTAAAGTTCTACGGGTGCGACAATCCCCAACTTATCTTCTAATACAGACCTTAAGACCAACTGAGTCAAGATCAGCAATCCCAATCTCCCCTGAGCTAACTCTGGAGAATGAATTTTCACTTCCCCCCAAATCCGACAACTAGACCAGAACCTCTCAAAAGCTTGACTCAAATTTATACCTGCTTTTTCCCAGTTAATAGAACTGCCGCTATCAGTACAAACTAAATTATCTACCACTTTAACTAATTGATGAATAAGAAAACTCTCATCAGGGTGATTAAGCCTAAGTTTTTGATCACTATTGAGCCAAGGTATAGCTTTTGCAGATAGAAATATTTTAACATCTGTAATATCAAGTTCAATTAATCTTTCTTGGTGTGCTAGACGCAATAGAGAAAAACAGCGTGAGTAAGCGTATTGAATGTTAAAAATTGTTAATGAATTAGTTAATTGGTAATGGGGATCACAAGTTATTTTTTCCTTAAGTGGAAATTGTTCCAGGTTCCAGTTCTCATTTCTGTTGACAGTGAAACAATGTAACCAATCTGCTAAAGTAGAATCCATAAGTTCTACATAAATCCAACCGGGGGAAACTACTTGGACGTTAAATAAACTATTGCTATTTTGGGATAAATGCCCAGCAATCGCCTCAGCAATTTTCATCGCTGGTGAATTTTGAGATTTTGATATTCTCATAGCTACACCAGAGATATATAAAATTTTCTGATTGTATCCTCCCTGGTAGAGAGGGATATTTCTCCCTTTTATGCCTGTAACTTCTTCATTATTAGTAGAAACACCGAGAGAAGACGCTAGATAACCATTTACTAACCGTTTAATTGATGTACACCCCATCAAATGTAGTTTATACAACACGTATCCCTTTGTCAAAAATTTTAGGTGTGCATCATTTTATCCTGTTCCATCTACCTTGAGATAGAAGTTTACTGATGTCAGGAAAAATCAGAGTAGGATTATATTTGATGAATAATGTATAAAAAATGGGTAATCTTTACTACCCTTGTTGTAAAGTAGGAAGTATAAGAAAAAATAGAGAGCAAATTAGCTTTCTATCCCATTGGAGGGCTGACGCTGTTAGGCGTTAGGCCTACCCCGTACAAAGACACTCCTTGCACTTTTCTTATCACGTCTTTGTTTTCAGCCAAACACTCTTTGTTACCTATGCAATCTCAATCCTCCTTTTCCGAAGCTTCACGTCCTTTCTTAACTTGGCAGCGTATCCTTGACTGGGCCCAAGAACACTACCGCTGCCGCACCTTCAGTAAAGACGAGCGCATTCCAGCTAGACCTGGTTTGCTTTACTTAGTCCAAAGAGGTGCTATCCGCATGGTAGGAACTGCCCAAGTTAGCGCCACTGCCAGTCAATTAACATCTAGACGCATTAACAGAACTCCAGAAGAAGCTTTCTTGGGTTTTGTGGGAGCAGGACAACCCTTTGAAATTGTTGCTCAATCTCCATTCACGCTCCAGTCTTACGCCCACGTTGACCAAACAGCCGTTTTGTGGATGTACTGGCATGACCTAGACAACTGGCCTCACTTCCGCCGCGAAGTTATGGATGCTTTTAGATATCAGCATCAGCGCAAGTTACTTTGGTTAAGTGCTTTAGGACAACGTCGCACAATTGACCGACTCCTAGGATTTCTCACCTTACTGATTGAGGAATATGGAGAGCCCTCAATGAGCGAAACTGATCCTGATGTCATTCGTGGTTATTGCTTACCCTTCCCCCTAACCCATGCCCAAATTGGCAGCGCCATTGGTTCAACCCGTGTGACTGTCACTCGTTTAATGGGTAAATTACGTCAACGTGGCTTAATTCTCACCCAAGGGGATAATCTAATTTGTCTACCCGCTGAATCTATCAATAGAGCCAGCTAGGACTTAGTTCAAATCTCTAATGAGCAGTAGGTTAATGATGTTGACTGAGAGCTTGCCACTCTCGGACACACCAATGGCAGGTATCAGCGGATTCTAACTAGTTCCAGTTAGATAATTAGTTCCTGAACCTACCCCTCATTTTCACTAATCTGTTTGACCACCACAAACAGATTTTGGGTAATCGGGTATGAAATAAGATGTCTTGGGAAAAAGTTCTAGAGTGCCTTGATTATGAATACGGCACTCATCACCCTAGAACGACAGGTCCTGCAACCTGGTTCTAATTATTGTCTTGGCTGTGTAATTGGGTTTAAATAGCCGATTTCCCCTCCCCCCTACAAAACTTTTATCGCTTAGTTCACCTTAGATTATCAGCAAACCTTATTTAATTCTCACAAACCCAGCTTTTTCAATTAATTCTTGATTTTGAGGTGTTGTTAACCAATTGGCATAGGCTTCTCCTGCTTGTTGGTCTGTTTGACCATTTTGTTTGACAATCACAAATAAATTCCGGGTAATTGGATAATTTCCATTGCGAATATCTTCTGTATTCAATTGGTTACGTTGATTGGGACACTGGGATCTAGGTATTGCTGGTAATTTATAGGGTGTCACGAATTTCTCCGTTGTCTGCCCGATTGCCAGGGATTTAATTATACATTGGGGAACAATTTCTGGTGCGGAAGCATAATAAATTGCACCAGGAGTAATGGCTACTTTTCTGATGGCTTCTGTGGTTGTACCAATATAATTAACGTTTTTGAAGTCCTCTTTATTCAGAACATTTTCTACAAAAAAATCTACGCTACCACCTGATTCCTTGCTCCGAGATAGGGGAATAATTGGTAAATTTTCACCCCCTACTTGTTGCCAGTTAGTAATTTTGCCAGTGTAAATATCTTTAAGTTGAGAAACTGTTAATCCTGGAATATTTAGGTTATGATTAACTGCGATCGCAATTCCATCAATGGCTACAGTAATTTCTTTTAAGCTAAATCCTTTAGTTTTGGCAGTTTCGTTTTCTTCTGGTTTAACGGGACGAGAAGATTGAGAAAAAGCTAGTTGATTTGCTATCAACATTTTAATCCCAGTTCCTGAACCTGGTTTTTCGTTAATGGGTTGGGTATAACGTAAATCAAACTGAGGACAGCTATTTTTGAGGACTGAATCCACATCCCGACGGATAGGAGCCCATGTTGTACTACCACCATAACTAAATATACCTTGTGGTAAATTGGGGATTTTACAATCACTGACTGGTGGCGAATTAGGGTTAATAATGTTGTTACTGGGGTTCTGATTAGTAGAGTTAGTGGTACTAGAATTGTTGTTAATTCGATTGTTGTTAATTCGCGCCCAATGTTCCATTAAAAACCAGAAAGCACCAAAGCTTAATCCAGAGGTAAGAACAAGAGATAATAGCAGTGACAGAGTTTCTTTTTTTTGAGACATGGGTAGTTTCCTGAGTGCTATTGTTTCTAAAGGATTGAAGACATTAATTTATAAACAAGTCGAAATAAAGCGGTTACGGAAATTGAGATTAAGGCAGCCACAATTGCTAAAATAATTACTTGCTCAATGGCAATATTGCTTCGTAAAAACGGAATAAAAAATATAATTGCAAAACTGACTGCGGGAATAATTAGCAAGTCAAATTTTTCTAACCAGCGTTTAGTTTGAGCAAAAATTAGACCATTCAAAATTACAGCAGCAACAGTTAAAGTAATGATCGGGTTTTTCACTAAACTAAAAAGAGCAATGGCTATTAATGCCGCTTCAAATCCGCTAAAAGCAGCCCCAGCTAATAATTCCCAAATAGTAAAAGCTGGTTGAACTGATTTTATTGGTTGTGGTGGTTGTAAATTAGGTGGCTGTGTTGGTGGTAATGCCGTCTGTGCAGATGGGGCAGGAAAAAGAGATTCTAAGACTTCCTGGGCTGACTGAAAGCGCTGATTAGCAGCCGATAGGAGCATTTTATCCAAAATAGCAGCTAGTCGGGGGTTAACGCTAATTTGAGAACGCCATTGCCATTGATTAGTGTAGGCATCAAATAGCTTATTCGCCTCTTTGCCAGTAAGTAATGTAATCAGGGTTACAGCCAGGGCATATAAATCTGTAGATGGAAATACTTGATTACCTTGCATTTGTTCTGGGGGTGCAAATCCTAGGGAATAAATTCCTGTAGAACTGGAAGAGGTATTAGCAATTAATTTAACTGCGCCAAAATCTAGCAAAAATAGTCTACCATCATAATGGCGGATGATATTAGAAGGTTTAATATCTCTATGGATAATACCTTTATCATGGATGAACTGGAGAACTGGGAGAATTTCCCTGAGTATTTTTAGGATTTTTAGCTCAGAAAAATTGCCCTGTTTAGCCAATTCTTCTTCTAGAGTTTGTCCAGAGATATATTCTTGAACTAAATAAAAAAACTGCTCTGACTTATTTATTTTTAGGTTAGGAACTGTAATCGTAAAAAAAGCAAATAATTTAGGTATTTGCTGATGTTCATTACCTATTTCTTCTAAAACTCCTGCTTCTTGTGTAAATAAAATTCTGGACTTTTCTAAGGCCTCTTCCGTTAAATTGCCACTTGGTTGAAATTGCTTAACTACACATTGACGCATTCTCGGAGTATCACGATCAATTGCCAAAAAAGCAGCACCAAATCCTCCAGTAGCCAAAAGTTTAATTGGCAAATATCGGTCACGTAAAATCAGGGGCATACCGCAGTTAGTACAAAATTTTTGCGGTACTGTTTTTAGTGTTTTAATGTCGTCTAAATCAGGAAAGTGATTTTGAGGATGTTGACAGTGGGGACGGGTGCAGAAGACTTCCATATTATTTGTGAGTCAGTGGTCAGACAAGTTACTGGTCATTAGCAACTGATGGTTAACTAATGACTTTTAACTGGTGACAAGATGTTTAACCAACATCAGAACCATTAGGTATTGTCACATTATTTAACACTAAGTTGATTTGTGACAATTTTAACATATCTTGATTCCAGTTAGGGTTAGCAAACTGAGGTAAGATTTCTCGGCTAAAAGCTTCAGCGGCTTTGGATCTATAGCGGTTGGGGTTAAATATGAGCCAAAGTGTCCGTTTAACTACGACTCCTTCAATGGGGGCATGGTGGAGGACACCCATTTGTAATTCTTTAGCGATCGCCGAGGTAGAAACAAAGGCAGCACCTAAACCCGACTGGACAGCGTTTTTAATAGCTTCTATGGAATTTAGTTCCATTTCAAATTTAAACCGTCTAGTGTCAATATCACAACGGGCAAGAACCTGATCAATAACTTTGCGGATAGTTGATTGGGAGTCAAGAGCAATGAACTGAAGTTTATATAGGTCTTCCTTTTGAATGGTTTCTAATTTAGCCAAGGGATGGGACGTAGGTAAAATGAGCGCCAATTCATCCTCAGCATAGGGAACAGTTTCTAAAGATTCCCCCAATTCCGTAGGAATTTCCCCACCAATAATCGCCAAATCAACCTGGCCATTAGACACACTCCAAGCCGTGCGTCTGGTAGAATGGACGTGCAATTGCACAGCTACCTCTGGATATTTTTGTCGAAATAAACCGATCATTTTCGGTAACAGATAAGTGCCAGTGGTTTGAGAAGCACCAACAATTAATGTTCCTCCTTGGAGATTTTGTAGATCTTCAATAGCCCGACAGGTTTCCTGACACAAACTGAGGATTTTTTCCCCGTAACTAAGGAGTAAATGTCCAGCTTCAGTTAATTGAGCGCGACGACCACCTCTATCAAATAGGGGAACATCCAGTTGCCGTTCCAGGTTTTGAACTTGCAAACTCACAGCGGGTTGGGAGACGTAAAGGCTGTCAGCCGCACGCTTGAAACTCCCTTCTTGGGCGATCGCTTTGAGAATCCGTAACTGATCTAAAGTAAAAGGAAGGTCAGACATAAGGCTTAACCCACAAATAGGAAAGGAGTAACTTTCAAAATAAATCCAGATGAATAGTTTGATGACTCACCATGATTTATGGCATTGTTAACATTTAAAGAACTGCTTTTGGCTGACTGCTGGTCGCTAATAGCTTACACCAGTTAAGATGTTTACCAGTAGTAGTTCCTTAGAATTTGAATTTTCAATTGATTTGTATATATATGATCTCCCATCCTTGGTTTACCTCCAGTCATTTTGTCATACTAGTGTTGCAATTAGTTTTTGCGATCGCCCATAGCGGGGGGGCAGCCTTGCGTCCTTGGGCAGAAAAATACATTGGACCGAGGCTTTATCGCATTATCTTTGCATTAATCAGCCTCCCTTTGGCTGTGATCTTAATTGTTTACTTCTTTAATCACCGTTACGATGGTTGGCAACTCTGGCAGGTACAAGGCATACCAGGAGTGGAAGCATTAGTTTGGGTACTATCGGCCATATCCTTTTTATTTTTATATCCTGCTACTTTTAATCTACTAGAAATTGCGGCTATTCAAAAGCCCCAAGTTAATCTCTATGAAACGGGGATTATCCGTATTACACGACACCCCCAAATGGTGGGACAGGTTATTTGGTGTGTAGCCCATACTTTGTGGTTAGGTACAAGCTTTACCCTGGTTACCTCTATCGGTTTGGTACTACATCATCTCTTTGGAGTATGGCATGGCGATCACCGTTTAAGTCAACGCTATGGAGAAGCCTTTACACTTCTTAAACAGCGAACTTCTATTATTCCTTTTCAAGCAATTATTGATGGTCGTCAATCCTTAAATTGGGAAGAATTTTTCCGTCCTGCTTATTTAGGAGTTGTCATTTTTACAGGGTTGTTATGGTGGTCACACCCCTTGTTATTGGTGGCAACAAGTGGGATAATATGGTAGTTGAGTGTGATCCCCAATATCAACTAAACATATAAATTTAACAAAACCTTGTGCTGATCAGTTGCTACCAAAACACTGTAAGATGAACTCGAACATATATCCTTAGACTCTTGACTACTGAGATGGGAAAAAAATTTATCCACCAGAATCAAATGGCTTTTGTTCACCAACTTTTAATATCAAAACCTTATAATCACAAGAGGCATCATGGTGTTGTTAGTTAATGAAACTACATTTACTAAAGAAGTTTTAGAATCTTCAGTTCCCGTTTTGGTTAATTTTGAAGCCCCCTGGTGTGGACTATGCCGCATCATTCATCCGCTGCTATCACAATTTCAGACTCAATGTGGTAATGAACTTAAGCTGGTGGGAGTTAATGCTGATCAAAATTTCAAGTTGTCTAATACCTACAGACTGAAATCATTACCAACATTACTGTTGATAGAAAAAGGTGTAGTGAAACAAAAGCTAGAAGGTTTTTGCAGTAGAGACGATTTACGTTCAGCTTTAGAGGAAATTAAACTCACCTACACCAGTCACCAGAAAATAGATATAGCAGAGGAAGTCAAGAGTCAGGAATTAGGAGTCATGAGGTAAGAGACACCTAATAACGGACAACTGACAACGAACAACTGACAACGAACAACTGACAACGAACAACTGACAACGGACCAAATATAAAACCATGCTTAACACCCCACTCAAAGGGTATCGGGTGGGGTATTTTATCCTCAAGGGTATGTGTCACAATTATGAGCAGTTCTGAAAATTTTCAGTTAACTGAAGTTTGAACTGGGAAAATTCAGGCTAACTTGAAGGTACTGGGCTATCAGGAGTAGCAGAGGTTAGTCAATAATTTCTACTTCCTAGTCTATAATCCCTAAACAGAAAACCGCACCCGATTGAATTTTCATTTTTTCATCTTCCCATTTGTTTGTACAGAATTCTAAAAGTAGGCGTTAGTGATGGAAGTAATCTATCAGTATGCCTGGCTGATTCCAGTATTACCTCTCTTAGGAGCAATGCTAGTCGGTCTAGGGCTAATCTCGATCAATCAGGTGACAAACCGTCTGCGACAATTAAATGCTGTAGTCATTATCTCCCTCATGGGAGCTTCTATGGTTTTGTCGTCGGCCTTGCTATGGAGTCAAATTCAAGGCCACGCACCTTACCTCCAGACCCTGGAATGGGCAGCAGCAGGTAATTTTCACCTGACTATGGGCTACACTATTGACCACCTCACCGCCTTAATGCTGGTAATTGTCACCACAGTAGCAGTTTTGGTGATGATTTACACCGATGGTTACATGGCTCATGACCCTGGTTATGTGCGGTTTTATGCCTATCTCAGCTTATTTGGTTCTTCTATGTTAGGCTTGGTGGTCAGCCCTAATTTAGTACAAGTTTACATATTCTGGGAACTGGTGGGAATGTGTTCCTACCTCCTTGTAGGCTTTTGGTATGATCGCAAAGCCGCAGCGGATGCTTGCCAAAAAGCATTTGTCACCAATAGAGTCGGTGACTTTGGCTTATTATTAGGCATTTTGGGGCTGTTCTGGGCGACAGGAAGCTTTGATTTTATGGTGATGGGCGATCGCCTATCAAACCTAGTAGAAACTGGCTCTATTAGCAATTTCCTCGCCATTGTCTTGGCGATTTTAGTCTTCCTTGGACCTGTCGCTAAATCTGCCCAATTCCCCCTCCATGTCTGGCTACCAGATGCCATGGAAGGTCCTACACCTATTTCCGCCCTCATCCACGCAGCCACAATGGTAGCAGCGGGTGTATTCCTAATTGCCCGGATGTACCCAGTATTTGAAAATGTGCCAGCCGCAATGAATGTAATTGCTTATACTGGGGCATTTACAGCGTTTTTGGGAGCAACTATCGCCATTACCCAAAACGACATCAAAAAGGGTTTGGCTTATTCCACCATTTCCCAACTCGGTTACATGGTCATGGCTATGGGTGTGGGTGCTTACAGCGCCGGTTTATTCCACCTCATGACCCATGCTTATTTTAAAGCGATGCTATTCTTGGGTTCTGGTTCGGTAATTCATGGCATGGAAGCAGTTGTTGGTCATGACCCTGTATTAGCGCAGGATATGCGATTAATGGGCGGACTGCGGAAATATATGCCCGTAACCAGTTTCACATTTTTGATTGGTTGCTTGGCCATTGCAGGGATTCCTCCTTTTGCTGGTTTCTGGTCAAAAGATGAAATTTTGGGCGCGGCCTTTGCTGCTAACCCCTTCCTGTGGTTTATTGGTTGGCTGACAGCAGGAATTACAGCTTTTTATATGTTTAGAATGTATTTCTCAACATTTGAAGGTAAATTCCGGGGTAATGATGAGAAAATCAAGGTAAAACTCAAAAATGCCGCTGCTGCTTTGGCACAAAGGTCAGATACAGCCGAATTAACTCCTAATTTCGGTCCTGGGGCGATGAAAAAGGGAGAATTGTCAAGTCACTCCCATGACTCCCACAGCCATGAGCCGCATGAGTCTCCTTGGACGATGAGTTTACCACTGGTGGTGTTGGCTGTTCCTTCGATGTTGATTGGTTTGGTGGGAACTCCCTACGCCAATTATTTTGAGCAGTTTATCTTTCCCCCTAGCGAAACTTTAGCGGAGGTTATGGAAAAGGCTGCGGAATTTGACCCCCATGAGTTTTATGTTATGGCGGGTAGTTCTGTGGCGGTTTCTGTGGTGGGGATTACTTTGGCGGTGTTGATGTATTTGGCTCGGAAAATTGATCCTAGTGCGATCGCTTCTAAAATTCAACCACTCTATGATTTATCTTTGAATAAATGGTACTTTGATGATATTTATCATCGTGTCTTTGTTCTGGGTTTGCGTCGTGTGGCTAGACAAGTTATGGAGGTTGATTTCCGTGTTGTTGACGGCGCTGTTAATCTCACGGGTTTCTTTACTCTTGTCAGTGGTGAAGGTTTGAAATATTTGGAAACTGGTCGAGTTCAATTTTATGCCTTGATCGTTTTTGGGGCTGTTTTGGGCTTGGTGATCGTTTTTGGTGTTACCTGATTTTAATGGGGGCGGACAAACCGCCCCTAGATTGTTTTTAACGAACCGCAGAGGCGCAGAGGACGCAGAGTTAATGAACCACGAAGGAGCGAAGGACACGAAGGAAGAAAGGAAAAAAATTGAGGGTTGGGGTTGAAAATGGCATTTATCAAAAATAAGTTATAATCAAAACAAATTATTGTAAAAATGTATGACTACTCAAATTAATGCTCCTCCTGCTGTTGATTATGCACCTCTGGAATTACAAGGGGAATTTATGGTTATGCAAGAATTAACGATTGAGGAATTATTAAATATTGCTCAAAGTCAAATTCCCGAAAGTCAGCAAGAATTACATTTTCAACTGTTAGAAAAAAATCAAAATAATCAATTAAGTGAATCTGATAGATTATTGTTGAAATCTCTACGAGTGAGTGCTGATTATTTAATGTTGAAAAAAGCTTATGTCTATGCACTTTTAAAGTGGAAAGGTTTTTCTCTTCCAGATTTTGAGCAAGTGGTATAAAAAGGTAAAATTATGAATATCCAAATTAAACCGGAATTAGAGCAAATTATTCAAGCGCAAATTGCAACAGGTAGATATACAAATCCTGAAGATGTAATTAGTAAGGCGTTAAAATTGCTTTTGGAGTGGGATAAGGGTTATCAGAATTGGGTGGAAGAAACACGGGAAAATGTCGATGTTGCTATTGAACAATTAGATAGAGGTGAAGGTATTAATGGGGAAGTTGTGATTTCACAATTGCGGGAAAGGAATAAGCAAAAAGCCCATCCTCAAAAATCAAGTTATTATCAAGTTACGAAAATATAAAAATTAAATAAAAAATCTAAACCGATGCAAAATCAGTAAATTGTCTCATTTAATGTGACTTAAAACCTAAAACAATATCCGTTTTTGGTACTCCCAATTCTACCAACTCACTAGCTACCCCTTCCTCAGTAAAATCTCTCTGAATCCAAACTTTTAACCCTAAAGACTCTAGCAATATTCGTAAAAATTAAATTCAATTTAACCTCTTTCTTTTCTGCAAATTTTATCATTTTTGAACATCTTTAGATTTTTTAATCATCATTAGATCACCTTCTTCTCGCACAACTTCAAAATAAACTGCTGCTTCTAAAGAATCTTTTCAAGATTCAATTAATTCAGTATCATAACTAATATTTTTAGGCATTCTTGACTCCTGTAATCGTGCTAATAATCTTGAACTTGACGATATAAAAAAAGAGTTTAGAAAACGAAAGTTAATCATTATATTTTCATGAAACCATGATTAATGTGCTTCCCTGAGCAAAATTTATTAAATATTTTACAAATAAATATCCCTGTACCTTTTCCCTTTACCCTGTCCCTAAAAATTATTGACAAATTTCCCTTAATGTGTTCGTGAAATTGGGATAAGAAATAGCCGCAGCTTCAGCACGGTGAATTGTAGTTTTACCAATAGCATTAAGAGCAGCTATACTCAAACTCATCGCAATACGATGATCTGTATAGCTATCTACTTCTGTACCAATTAATGGAGTACCGCCAGTAATTTCCATACCATCGGGTAGTTCGGTAATTTTTGCACCCATTTTATTGAGTTGTTGTGCCATTACAGTAATGCGATCGCTCTCTTTGACTCGTAACTCCTCCGCATCCCGAATAATGGTTGTCCCCTCAGCAAAAGCCGCTGCAACTGCTAAAATAGGAATTTCATCAATTAGTCTCGGAATGATATCACCAGCGATAGTACAGCTTTTTAAACCCCCGGAACGGACGCGAATATCAGCCACAGGTTCTCCCGCAACTTCCCGCTGATTCTCTAATTGAATATCTGCCCCCATGAGCGCCAATGCTTCTAAAATCCCGGTGCGGGTAGGATTGACACCAACATTTTCAACTACTAAATCTGAACCAGGAACAATCGCTCCCGCAACTAACCAAAAAGCGGCCGAACTGATATCACCAGGGACAATTACAGTTTGTCCGTAGAGTTTCGCCCCACCTGTGATTGTAACGCTATTACTGTCTGGATCTATACTTAATTCCGCACCATAAGCCCTTAACATTCGTTCACTGTGATCCCGTGATAATGCGGGTTCGGTAATTGTAGTTTGTCCTTCCGTGTTTAGACCAGCCAGGAGGATACAGGATTTAACTTGAGCCGAAGCAATGGGAGAATGATAATGAATGGGTTTAAGGGCTTGTCCTTGAATAGCTAGAGGTGCTAAGGTGTTATCCTTGCGTCCCCAAATTCGCGCTCCCATTTGTTGCAAAGGTTTGACGACACGGGACATGGGACGCGATCTCAAAGAACTATCACCTGTCACCGTGAAAAATCGCCCTGGATGGGATGCTAATAATCCTAACATCAACCTCATCGTTGTTCCAGAATTACCAGCGTCTAAGACCTCTATAGGCTCTTGAAAATTACCTAAACCGATGCCTTTAACTTTAACTAATTCTGTATTTAATTCCGAAATTTCCGCACCTAGTAACCGAAAACAGGTGGCTGTACTGCGGGGGTCTTCACCTAAAAGGAGTCCTTGAATCTGAGTTTCCCCTTCAGCAATTGCACCTAACATTAAAGCGCGATGGGAAATAGATTTATCTCCAGGGACTCGGATACGTCCCTGTAAAGACAATCCACCAGAAGGGCGCTGAATAATTAAGTGATCAGAAGAGTTTGCTTGAGTTTCTAAGGTGATAACAATAGCTGACATTAGGATACAATGGCTTTTGAATGGAATAAAAGCTAAACAGCGACTTGATTGATTATCACTATTCACTTCCAGTTTAGTATCCTACCTCTTTTTGGTAAGTACAGTAGTTATTAAGATAGAGAACGGTAATACCATATTTAATTGTCTATATTAACAAATCAAAATATTTGGTAACTATCAATCAGGTTTTACTTATTATTTAATTTTAAGGAAATGAATGGACTAAAACACAAAAAATAAAACCAAAATTAGCACCTTAGAAAATCTCGGAAATTTTATTCTTCATTTTTAATCCCTCATCCTCTCATGTTAAACCACCACCGCAAACCCGTATGTTTATCAATAATTTCCACTGACTTACCAATTTGGTCTGTGGTTGACACTGCTGGAACTTTGATCGAAAAAGATACAGGTAAATTTCATTTACTTTTAACTGCACCACCTCTGATTAGTTGTGAACTAGGCAATTATTTAAATCCAGAAGATACCTTTTCCCAAACTAAAAACAATTTTTCTCCCCCTAGCAGTCCCAGAATTTTATGGTTGGAAATTTCATCTTGTCGGGTAATTATGACAATGCAAGGAAATAGCCAGGTTAGTTACCGTCACTTTTGGGAGTTAGGTGTCTATGGTATTAGTCGTTTTTGGTTGCCAAATGAATCATTACAACCCCATCAACCTATGCGGTTGTCCAATTTCACCAAAAGTTTTATTATCAGTGGACATCCTTTTCCAGAGCATCTTCGTTTAGAGTATGAATTATGGACAGGAAAGGTACAATTGGGGTGTTATATTCTCAATTTGGAAATTCAACATTGAGGTAAATTAAGAGTTTTACCAATTACTAATTACCAATTACTCCTAATAATTAGGTTGATTACCTGCTTTCCATTTGATATTACAACCAATACTGGGTTGTTGTTCACTGCTTATGGGTTGATTATTTAAGACTGCGGTAATAGCTGCTCTGAGATCTTTACCTGTTACAGGTTGATTATTACTAGGACGACTATCATCTAATTGTCCACGATAAACAAGTTTTCTGTCGCTATCAAATAAAAAGAAATCTGGTGTACAAGCTGCTGTATAAGCTTTTGCTGTTGCTTGAGTTTCATCGTAACAGAAGGTAAAATCAAAGCCCAGTTCTATGGACATTTCTTTTAATGATTCTGGGGCATCATTGGGGTAATTTTTAGCATCATTAGCACTAATGGCAATAATCCCTAGATCACTATTGCTGTAATCTTGATCTAATTTTGCTAATTCTTGTTGAATATGTTTGACAAATGGACAATGACGACAAATAAACATGATTAATAATGCTTTTTTGTCGTCAAAATTCTCAAGAGAAATTATTTTCCCATTTACTACTTCTGGTAGATGAAATTCGGGAGCTTTTGTGCCTAAAGGTAACATTGTGGAAGCTGTTAAAACCATAATTTTTTGAGTATTTTGATTGAGCTTTTTGTTAAAGTTATTATAATCCATCTTGAGTTAATAAAATCACCAACTTAAAATATCTAAATTATTGAAAATTTGGGTATATTATTACTCACGTAATTAATTAATGGTAAAAATAATCATATTACCTGTTCTCTGCTATAATTAACCACCGTTGATTAAAAAAAATTAATAATGATCACTTGGTGTTCCTTGCTAATAAAACAATGGAGTAAGATGACAAAGTTCCTATCTTTGTTCTGTCTTTGTCTATTATTGGTGGTTAGTTGTACTCCTAAACAACAGACAAATACACCCTCGTCTAGCGCCGTTAATACTGTTGCAGGTGATAGTCGGATTACTATAGGGACAACAGGAAAGCCAAGAACTCTTGACCCTGCTGATGCGTATGAATTATCATCCTTGGGTTTAATATTTAATATGAGCGATCGCTTATATACTTATGAGCCAGGAAGTACAGAAATTAAACCACAATTAGCTACAGAATTACCTAAAGTCAGTGCAGATGGTTTAACTTATACTATTCCTATTCGCAAAGGAGTAGTATTTCATGATCAAACTCCCTTTAATGCCAAAGCAATGGAGTTTAGTATTCAACGTTTTATTGAAAACAAAGGTAAACCATCTTTTTTGCTTTCTGATACCGTAGCTTCAGTTAAAGCCATAGGAGAGGATGAATTAACAATTAAACTGAAAAAACCCTTTGCGGCTTTTCCTTCGTTGTTAGCATTTTCTGGAGTATGTGCAGTTTCACCAAAAGCTTATGAAATTGGTCCTGGAAAATTTAAACCGAATATCTTTGTAGGTACTGGTGCTTACAAATTAGCTAACTATGGAACTGATTCTTTAAGATTTGATGTTTTTGATCAATATTGGGGAACAAAACCCGAAAATAAAGGTATAAATGTCCAAATTCAAACCAGTCCAGTCAACTTATTTAATGCTTTTAAAACTGGTGCGATAGATGTGGCTTATCTATCTTTACAACCAGATCAAATTCGGAGTTTAGAAGCAAATGCTAAAAAAGGAGACTGGCAAGCAATTACTGCTCAAGGTAGTGTAGTTAGTTATATGGTGTTAAATCGCAATCAGAAACCTTTAGATAAACTAGAAGTTAGACAAGCGATCGCATCATTAATTGATCGGCCATTATTAAATGAGCGGGTATTATTTTCTCAAGCCGATCCTCTTTACAGCATGATTCCCACAACCTTCAATGTTTCCCAACCATTATTTAAAGATAAATATGGTGATGGTAACTTTGAACAAGCTAAAAAAGCCTTAATTGCGGCTGGTTTTTCCAAACAAAATCCTGCTAAAGTGCAAATTTGGTATCCTTCTAGTTCACCTACTCGCAGTTTAACAGCACAAACCTTAAAATCCCTGGCCGATACTAAAATGGATGGTATATTACAATTAGAAATTCAAAATGTAGAAGGTGCTACCTTCTTTAAAGAAATTTCCAAAGGTTCATATCCAGTCGCTTTACTTGATTGGTATCCAGACTTTTTAGATCCAGATAACTATGTACAGCCATTTTTAGCCTGTGAAAAAGGTTCAGTTGCTAAAGGTTGTGAAATCGGTGGTAGTCAATCTCAGGGTTCATTCTATTATAGTGAAACCATGAATAAACTCATAGATCAACAACGTAAAGAACAAAATCCTGAAGCCCGGAAAAAAATATTTGCTGACATTCAAAACCAAGTTTTAACTGATGTTCCTTATATACCTTTATGGCAAAATAAAGATTATGTATTTGCTCAAAAAGGCGTAAATAACGTCAAACTTGATCCTACCCAAAACCTGATTTATAAAACAATTAAAAAGTAGGGAATAGGATCTCAGTGATTCTCGTTCCCAAACTCCGGCTAGGAATGCCATTTCTCTCGTTCCCAGACTCCGGCTGGGAATGCCATTTAGAGGCTCTGCCTGATATAATTAACAAGAGGCAGAGCCTCAAGACTGCATTCCTTGTCAGAGACAAGGAACGAGGTTTTTGTGAATTTTGAATTTTTAATTAATAAATATGTCTCGTTCTAAAGCATTACAGTATTACATTGTTTCCCGGTTACTATTTGCGCCACTGCAACTATTAACTATTATTACCATTGTCTTTCTTTTACTTCGAGCCACACCAGGAGATCCTGCAGATGCAATTTTAGGAGGACGTGCGCCAGAAAGTGCCAAAGAAGAACTAAGAAAACAGCTTGGTTTAGATTTACCAATTTGGTTACAATATCTCAATTATTTAGGTAATTTACTGCACTTTGATTTAGGAACTTCCTTAACCAGTCGCGGACAAAATGTAGGTGAAATAATTGGTCAATATTTTCCAGCGACAGTGGAATTAGCATTTGCGAGTATGGCTGTGGCACTGATTGTTGGTGTTTTAGTGGGGACTATTTCTGCTTCTCGTCCCGGAACTGCTTTTGATATTAGTGGGCGTTTATTTGGGATTATTACCTATGCACTACCCATGTTTTGGGCAGGTATGTTATTACAATTAGTTTTCTCAGTTCAACTGGGTTGGTTTCCTAATTCCAATCGTTTTCCTCCTAATCTTCCTGCACCCACAAATATTACTGGTTTATATACAATTGATAGTTTATTAAGTGGGAATTTAAGTCAATTTTTTACATCTTTACATCATCTGGCTTTACCAAGTTTAACTTTGGGAATTTTGCTAAGTGGCATTTTTGAACGCATTGTCAGAGTTAATTTAAAGCAAACTTTAAAAGCTGATTATGTAGAAGCTGCTAGAGCGCGAGGAATTTCTGAAAATAAGATTTTGGTTTCCCATGCTTTGAAGAACGCCTTAATTCCGGTAATTACAGTCTTAGGATTAACATTTGCGTCCTTGTTAGGTGGAGCAATTTTAACAGAAGTGACATTTTCCTGGCCGGGTTTAGCAAATCGTTTATATCAAGCTATTTCTGACCGCGATTATCCCACAGTCCAAGGGGTGTTAGTATTTTTTGGAGCAATTGTCGTTAGTGCGAGTATTTTGATTGATATTCTTAATGCTTATGTAGATCCGAGAATTAGGTATTAGAAGATTTAGATTTGGAAAAGATTGTAGAGAAGTTTCAAGTAAAATCTTGAATAAGATTATAGATATCGCATCTGTAATTTCCGAAAATTTCTAAGAGAAATTTTGAGATAAATATAAGGGTTTAGCAGTGCTAAACCCTTATCTGTTAATAAATCGAAAGATTTATTGTTTGCTAGTCCCTAACAAAGATTGACTTTACTATTGACTCAGGCAATCAATATAGTAATTATTGACAGACCCTTCTTTTTTAATTATCACCCCGTGAATTCCATTCTCAAAACCAGGGAACTTTTGATCAAAATCCTTTGTCTGTCTGAGGTAATCGAGCATTTCTTGGGTGAAGACTTCTCCGGGCATGATCATTGGAATTCCTGGGGGGGTAGGAACTACCATGCTTGCAGCAATCCGATCAATTGCTATATCTTCGTCAATATTGAGAAGCTCAACATTACCTTTAACCAAAGCTTCATAGGCTTTAGCGGGAGGCATTTTTGGTGTGGGAATTACTCCATACACTTTTTCTATTGTTTCCAATGTATTATTAGCAACATACCACTCGTGCATTGCAGTACAGAAATCCTTCAAGCCCATGTTATGATCATAGGATGGCGCAACAGTCTTAAGGGCAATATTAAGAGGAGCATTGCTATCGTATAAACGCTTGAAACTTAGCAATTCCGTGATTAATGTACTCCACTTACCCTTAGTGATGCCGATAGAGAATAATACGAGAATGGAGTATATCCCGGTTTTCTCCACAGTCAGCCCACGCTCCCACAGATACTTGGAGACAATTACTGCTGGGATACCAATATTGTCTTCCGACTCAACACCTGGACAGAGGATAGTTACTTTGGTGGGGTCGAGAATTGCCTGACTCTTACTAAGATGGTTGAACCCATGCCAGTCCATGTCTGGTTCTAGTTGCCATTCCTCCCTGTTAATATCCCCTGTGAAGGTAAGTTCTTTAGGCTCCCAGGTAGTAAACCACCAACCGCTAAGTTGATCTCCTTGACCCATCTCATTTATCAACCGTCGGAATGTTATGGACTCATCAATGGTGTCTTCCATGAGAGCAATCCCACCAGGTCCAGCCATCATCTGTGATGCCACATCAAGAGAGGCCATGATAGGATAATTGGGTGATGTAGACGAGTGCATTGTGTAAGCTTCATTGAAGCGATCAAAGTCAAGTTTCTGGTTTTGGCTATTTTTCACATGAAGCATGGAAGCTTGGGAGAATGCAGCCAGAAGCTTGTGAGTAGAATGAGTTGCAAAAACGATGGGATGATTAGCCGCCGGATTCCCCTTGGACATACCGTAATGACCATTATAGAATTCGTGGAAAGCAGCATACCCAGTCCATGCTTCATCAAAATGGAGCGCATCTACTGTATCTTCAATTGTATCCTTGATTTTCTCTACGTTGTAACAAACACCGTCATAGGTAGAGTTCGTTACTACCAGGAGCTTTGGTTTCTGACTATTATCGGTGACAAGAGGATTTTCATTGATTTTTTGCTGAATGTTTTCTGGTGTGAATTGATCCAAGCTAATTGGCCCAATTATACCATACTTATTCCATGAGGGCGATAAATAGACGGGAATAGTCCCAGTCATGACGATGCTATGTGAAATAGACTTGTGGCAGTTGCGATCTACTATGACGATATCACCAGGACTCACCATCCCGTGCCAGACAATTTTATTGGCGGTCGAAGTACCATTAAGGACAAAGAAAGTGTGATCAGCGCCGAAATTTTGTGCCGCTTCTTTCTCCGCAGCACCAATAGGACCGGTGTGATCAAGGATATTCCCCATTTCCGGCACAGAAATTGAAAGGTCAGTGCGGAAAATGTTTTCGCCGTAGAACTGGTGAAAAGCTCGACCTACAGGGGTTTTGATAAAGGCAACTCCCCCTGCGTGTCCCGGTGTATGCCAGGAATAGGCAGAATCCTCGGCGTGTTTGACTAGAGCTTTGAAGAAGGGAGGCAGCAGACCTCCAAGATAATCGTGGGCTGCACGACTAACCTGGCGAGCGAGGAACTCGGATGTATCCTCAAACAGATATAGCACGCCTCTTGCTTGATTGAGGAATGATAGGGAAAACGTTGTCATAGTTTTCCGTTCGCCTACATAGAATATGGGTATATTCTCGTTTTTTTTGTGTACGGCTTCTAGAAGATTTTGCAAATCTCCCTCAAGGTTAACTCCTTCTTCTGAACCTTCCACTGAAATCAAAATGCAAGAGAAGGCGTTGAAGTTGGAAGCTACGGTTGTTGCGTCAGCATAGGTTTCTAAGTTAAAGACTTTGAAGTCGAGGTTTTCTAGTGCTGTTGCTAACTTCCGCATAAAGACACCTGCGGCCTTTGTTGAGTGAAAGTCACCATCAACAATCAAAATTGGAAAATCTAAGGTGGATTCGAGCATTTGTCTTTTTTTTACTACGGTTGCTCTAGGATATTACATCAGTAAGTAATGATTCGTCAAGATTTTTTTTACAATTCTTAGTATTGATTCATTCTTCTTGTTTTCTGTTACCTACGTGTCAAGAATTACAGCAGAATTCAGGAGTCAGGAGTAAAACTGGCTTGGTGTATGGCTTTAAATTTAGATTCTGCACCTCATTGATATGCAATCTGCTGTAAATGGCGAATATAAATTTGACAAACTACTAAGCAGTACGGATACATAAAAAAATTTTGTTTTTTTTTATGATTAAAGCTAGACAAAGATTAGCTACCTGTGATAAACTCCGAAGTGTATACTTTAGTCCAAATATCAGGCGCAAAACTACCATGCTTGTAACTCAGAATGTAATAAAGAAAGCTACAGTTGTAGACTATATAGAACAGGGTTTGGAAAGAATTCGTAAGCACCCTTTTATTACAGAAGCTAATTCTCGAACATTGACGGAGGAGCAAGCTATACGATGGATCATGTGTGCAGGAAGAGAGAGTAGATCTTTCCCTGATGTACTCAACAATTTAATCTCAAGGTCTTCAAATCCTCGCATTCAAGACATTTTAAAAGAGAATTTGAAAGATGAAAACGGAGATGGCGTTTTGGAACACGCTCATTTCATGCATTACCTACAATTGCTAGATAAGTTGCAAGTTTCCAGAGATGACTTCTATGCGTACAATGAGCGTGCTGGTATTAAACTGGCACTAAGTCTTGCTTACAACGTATCAGTGTTAAAAAGCGAGGCTGCGGCTTTAGGATATATGCTTATTAACGAGTCAATGACAACAATTACCTATTCTGCAACAAAATTAGCCATTACACGTTACTATCCCAACCTCTCAACAGGATTTTTTGATATTCATGTTGATGTTGATGAGGAGCATGTGGATGAGCTTTATAAGGCTGTTGATGAATTAGATGCCAGCCAATTAGATGACCTCCTTTATGGTATTGACTTAGGTGAGAGAGGAATGGCAGTCTTATTGGATGAAGCATACGGAATATTTGAAAACTACGACAAAATTCCTTCCTATACGACAGCCATCTAGATGTCTATGGAAAATCTGATCCAAAGCTCATGGACTGACAATAGTGTTTGGTAAAGGTAACTTAGGTTGAATGGGAAAACTAAATCCAACCTACAGCAATAAAAGTTTCATTGGGATACTTCAAGTTTTGATGTATTTATCTTGATATTGAAGTTTTCCCTTGTTTTTTATTAACACAACTTACATAAGGTGTGTAATCCTTATTCAGAAATGCAACTGCTTAATTTTGCCAAATCTGACTTCCTCGTTTTAGGAATCATTTTTCAGATTCCGCTACCGTATTTTCAAGGTAAAAGCTAATGACTGTATTCAATGAGACGAAAGCAACATTTTGGTATGGTGTTGGCCTTGCTGTTGCTGCTAATTTACTTTGGGGTTTAGCTTTCTTAATTCCCAGGATTCTATCCTCTTTTACTCCAGTGGAAATTACACTAGGGCGATATTTTTTCTACGGACTTATATCATTTATACTATTTTTGCTGCTGGAAAGAAAACATTCTTGGATTTATAACTTTAAAATTTGGTCTACCAGTTTTATTTTTGCATTTGCAGCTAATATTGGTTATTACTTTTTCCTTGTTTATGGTGTGAGATATGCTGACGCAGAAATTACATCTCTTATCATTGGAATTTTACCAATAACAGTTTCTATTTATGGTAATTTTCTAGAGCGTGAATATCCTTTTTCTAAGTTATTGCCATCAATTTTAATGATAACTAGTGGGATTTTTATCATTCATAACTTAAATTTTGCTGGACATGAAAATCCAGAACAAATATTTGGACAGCAGTATTATCTTGGATTATTGAGTCCTTTTGTTTCACTAATTGTCTGGACTTGGTATTGCGTTGTAAACTCTAGCTTCTTAAAAAATAACCCGCATATTCTTTCATCAACTTGGTCAACATTAATTGGTGTTAACACACTGATACAATCATTAATTATTTTAGTTATTTTGATGGTAACTGGCAATGATACGGTAATAAATTTTGCTAAATATCTTAAATTTGATAGCTTTAATTTTGACGGCTTTGATCATGAAGTTATCATATTCCTGATTAGTAGCATAATTCTGGGAGTGGCAGTATCTTGGGGAGGAACTCTAATGTGGAATAAAGCCTCTACTTTGCTGCCAATTTCTCTAGCAGGACAATTGATTGTTATCGAAACAATCTCTGCTCTTAGTTATGTATATATCTATGATTCTCGCTTGCCTTCTTTTTTTGAGATTCTTGGTATCACCATGATTATTGGAGGTGTGATACTTGGAATCAGAAATGTCCAGTTCACATCAAATGATCCTGAATTGATAATAAAGCCATCTAAAGCGCAAATAGAATAAGCTCCATAACCCTGCTACCCCAAAGCTTATCTGTGGTTAATTTTACCAGTTTTGCCAAAATTTTAGTAGGCTTTGATTTTGGCAAATTTATTGTCAGCTGTTGTGCATTTAGTTTGTATAATTCTAGCGAGCAAGATGCCCGCACCACAAAGTTCAAGTAAATTATGGTTATCAAATTTAGCTGCGTAACAGCTTAACTTTTAGTCTGATTTGAACTATCACTAACTCACTGACAATTTGATTCTACCTCTGTAAACTACGGGGGTCAAGAGCATCTCTCAAACCATCACCTAAGACATTGAACGACAAAACTGTAATAATAATCAGAATTGCCGGTGGTAAAATTAGCCAAGGTTGTAATACTAAAATAGAAGCATTACTAGCTAAAGAAAGCATATTTCCCCAAGAAGGATCTGGTTGTTGAATCCCTAACCCAATCAAACTCAAAACTGCTTCCGCACCAATAAAACTAGGAATTGTCAAAGTAGCAGAAATAATGATGTAAGTCGCAGTTTGTGGCAAAACATGACGAACAATAATATAAATTGGATTACCACCCATGACCTTTGCTGCTTGGACAAATTCAAGTTCTTTGATTGATAATACCTGTCCGCGAATTATCCTGGCTAAACCTGCCCAACTAATTACGGAAGTTATGACAATAATTAATAAAAATCGCTGAGTGCTGGTTAATTTTGGACTCAAAATACTTGATAATGCTACTAATAAATAAATACTCGGAAAGGTCATCAAGACTTCTGCTAAACGCATGATGATACTATCAATTATTCCGCCAAAATAGCCGGAAATACCACCAATAAGCAATGCCAATGGATAGGTAATGATAATCCCGAAAATGCCAATAAACATACTAATTCGACCACCATGTAACAAGCGACTAAATTGGTCGCGTCCTTGTTCGTCTGTTCCCAAAATATTAAATTTTGCGTCACCAATAACCCCAAATAAATGCCAATTTAAGGAAATACCAGGAATAATTGTGAGTTCTTGCCAGTTTGGAGGTAGGGAAATACTCAAATTGAATAATTGATATTTTGGTCCAGTAACAAATAACCGTAATGCTGAAGGTTTTGTACGGTCTATAATGATTTTTCTTTCTCCAGTTTCTAAGTTGGTATCACCTTGTGTTGTAGGATATATGTGGGGTCCAATAAACTGCCCTGATTGAGATACCCAATGAATCTGAGTAGGTGGCAGTAATGAACCATTAGTTTGTGAATCATAAGGGTTATAAGGAGCGATAAAATCAGCACCAATTACGGCTAAATAGAAGCAGAAGAGGACAATTGCCCCAGATCGTGCTAAAGGATTTTTGTTAAGTCGTTGCCACCAATTCATAGTTTTTGATGTAGAATTTGATGTTGATTATTTATTGATAAAAGTATATATCAATGAATTAGATAAAAACCACAAACCTAGTTGATTTTATGAATAAATTACATCACCATCGCGCCCAATTTCCCGCTTTAAGTAATAAAATTTATTTTAATTACGGGGGACAGGGTCCAATGCCTCAAGGGGCTATGGATGCTATTACCCAATCTCAGGCACATATTCAACATCTCGGTCCTTTTGGTAATGCGGCCTATGGTTGGATATCACCGCAAATACAAGCCAGCCGAGAAGCGATCGCATTCACATTAAATATACCATCTAACACAATCACTCTCACTGGTAATGTTACCATAGGTTGTAATATCGCTATGTGGGGTATTAATTGGCAACCCGGTGATCATCTTCTTCTTTCTGACTGCGAACACCCTGGAGTCATTGCTACTGCCCAGGAAATTGCCCGTAGATTGGCGATAGAAGTTACTACCTGTCCCTTAATGGCTACTTTAAATGAGGGAGATCCTATCAGTATTATTGCTGAGAATATTCGTCCTCGTACCCGTTTAGTGGTTTTAAGTCATGTTTTATGGAATACCGGTCAAGTTTTACCTATTGACAAAATTGTAGAACTATGCAGAAGCAATAATTCTCTGCTGTTGATAGACGCGGCTCAATCAGTGGGTGTTCTCCCCGTAGATTTAACCGCGTTGGGTGTAGATTTTTATGCCTTTACTGGTCACAAATGGTTATGTGGTCCTGCTGGTGTGGGTGGTTTATATGTCCGTCCCGAAACTAGGGAAAATTTGCATCCTACGTTTATTGGTTTAAATGGAGTCACTACTAATAGTCAAGCTCAACCGACGGGTTGGCAACCAGATGGGCGCAGATATGAAGTTTCTACTTTATCAACACCATTATATATAGGTTTAAAAGCAGCAATTACAATTCATGAACAGTGGGGAACAGCAGAGAAAAGATATGAGCAAATTTGCAAAAATAGTCAATATCTTTGGCAAAAATTAACCTCTTTATCTAATGTTAAATGTTTGAAAAATTCTCCTCCAGAAAGCGGGTTAGTCTCTTTTCAATTAACGAATCAAACTAGTATTAAATTAGTGCAATATCTAGAATCACAACAGATTTTAACCAGAACAATTTCTCAACCTAACTGTATTCGCGTTAGCGTTCATTACTTAACATTAGAATCAGAGATTGATGAATTAATCACAGCAGTATCAAATTTTAGAGAAATGGGCGACTAGAAGTCGCGGCTACACAGACAAAACCCACCTTTATGGGTTAAATTATATTAGTCCGCGACGGCGGACTTTGCTTATATAGTAGCGATTTCCAATCGCCTAATACTCTTTTTAACCTTGTTTTAAATCATGAAAAGACCAATTATATACATAGCCATTACCAATCACGGTTTTGGTCATGCTACCCGCACAGCTTCCATAGCTAATACCATTCAAAAATTATGTCCTGAAGTGTTATTAATTATAGTTACTACCGCGCCGCGCTGGTTATTAGAATCTTATATAGAAGGTGATTTTATTTTACGTCAACGGGCGTTTGATTTAGGTGTAATTCAAGCTGATAGTTTGACAATGGATAAACCAGCAACTCTGGAGAAATTGCGAGAAATTAAGAAAAATTACAAATCTTTAATTGCTTCAGAAGTTAATTTTATTCGTCAAAATCGCGTGAATATAATTTTAGCAGATATTCCCTTTCTTGCGGTTGGATTTGCTGAAGCTACAGATATTCCTTGCTGGATGATTAGTAACTTTGGTTGGGATTTTATCTATAGAGATTGGGGGGGAGAATTTACAGAAATTGCTGATTGGATTAGCGATTGGTATGGAAAGTCTAACCGTTTATTTCGTCTTCCTTTTCATGAACCAATGTCGGCTTTTACAAATATTATAGATGTCGGTTTAACAGGTGGTTCTCCCCATTTTTCTCCTGATGAATTACGCAGTAATTGGCAAATAAATACAACTTTAGAAAAAACCATTTTACTAACATTTGGTGGTTTAGGTTTGCAAGAAATTCCTTATGCTAATATTAGCAAATTTCCCGATTTGCAATTTATTACTTTTGATTTTTTAGCCCCAGATTTACCCAACTTAATTAAAGTTACAAATCGTCAATATCGTCCTGTAGATTTTATGCCAATTTGTGGGAGAATTATCTCTAAACCTGGTTATGGGACATTTTCAGAGGCTACCCTACTAGAAGTACCAGTGGTAACTATTCCCCGTGATGATTTTGCTGAAGCGGCTTTTATGTTAGCAGGACTTGCTGATTACAACCATCATCAAATTCTCACAGCACCGGAATTTTTTCAAGGAGATTGGGATTTTCTTTATCAGTCACCCCAACCTCCAAAACAAACACAGGTAATCAATAAAAATGGCAATGAAACAATAGCCAAAGCCGTGATAGATTATTTGTAAGTATTCATATCCCTAACTTCTATCATTGATTCATTATTTATTGATATCATTGCAAAAGAAGTTGGGGACTTTACAGCATGAGGATTATGACCCACTACCAAAAATTATTAAGAGTCTCCACCACGGGCAAATCATTTCACAATATTACTGCTAAAATTGAAGCCATTGTTGCCGAATCTGGCATAGAAACTGGGCTTTGTAGTTTATTTTTACGTCACACCTCAGCTAGTTTAGTAATTCAAGAAAATGCTGATCCTGATGTATTAGTTGATTTAGCTAATTTCATGGCCAAAATAGTACCAGAAGGAAACTATTATATTCATAATTCTGAAGGACCAGATGATATGCCAGGACATATTCGCACAGTTTTAACCCACACTTCTGAACAAATTCCTATTAATCGTGGTCATTTAGTATTAGGAACATGGCAAGGAATCTATGTTTGGGAACATCGTCAACAGAATAATGTAAGAGAATTGGTAGTTCATATTTCTGGATAAATTTAGATCCCCGACTTCTTGAAGAAGTCGGTTAAAACCGACTTTAACTATTAGGTTTATTCTGGCCTATTCAAGTACAATAATTCCAAAACGATAGCCTTTACCATAAACAGTATGAATAAGTTGAGTGTTATCTCCTATTTCTACCTTACGACGTAACAGACGAATTAAAGCCGCAATAACATTACTATTAGGTTGTTCTTCATTCTGCCATAAATGCTGCAAAATTTGAGCATGAGTCAGTAATTGTCCGTCATTTTCCATAAAGTATTGTAATAACTGACTTTCTTTTTGAGAGAGTTCAATAATTTTCCCGTGACGATAAACTATTTGATTTTCTATATCCAGTTCTAAATCCGCTACAGCTAACTTTCCCGTTGTCCCAGTATGGGATTCGGTACTAGTACGACGCAACAAAGCCCGGACTCTTGCCAATAATTCCCGCAATTCAAAAGGTTTGACTAAATAATCATCTGCACCCGCGTCTAAACCCTGTACTCGGTCATCAAGTGTATCTTTTGCAGTTAGAAATAGCACAGGAGTTTTTTTCCCTTGACGACGTAATTCCTGACAAATCTCTAAACCAGTTTTTCCTGGTAACATCCAATCTAAAATCAGTAAATCATAACTCCCTATTTTTGCCAAATTGCTGCCACTTATTCCATCATAAGTAGCATCTACACTATAACCTTCACGGGTTAACAGACGACTTAAAGGGTCAGTTAGTTCGACTTCATCATCAACTAATAAAATTTTCATGACGTTCTTAGTGAGCAATATAGATATATTCTCAATATAGTGAACTGCAAACACATTAAGAATACCAAAAAAACAATGTTAACTGTTGCAATACCAAAAGGGGAACTACTGAAACCTAGTCTTGGCATATTACAATCTGTAGGATTAGATTTTAGTGCTTTCTTAGAATCAGGAAACCGCCAATTGCAAATTTCTGATCCTAGTGGACAGGCAAAAGCCTTGTTAGTCCGAGCGCAAGATGTGCCTGTTTATGTAGAATATGGTCAGGCACAATTGGGAATTGTGGGTTACGATGTCCTCAGAGAAAAACAGCCACAAGTTGCCCAATTAGTGGATTTAAAATTTGGATATTGTCGGATGTCTGTAGCTGTAAAAGCTACCAGTTCCTACAAATCTCCTTTAGATTTACCTGCCCATGGTCGAGTTGCTTCTAAATATGTAAATTGTGCGCGAGAATATTTCCAAAATTTGGATTTACCAATAGAAATTGTCCCTTTATATGGTTCTGTGGAATTAGGTCCAATTACGGGAATGTCAGAAGCAATTGTTGATATAGTTTCGACGGGAAAGACTTTAAAAGAAAATGGTTTAATTGAAATTGCGACTTTGTATGAAAGTACAGCCCGGTTAATTGTTCACCCTTTAAGTTATCGGTTAAATACAGGTAATTTAGATAAATTAATTGCACAAATGCGGTCAGAAATGCTCACCCCAGTTTAATTAAATCTTATATCCCCGACTTCTTAGAAAAGTTGGGGATCTTAAATTTAGGGCTTTTTGACGGCACTAAGTTGATCTAAAATTCCCAAAATCTCTTGTTCAAATGCAACTTGAGCGCGGTTAGTTTTTCCACCAATATATAAAGTTTCACCTTTTTGTAAAGCCCAAATTTGAGAATGGGAAAAATAACTCATGACCACGCCTAACATTAATAAAGCAAAGCCAGTATAAACAATAGGAATACCAGGATCAAACTTAATTTGTAACCCAGTGCTACCCATGACATCAAGAATTTGTAAATTTACCCCATTCACAGGGATAGACATTCCCGCACGCACAGTATTAATTAATTTACCTTGGCCATCATAAATTAATACCATACCTTGCAAATCTTTAGCTAATAGGGAAACACCCTCACTTAAATCAGGTTTGGTAGGAATCCAAGTTCCCCAAAGTCTCCCTCTACCTTTGGTGTCTAATTGTGCCATTGGTAATTGGAAAATTGGACTTTTATTTAATCTGACCCGAACACTGGAAATTCCCCAATCTGTTTGATAGAAAACTACACCATGATAACGCAGAGGTTTGTTAACATAAATCTTCTCATGATTAACTTCTTTGCCATCATTATCCAACACAGACATATCTGAATAAAATTGGTCAATTCCTCCTGTTGGTGTGTAATCAATCCAAAAACGATTGACACGCACAGACCAATCTTTTAACACATCCTGAGAAGACCAAGCACCAGCATCAACAATATTTTTTACCTGGAATGTATCGCCACTAGAAATCATTTCTTGAGCCATAAATCCCGTCATTGCTCCCCAAATTCCACCCAATAAAATAGCCACAATACCAATGTGAACAATGATTGGACCAATCTTGCCAATAATACCTTTACGAGCATAAAGAATATCATCTTTCTCTTGGAAAATTTGATAACTTTTCTGCTGTAAAATAGGTGTAATTGTTGGTAAAGAAATACCCTCTAATTCAGCACTCAAGGCTAATTTTTTAAAATTGCGAGGTTCTTCGTAATATTTCCACTTTTGAGCAGCCTTGAGGGCTGGTAATTGACGAGTAAAGGTACAAGCTGTTAAACTAGTTCCAAATAAAACTAATAAACCTAAAAACCACCAAGTTCTATATACATGATCTAATCCAACAACTTGAATAACTTTCCAAGATAGGAAACCAAATAAAGCCGGATGTTCTGGGTAATTAGACTGGTAAAATGCAGGTGATTGTCCCTGCTCAATTACCGTACCACTAACACTAAATATAGCAATTGCTAATAATAGGATAATTGCCAACCGTAAATCAGTTAATATAGGCAAAATCTCCCTGCGGATAAATCGCCCAGGTATTAACCACCAACTTAATTCTGTAGATGTTGTATTATCTAAAGTCATGCCTAAAAACTGTCAAAAGGGATGCGAGAAAGTAAAGAAAAAACACCAAATCCTACTAATAATACCCCGCTAACAGGATTTATCCAGCCAGACCAACGACGCAATTCTAATAGTTTTTTAATACTAGCAGTAAAAGTACCTGCTAAAATTAATGGAGTTACATATCCGGCTGTGTAAGCAAGTAGTAAAACAGCACCTAAAATTAAATCTTGGGTATTAGCAACCCAACCTAATAAACTGGCTAAAACTGGTGTGCTACAAGGAGAAGCAACTAAGCCAAATGTTAACCCAATAGAGTATGAACGCACTCCGGGAGGTAAATCTTGAGAAATCCAATTTGTTTCCTTTAAAGAAGGAAATTGTATGGGTAATGCTTCTAATAAATTCAGCCCCATTATAATAGCGATAATACTGACAATGATTGGTAAACCAATTCCTATCTGTCCATAAACTTTACCAACTAAACCTGCTACTATTCCCATTCCTGCTAATGTAGTTGCTAATCCCAACGCAAACCAAGTTGATTGGGCTGCTGCTTGTAAGCGAGTTTTAGCTTCATAACCGCCAATATAGCCAATGGTAATAGGCAGCATGGACAGCATACAAGGAGTGAGGCTGGTAAGCAAGCCAGCCGCAAAAATAATGGCAATACTAACAATACTCAGGTGAGTAAGTTGGTTAGCAACAAGGATGTTAGCAAGTTGTTCAAGTTCGTAAATTCGGGTTTCTAGAGTTTCTAGCATGGGTATATTTCAGCAGTAAATACTTACTCTGATTGAATTTTAACGTATTTTACCTTTAAAGTTACAGGAATAATTGGCGTGGTGCAAATATGAAGCTAATTAAATTATCTCAAAGGCTAAATTATCACTTTTGAGAAAATTATAGCTGAAATGATCTACTATATTTGTATCACTTAATTCTAAATTATAAAAATCTACAAACTCATGATCAAAATATGGACCTGCGTGCCAAGTTCCCACACTTAAGTTAATAAAACAATTTCCCGGAATCTGAAAAGCCGCAAGTTCTGATAATACAGGTTTATGCAGATCATTATTAGGTGGACAAACTGCCATTAACCAGTCTTTACCATCTAAAGAACCTAAACATTGGGTACATTTGATATGACGAGTAATTTGGTGAAATTTTCGGCCTTTTTCCTGTAACCGCATAATATAAAAACGGGGACTACCATTTTGTAAATTTAATTGTGCGTCTTCTTGATCAAAAATGTTCCTATCTCCAATTGCATATATTACTTGTCCATAGGCTTGAAAATTTTCTGGTGTAATCAATTGAGATGCTAGTTTTTGCATTGTTGGTAATGCACTCATAATTTCTTCCCTTGATAATTCAATAATTCACATACACTCTAACAATGCCTGTTTAAATTCTGCTGCTGTTTGAAAATAAATTTGCGGTTTTTCTGTCAACGCTAAATCTATGACCTTTGCTAAATTTTCGGGAATATTATTATTACGTTGAAGAATCGGAACAGGGTTATTTTGTAAAACAGACAACCAAGGATCACCCATAAAATTACGTGGGAAATATCCCGTCAACATATTATATAAACAAGCTGCAGTTGCCCATACATCAATCTCTGGTGATTGGTTTTGAAAATCTAGTACCTGTTGACGGGGCATAAATGCAGGTGTGCCTATTTTTGTCCCTGTTAAAGTTTGTCCACTTAACCCAGCTAAATCGAATGCTTTGTACAAACCATAATCGCCTATTTTCACGACTATTTTATCGTTAATTTTACTGATAAAAATATCATTTGGTTTTAGATCTTGATGAAATAAACCTTTACCTTTAGTAATTTTTCCATCAATTGATTTAATAGAAGAAAGTTCGATTTCATGGGCATAGATCAAAACATCGAGAATTTGCAAAGTTATATCCAGAGCAACATCAATAGGTAAACGCCATCCTAATTTTTGCATAAAGTCCCAAAGATTATCGGCTGAAAAATATTCCATTTTGAAAAAGAATATATTTTCCACAAAGCCATAATCTAACAATTGTATGATATTGGGATGTTGCAACATTTTGATATTTTCTGTTGCTCCCAGAAACATTTCTACCCTTTGTATTTGATCAGTAACCGCTGGTAACATGATCTTAAGAGCAATTAAGTCATTGTTTTCAGTATGCTTGGCTAAAAACACTTCTGCAAATTCACTTTTCCCCAATGATTTTGTTAAATTATATCCAGATATACTTTGAAGACTAATATTACCACTTTGAGCTAAATCCAGAAGCTTTTTAGCAATGGTTGAAAAAGTGGGTTGATCATTTTCTTTTTCAACGATTAAGTCTGGTGTTTTGTTTAATTCAGTTTCTACTTGTACACCAATTTTAAAAAAAATATCACCCAACTTAATTTCATCACCATCTTGTAAATTATATTCGGGAAAGTTTAATTTTAATGCTTCTTTTGCTGGTTGCTCTTTTTGTCTTTGTCCAATTTTCTTACCATTTACAAATGTACCATTTAAACTTCCTAAATCTCGCACACGGATATCTGGAGGATTAATATCTAGTAAACAGTGATAGCGGGAAATAGTCATGTCAACCTTATCTGCTATTTGTAAGTTGCAATCATCATTTCGGCCAACAATGCAAGTGCTACGAGATGCAAAAACATATTGTTGTCCAGAAAGTTTACCCTGTGTGATAGTAAGTGTAATTTTAGACGACATTTTTAATAACTAATAATTCAACTGTTAACTGGCACATTACTGTTTAAGTTGTTCTTTAAATTATAACAGGTTTGTAAATAGATTATGAGAATATAGGGTACTAGTGTTTTTTTTGTTGAAGAATGATTTAAATAACTTATTAGATATCTTCAAATGTATAAATTAAAGTTAAATTTTTGGTTTTAATGGACTTTTAACCCCTTTGGTAAACCTATTTCGCGTCGGGGAGAGGCTTTGAAGCCCCAGTCCCTAACAGAGCAGGGCGTTTTCATTCTCGGAGGTAAAGAAGAAAAGAAAAGTGATCTTTTCTTGATAAAATCAAAAAGAGATCACTAATGTTTCAATTTTTCAATATAATTAAGGAATACCTAATGATAAAATAAAATAATTATTCTATAGATTATGAACGGAAAAAAGAGCGAATAATAGTAAAAGTTTCGCTCTTTTTTCTGCTAAATTTTGGAGAATGAAAACGCGCTGGTTTGCAAGGGGGGAATAAGAGAGGTAAGTTTCCTCACTAAGAAATTCTCGGCCATTTACCAATCCATTCTCCACCACGAAAACGCCACCGGGGAAATAATAACCGCATGACTACCCAAGTAGATAAATAAACTGCTAACCAAACTAAACCATAATGTTGAATAAATCTGATTAAATCAAATTCACTTTTAGGAATATGAGGTAAACCGATATTGGCAATTATTAAAGCTAGAAATACCCCTTCTATAACCCCTGCATAAAATTGAAATACCCCAGGCCAGTCATGGTCCCAGAGATATTTTTGCAGAAAATCATACAAGACATCCCAAGCAATGCCAAATAAACCTACATAAAACACAACCCAAAAGTAAACTAAGTTGGAGGCAATTCCTAAATATCCCCAATAAAAAAGCAGAGAAACTAACATTCCCACTGTTGCTAACAAAAAAATTCGTGTTTGCCACCGTCCGAATAAAGTTGGAGTCATGATGATGTTATTATCCTATTATAATATGTGTAAATTAAGGTTTTTGATTCAATGCCCATTTTAGCCATTGCCAAAGGGAATAAATTCCCTCAATGTAGCGGACTCCTGGAGCCTTTGCAGCCGCCAATGCTTCCATAGAACGATGGGCAGCATATTGTAGTCCTAAAAATGTGTCTACGGGGGCGTAGGGACCGCCTAATGTGATAATTCCTGCTCCATATATGCGAGAACGATCATTTCGTAGTTTTTTGATTTCAAAATTGTTTTCTACATGAAAACGTCCTTCTGGGTTAAAATCTAAGTCATAATGCAGGATTAAGTCTTTTAAAAATGGACTTTCTAAAGGGTCAGAAATCAAGCCTGTACAATCAATAACAAAATCAGCGGTCAGGTTTTGTTGACCCCTATTAGTGACTACATGAGTAATAACTTGACCTTGGGAATTACGTTCTAATTTGGTGACTACACCATAACGAATTTCATACCATTTTTGAGCTATTCCTTGACGAACAATGTCGCGCCATTTTTTGCGACTAGCTGTGGTTGTTCCCCCCCAACCCTGTAATAATTCCCGTCGTCTTAAGGGGTCAGCAGTTTCTAATATTGTCCGCATATCACCTCCCCAAGTTCCTTTTGGCCAGTTAAAAGGTTGAAATTCCCAATCATTTTCTACGTAGCGTTTAGCTCCCTCAAATTGATTACCTTTGCGGGGTTCTCGGTTTAAATGAATTATCTGAATATTACCTTGCATTTTCCGGGCTTCATACAACCTTTCTAATATTTGTGAGGCTACAATTCCCGACCCCCGAATAACAATAGTACCGCCTTTTTTTTCTAATTGTTGGTAAATATGATCATGGGGTTCATAACCTTGAACTACAGTTCTTTTATTTCCTGTTTCTTCGGGATATTGCTGACGATATTTTTCCAGGTCTTCTAGTAGTTTAATTGCGGGATAACCTGTGCATAGATGGACATATTTAGCTAATAAAAATTGGTGATTTCCGTCTTCTTGCTGAGAAGTAGAATATGCAATACAATAACGGCCATCTTCCGTTTGTCGTAGACTACGAATACTACCATATTCTAACATTTTACCCCAACTAATGCGATCGCTCTCCCGGTCCATGGACTCAAATACATCTTTTCCACGGGGGGTGTAGGTATCTGCATAAACAGGTTCAGCAAAAACTTGCCACAAAAATCCTAAAGCTGCAGCAACTTGTCCAGAAAAAAAGGATTTCCAAGTATCTCTTAAAGCATATCCTGGCCACCCCCAAATATTATCAGGACAGGAATCCGAACCAGAACGAATTCGTTTATGTCGGGGAATTTGACAATTTTTCAGTAAGCTTTCATAGCGTTTATAAGGTTTATCTTGAACACTCAAAACTTTAATATTTTCTGGTTTAACTCCCGCAATTCTCAACATATCCACCCAAACAAAACTACCCATTCCTCCCCCACAGGCCAGATATTCTGTTTCTCTGACTAAAACACCACTGCGACGAATAGCCTCAAGGGAAACCTTTTCTGCATTCCAAAAATTGAGATTATACGGAAAACCCGCTGTTTGAATGGTTACAGCGTCGGGAGTTTGCTCTTCTAAAGCATCAGTATAGGGGTTAAAAATGATGGACGACTGAGAATCTAGTGACTTCCGCACCCTAGATACGGGAATAATCTCAGATTGGGGGTTAAAAATTGTGGACTTACTTTCAAGTACAATAGTAGCATTCTCATCCTCAGCTCGAACCGGGACAACGGTAATGGTGTAGTTACCTATTCCCAGTCTGTCCCCACTGTTTAAAGCCCGACGTTCTTTAATTAGCTTTTCCCCGTTCAGTTCAGTCCCATTAGCACTTTTATCCTCTACATAAAGCTCGTTGTTCTCTAAGGTAATTTGAGCATGAAACCGAGAAATTTGCTTACTAGAATCTAATAAAACTACAGGGGAGACTGTTTCACCATTAATGACGGCAGGAAGTTGAGTTATATCTCGTCCGAGAGCTACTGGTAGGGGAAAAACTTGTTTTTCCTGCTCTTGTGTCAGTTTATTTTCGGAAATCAGTGTGATTTGCATGGTTTTGATGCTCCTATTTACATCCTGATACATTATTGATTATATTGATACATAAATATTTTGCACCATTTCTATAAAAATACTGAAAAAACTTTAAAAAAACTTTATTTTTTTATTTCTTATTTCAGAGGAGGAATGAAAAGTTAAATTTTATTCTCTCCTCTCAGTTAAAAACCTGGTCTACACAGGTAAAACCCTGGATTTTTATTAATTCATTTAGATGGACTTTATTTGTGTAGTAGCAGTTTATAATCCCCGTCAATTTTTAAAATATCTTTTCAGAGTTTAATCGCTACATATTCTCCAGAGCAAGGTGCGGTAAACTAAAAAAGCAGTTTTTACCCTCAAAACAATGACAGCAAATAGTCCCACGATTTTGGCTTTAGACTTTGACGGAGTGGTTTGCGATGGACTAATTGAATATTTTGAGGTAGCATGGCACACTTACTGTCAAATTTGGTCGCAGGTCGATGATACACCACCAGATGATTTAGCATTGAGATTCTATCGTTTACGTCCTGTAATTGAAACTGGTTGGGAAATGCCTGTTTTAATTAAAGCTTTAATTACAGGTTTTTCTGATTTTGAAATTCTTCAATCATGGACAAATATCACTCTCCAAATTTTATCAGCAGATCATCTAGAAGCAAAAGACATTTCTGCAAAATTAGATCATTTACGAGATGAATGGATTCATAAAGATTTAGATGGTTGGTTAAGTTTACATAGATTTTATCCCGGTGTAATTGAAAGACTTAAAATAACTATTGAAAGTGAAATTCAGTTATGTATTGTCACTACTAAAGAAGGGCGATTTGTCAAGCAATTGTTAGAACAAGAGGGAGTTAATTTACCTCCAGAAAATATTTTTGGAAAAGAGGTAAAACGCCCCAAATATGCAACTTTGCGGGAATTAATTCAGCAAGCAAATACCCAAAATGTTAATTTATGGTTTGTTGAAGATAGACTAAAAACATTACAATTAGTTCAACAACAATCAGATTTAAATCATGTAAAACTTTTTCTCGCAGATTGGGGTTATAATACTCAATTAGAAAGGGAAACTGGAAAAAATGATCCTCGCATTCAACTAATATCACTTTCTCATTTTGCTTACGATTTTGCAACTTGGTTGTAATTTACACAATATCTAAAATGTCTAGCTCCCCGACTTTTTTGAAAAGTCGGGTTTTTTATTTATTAATAATATTAATAACCTCTTGGTGATTAGTAATTCTTTCTTGTTTTTGGAATAAGTTAGCTACTGCTTTTAATTAGATTTCCGTCAGTCCCAGATGAGTTTTGTTTGTGTAGTCGTGATTTAAAATCGCTGTTATTCTACCAGGCTGGAAAAGTGTTCACAATTACTGTTATTATATTCTTGGGAAATTAGATACGTTCCGCAGCTAGATAGGGGAAAGAAAATGAGAGAAATTGACAAACAACCTCCAGTCTTAACTGGAAACAGAGGAAAATACCAACTTCTCAGACCTTTGGGAGAAGGAAGTTTTGGACATACTTTTTTAGCTATTGATTTAAATACACTTAATGACCGACTTTGCGTTATCAAGCGATTAAGAATTGAAGGTAATCATTCTTCTGAAATTGTTGAAGGGATTAAAAAAGCTTTTGAAAGAGAAGCTAAAGTTCTGGAAGATTTAGGAGATAAAAGCGGTAACATTCCTTGCTTGTATGATTATTTTTCCTTAACTGTAACTGACCCTCAAGTAAATACTCAGCAAGAGTTTAATTATTTGGTTCAACAATATATCGAAGGGGAAGATCTAAGTAAAGAATTAAAACAACAAGGACTTTTTTCAGAAGCAAAAGTTTTAGCTCTATTAAATAATATTTTACCTAGTTTAGAATTTATTCATAATCACAATGTTATTCACCGGGACATTAAACCTAGTAATATTGTGCGCTCCAATGCAGAAAATAACAAATTCTATTTAATTGACTTTGGAGCAGTTAAACAAGTAATTAAAGGTGATATTTCCACCACAGAAAAATCTATAGTGTTTGGAACTATTTCCTATGCTCCTCCAGAACAAATCAAAAAGGAAAAAGTTGATTATTCCAGTGATTTATATGCTTTAGCTGCTTCTTGTGTGCAATTATTAACAGGTGAATTTCCAGACGATTCCCGTGACGTTAATAATCTTTGGAATTGGCGAAAATATCCCTATATTAGTGAACATTTGGGTAAAATATTAAGGCGTATGCTCCAACAGACTCCCTATCATAGATTTCAGTCAGCAAGGGAAGTAATAGAATCTTTGAAGAAACATGATCAAGAAAAAGAAATTCAATCAACTACTACCAATAAAACTAATAATAATAGTCTTGAACCAACAATAGTTTTTACTACTTTCCAACCTCGATTTATTAAAGTTTTATTGATAACAGCAATTATTTTCACTGTTACTGGTGTTTTCATAACCTTGTATCGCTATCAAATTCAAAACTACCAAGGAAGTATTAAAACCATTCCTGGTAAATTATTTGAAGATAAAAAATTTGGAATTCAGATCAAATATCCTCAAGATTGGAAAGCCGAAAAACAACAATCTAGCCCCTTAACCCGCGGAACTATTGCTAAAATATTCCCTAATATTTCCAGTTTAAATCTAGACATGGGGTTATTTATTAGTGTAGAATATATTCCAAAATCTCAGACCATATTAGATTATAATCAGGCCGCTATCGAACAAATTAAAAAATCGGTTAAAGATGTAAAAATCCTGGAACAAAAATCGAGAGACTTAGATAATCAAGAAGGATATCAAATAGTTTATACTGGCCAAGATCAAATTTATAACTTCAGATTTAAAGCCATGGAAATTTGGACTATTAGGGATTCAAAAGTTTATATTCTCACCTATCGAACAGGAGAAAAACTTTATGATCCCTTCCTCCAAGATGTAGAACAAACAATGATTAGGTCTTTCCATATAGAGCCTGTTTTAGAAGGTGGTTTATGAGGTACACAAACAGAAACTTAATCTCCTCTCCTTGACACTTACAACTAGTTATATTAACATAGAATTAACTCCATCAGCTTTTTGTAACCCTCTTAATAACCTGATTTCCTATAGCTTTACTTATGAAAAGTAACCTATCAGCACCTTTAACCAGTCTAGTTTTAGCCTTGAGTATCAACCTCATCAATAATCAACCCAGTCAAGCTCAAGAGCGTCAATTTGTCTGTGGTTTGAGTGAAAACTATCCAGCAACGGTAGTTCGTCACCCCAGAGGCAGCTTGGCCTTAATTGTTTGGACAGATACTAGCTGGATTAGTAGTACATTGACACCTCAAAAACGTTGTCAAGAAGTTTCTTATCGTTTCCAAAAACTTAACGATAAAGGTCAATTGAAAGTTCTCAAAACGGGAACAGTTAACGGTCAATCTGTTATCTGTGGCTTAGGAAGTAATCAGGGAGCTTGTAATAAGAAAAATATTTTACTGACTATGACAAAGGATCGTGACCCTAATAAAGTTCTCGAACAAATATTAAATACCCGCGTAAGCGCAGGTGGGGAGGCTGTTTACCTCAGTGGCGACCAAGAAGGACACATTAAACCAACAATCAACCGTGATGGCACCGCCAGCATTGACATTGATAAAGTAATTAATGGTCAGATATGGTAAACCATAATGGGGGTAAAACCATGAATTGGCGGATAGGAATGGGCGCTGTTGTTGCATTAGCTAGTTCTCTTTGGACTTTAGTAACTCCAGTGTCGTCAGTTCAACAACCCCCTTTTTCAATAGTTAATTCTCAGTGTGATCAACAACAAATTGAACAAGTGGAAAAGGAAGCTCGCTTAATCACCGTTAAAATTTTGGGTAGACCAATAACTAAACGCGATCGCTTATTAGGTTCTGGTATTATATTGTATATAGATAACTTAACCTATGGAGTAATTACCAATAATCACGTTTTACAAGGTGGTGAAGCTCCCTACTCCATTCAAACTCCCGACGGAAAAATTCACCATGCTAACCCTGTGGTGCAAAAAAAACAACTGAGGGGAAATGATTTAGCCTTATTAGAATTTGTAGCTGACTCAGAATACAGGATTGCTACCAAATCAAATCAACAAGCCACCATTGGAGCTTGGGTAATGTCCGCAGGGTTTCCCCTCAAAAATAGCAAAAGCAAATCTGGAGAGTTTGTAATTAAACCTGGTAAAATTCAACTGGTGCTAGATAAAGCTCTAGAGGGAGGATACCAAATTGGCTTTACCAATGATATAGAAAAAGGGATGAGTGGAGGACCCCTATTAAATAGCGCGGGGGAACTAGTGGGAATTAATGGACTTCATGCTAACCCAATTTGGGGAGACCCCTATGTTTTTAAAGATGGTTCTTATCCGACGGACGCACAGCGAGAACAAATAAGTCAATATAGTTGGGGTATTTCTTTAGAAACAGCCAAGCAATTATTGATGGACAAAAGCAAGTTTTAATTTTTGTACTTTTGCGGGAGACAAAAAATAGAATATATAAACAGGTTTAAGTCTGCTGTAAGTCCTTTTCTCAAAAAAAGCCCAAGCAGATTTTATATAAAAATATTGTACAAAAAATAGTTGAGAATTTCAAGCCCTGAAATTAACTTTTTTCGTCAGCTTATTGAGAAAATTCTCAGGATTATTGAGAATATACGGTACTTGTGCTTTTTTGGTAAAGAATGATTTAAATAACTTATTAGATATATTCAAATATATAATCATCTTTGATAATGGTACGTTACGCTGTCGCTTTATTGATATCTAAAAGCAAGTTTTGATTGTTGTACTTTTGCGGGAGACAAAAAATAGAATATATAAACAGGTTTAAATCTGCTGTAAGTCCTTTTCTCAAAAAAAGCCCAAGCAGATTTTATATAAAAATATTGTACAAAAAATAGTTGAGAATTTCAAGCCCTGAAATTAACTTTTTTCGTCAGCTTATTGAGAAAATTCTCAGGATTATTGAGAATATACGGTACTTGTGCTTTTTTGGTAAAGAATGATTTAAATAACTTATTGGACATATTCAGATGTATAAGATTTGTAGGTTGGGTTGAAGCATGAAACCCAACACTACACATAAAAACCTAGATTTGTAGGTTGGGTTGAAGCATGAAACCCAACATGAGCGTTGGGTTGCGCTGTCGCTTAACCCAACCTACAGAAAATGGACAAGGCATTGATAAGTCAAAGTTAAATTAATTCCTGAAAACTTTTAAAACTTCGCGCCTTTGCGTAAAGTGGAAAGAAAGTGTATTATAAAATATAGTATTATAAAAGACAATTATAACAGACAAAAAACTATGAAATTTTCCCAGGGATTAGGCGTAATTCTAGGGACAACAACCCTAGCTTTAGTACAATACCAGACCGTATTTGCTTTAACTCCTGTAGAAGTTAATGATATCGCTAAACAAATCACTGTCATGATTGGAGGACTAGATGGTAAGGGTTCAGGAGTAATTATTGACAAAGATGGTAATACTTATACTGTCCTGACAGCCTATCATGTAATTAAAAACCCAGGAGTTTATGACATTATCACTTATGACGGGGAAAAATACCGCATTGAACGGTCTCAAAATGTGGGAAAATTAGATTTAGCTTTGGTCAAATTTACCAGTTCTAAAAATTATCCTATTGCTAAAATTGCTGATTCTCGGACAGTTAAAGAGGGAGAAACGGTACATAATTCTGGATTTCCTATTCCCTCTATTTCTAATAGTCAACAGCGAAATTACTTCTTTTTAACATCCCAAATCACAGCTAGAGGAAGGGGAGAAAATCTGGGATATGATTTATTTTTGAGTGGGAGTCCAAGACCGGGGATGAGTGGGGGACCAATATTAAACGACCAGGGGAAAGTAATTGGTATTTATGGTAAGGCTGAATTTGGCATAAGTGAATCAGCGTTAGCAAGAGATGGTGTTCAGGGAATACCGACGGAAAAGTGGTCAGGTTATTTGATTGCTCAAACTTTTACAGAATGGTGTCAACAAAAAGCCAATTTATCTCAACAGACAAGAAGAACGGTAGAAGCATTACTACGAGTTGCTAAAACCCAAAATTGTGGTCAAGCTAATCAAACGCTGACTAATTTGACTAGCCTTTCCCTTGGGGGAAATCAAATCAGCGATATCAAACCTTTGTCTAATCTGACTAAATTGACTTCTCTTTACCTTTGGGGAAATCAAATCAGCGATATCAAACCTTTGTCTAATCTGACTAAATTGACTTTCCTTTCCCTTGCGGGAAATCAAATCAGCGATATCAAACCTTTGTCTAATCTGACTAAATTGACTTCTCTTCTCCTTGGGGGAAATCAAATCAGCGATATCAAACCTTTGTCTAATCTGACTAAATTGACTAGCCTTTCCCTTGAGGAAAATCAAATTAGCGATATCAAACCTTTGTCTAATCTGACTAATTTGACTAGCCTTTCCCTTAGGGGAAATCAAATTAGCGATATCAAACCTTTGTCTAATCTGACTAATTTGACTTTTCTTTCCCTTTCGGGAAATCAAATCAGCGATATCAAACCTTTGTCTAATCTGACTAATTTGACTGTTCTTTGGCTTGAGGGAAATCAAATTAGCGATATCAAACCTTTGTCTAATCTGACTAATTTGACCGAGCTTTCCCTTACGGGAAATCCACTTGTCTCTAAACAATGTCCCCTGCAACCAGAGTCTATTTGTGAGTTTTAGTATTGTAGGTTGGGTTGAAGCATGAAACCCAACATAAACGTCGGGTTACGCTGTCCCTTAACCCGACCTACAAAAAATAGTCTGTAGGTTGGGTTGAAGCATGAAACTAGGTTTTTTTAACGAACCACAGAGACACAGAGGACACAGAGGTAGGAAAATAAGAGATGTTCACATTTCATTTAGGATTGCTATATAACCCATATCTACTAATTAAAGTCAAAATAAATGACTCGCTTTATACATGATCAATTTGCTAAACAATATTTAACAGAACTATTAACACCTTATGGACAAGTAGAAACCAGTAAAGATATCACCGCAGAAGTTAGACAAGTTGACGTATTATTTATCCCCTCTTCCCCACCCACCAACCTAGCAACACTAGGCGTATTAGGGAAAATGGCGGCTAATTATGCCGTATTTGAACCATTTCGCAATGCTGTGGGTAAAAGTGAAATCCGCAGTTGTATGGGTAAATTATTTGATATTCATTCCCAGGTTGAACGTCAAGCTAAACGCAATGATACACGAATAAATGAATCCGAATTAGCTAATTTGTGGATTTTGACTCCTACGGTATCAGTAGAAATCCTCGATAGCTTTAATGCTAGTTTGGATGAAGAAAACTGGGGTAAGGGGATTTACCTTTTTGGTAAAGGATTTAAAACCGTCATTGTGAGTATTCATCAATTACCCAGTACACCCGAAACCCTGTTTTTACGGATATTAGGGAGGGGGAAAGTACAAAGACAAGCAGTGGAAGAATTGGAAACACTGACAAATAATAGTCCATTTCTGGCAGATGTCATAGAATTAGTAAATAAGCTAATTGCTGTGTTATCGGCACGTCAGCGTCAAGAACAAGATATTGATCAAGATGATCAGGAGTTAATTATGAAATTATCCCAAATGTATCAACAACAATTAGAAGAACTGAGAAAACAAGGACTCCAAGAAGGACGACAAGAAGGACGAGAAGAGGGACGACAAGAAGGACAACAGGAAGGACTTAGGACTGGTGTAGAAAGAGAAAGACGCGCTATAATTGAGAGTATTCTACAAGTGCGTTTTGGTGAAGTTGATGCCGAATTGACAAGAATTATTAACCCCCTGATTGCCATGAGTAGAGAAGAATTTACCCCGTTACTTCTAAAATCATCTCGTGAGGAGTTATTAGCTAGATTTTTAGCACAATAAGCTGTTACGCAGCTAAATCCAATAATCCTGATATTGTTATTTCTTGTGGTGCTGGCATCTTCCCCGCAAGAATTATACAAATTAAATGCAGTACAATCGGTTATGGGTAATTCATAATTACCCACTACATCCACAACCTTGATCAGATTTGAAGATACTAGTATAATATTTCTTTAAAACTCATTGATGACAATTAAGTTTTTTCTCAAAAAAAGCCCAAGCAGATCTTATATAAAAATATTGTACAAAAAATAGTTGAGAATTTCAAGCCCTAAAATAACTTTTTTACATTGCCGAAAGCCATATTTTACCGATGCTCTCAATCTATAAAGATTACCTATAATCTATCTACATATTTTCTGATTCTTTTATTGATTATACTGGGAAAGTGATAGAAGCGGGATATTATCATTTCTTCAGGAATTTTGTATTTTGAATGGAGGTAACAGCAGGTAAAGCTATAGTATACTTAGAAATGGTGCAGCCGTGACCATGGCTAAAATTAAATCTACTACCACAAAATTTGATAGCGTGGCGTTAGCCATAGAATTTGTTTAGATATACTCAATAACTCGATGACAGGCAAAAACGCAAGACAGAATGCATTCCTGCGGTTGGTGTCCAGCAAGGTCGAAGTTTCCGAGTCAGCATCTCGCTACTTATTGCTTCCTGAAAAAGAAATGGTAATTGGACGTGACCCCACCTGCCAAATTGTCTTGGATGCCATGATATACCGGATGGTATCTCGTCGTCATGCGGTAGTTCGTCCCCTTTCTTTAGCGACCAACAGCGGTTATAGTTGGGTAATTTGTGATTTGAATAGCGCCAATGGCACTTTTTTAAACGGAGAACACTTAAAAGGGTGTCAAGAATTACATATAGGCGATCGCATTTCCCTCGGTGCTGATGGACCACAATTTATTTTTGAGTATGAGGTAATTACTCAAAGGACAATGATAAATGTTAATAATGCGACAGTATTATCATCTGTCAATTACCAACATCTATCATCAAAACCAGACTCTGTTAGCTTTACACAATTATTTCCAATTATCTCTACTGGTAAGGATCTTACCCGCAAGGCTTACCTAATCCCTGGAATCTTGACAGTAATCTTTGTAGTGTTAATGTTTGCTACAGTAGGCCATATACAAGCTAATCAAGTAATTGTCGGATCTTATATCGCTTTTGCTGCTTACTACTTTGTTTATCAATTATGTGGTAAGTCTAAGCCTTGGTGGGTACTCATGGGAGCGGCACTGACTACAATATTAATTCTCCTAAGTCCCCTGTTAGATTTGTTCATTAAAATATTCCGTAATATTCTACCTGGAACATTGGATACTGCATCTCAAAATGGGATTACCTTCACTGAATTATTAGTGCGGATGTTTTTTGGTGCAGGGTTAATGGAGGAGCTACTAAAAATATTACCAGTCTTAGGGGCATATTGGCTAGGGAATTTTCTCCCATCACCCTGGCGAGAACGAATTGGGGTTTGGGAGCCTTTAGATGGTATTCTTCTGGGTACAGCCTCCGCTGTGGGTTTTACTTTGCTGGAAACCCTCGGTCAATATGTACCCTTAATTTCTCAAAATTCTGGTCAATCAGTGGGTTTACAGCTACTTATTCCCCGGATTTTAGGTTCTGTGGCTGGACACATGGCTTACAGTGGTTATTTGGGCTATTTTGTGGGTTTGGCTGTGTTAAAACCCCCCAAAGGCAAGCAAATCCTCACTGTCGGTTATTTGAGCGCTTCCGCGCTTCACGCTTTATGGAATGCAACGGGTTCTATCAATGCTTTTTTCTTAGTGGTAGTTGGTGTTTTATCTTATGCCTTTCTGATGGCGGCCATTCTCAAAGCACGAGTATTATCACCAACAAGATCAGACAATTTTGCTACCCGTTTTCTTGACCCAAAATAGAATATAGCAAAGAACAGGGAAAGTCGTAAAAACTAGATTTGAGAATCAGATTGCGAGAGATGCCCAAGAGCATAATTAGCAATAACTAAAGTAATTTTTGCCTGTTCTATTTCTGATAAATTTACCCAATCTCGATGTTCAAAATCCCTAATTATAGATGCTAAAGTCTGTGGTTCACTACTTCGCATTGAGTAAGCAAAAGGACGAGCTAAAACTAACAGATCATCTGTTTCCCAACTGGGTAGTAAAGCTTGTACACATTTTACCAGTTTTTCACTAACTGATTCTTCAAAAATGAAAACTTCGGCAGCTTTTTCGGCAATAGCAGTAAGTATAACTCCGGGGATAGTCGAAAAAGCATTTTGCAAAATTACCTGCAAATAATTAATGGTATTTTTACTGCTGTTGTTTTCTTGAATAACAGTAACTTGATCCCAAATCATATCTAGATTTTGATAGAAATTATTAGCACTGGTAATCAGTTCTGCTTCTGGGAAATCTAACAAATCAAACTGTAATTCTAGATGCTGGAAATAAGCTACTGAAGATTCATCAGCTACATTCCAAGGATAGGTAGCATCTTCCGGTTCTAGTAGTGTTTCCATAAATTCCCAATCTAAATTCGATGAGATATGATTCAAAGCATTAAATTCATTAATGTGGGGGTTCATTTTTTTATCCCTTAATTTATTACCCTTGTTGACAGCTACAAGTTGAAAAGTTGGATTTCCATAAAATAATTGACTCCAGTATTTTTATACAGTAGGGACGTGCCAACGTCTGTGTTAACTGTGTTCTTCTCGAATAAACTCCCAAATTCCAATTTGAGAACTCCCAAACATTAACTGCATTCCCGATGTTAAAGGCACTTCTTCCCGCAGGATTTGTTGCCAACCATTGGGGCTTAAATACCAGGTAGTTCCGTAGGTAGATAAGTCTTGTAGGTAATAATTAGTCATTAGTGTAGTTCCATGCAGAGTATTCCGGCATAAAATTTCCGCGTGGCGTTTAGAAATGTAAATTTCGGGCATGACAATATCATTATCTTTCGTGCGACCGATTCGGGTCACTCCAGGACGTAATAACCAAATTTTACCACTCGGTGGAGATGATGGCTGCTCTAAAGACCGCAAATAAGCAGTATTTACAGAGGTAGGAATGCCCGAACTGGTCATATCTGGTAGTTTTGTAATTCCTTGATCTAGACTTTTAATCAGTTCTCCATCAAAATCAGGATGCAGGTACAGGACTGGTAATGTCCAGGCTGGTTGATTAAATTTGTACAGTGTTAACAGTTCTTGTCTAGCTGCTGCTACGGCTTGATCAATTAATTTGCATGATCGTAAGCTGGCGGCAAAAGTTTGAATAAAACTTTGCGACTCGGCATCAGCAATTTCATCACGCATTCCCAATACAGCGGGGACACCATGACGAATTAGCACCTCAGCTAAACTACTAGCAGGTATTGCCTGATGATGAATTGCGGCTGGTCTGGCTCCCCAGCAAGCGTTAAAAACTCCCAGTTTTATACCTGTCCGAGTTAAGACTTGAGCTAATTCTATGCCATTAATTTTCAGTTCATTTGTTAAAAATAATGAGCCTCCATCTGGATCTGGTAGTCCATGTCCAGCATAAAAGAACACATTATAAGCTTTAGTTTCTAACTCCTGAATTAATTCTGTTTTAGTGGGTTTAACCAGAGTTTTTACTGTACAAGGTGCATCGGTGATAGTTTTGCCCAGAGGACGACCTTCTAATAAAATCTTTTTCAGTAAAGATGCCTCCTGATCAAGTTGTAATTTATGATCATCTCCTAAGACCAAGAGAATATTTATAGCTTGGTCTGTTCGCAATTCTGGCAAGGGTTCAACTTCACTGATAGTACGACTAAATAAAATATCTGGGGAAAGTGATATGGCTGATTGTCCAGGTTGTGGCTGCATAATTTCCCAAGGTAGGGCAATTAGATCAGGATCACGAATTTCTAAACGAAAGCGTAATTGAGTCCGTTGACCCATAGCCATACCCCGACTACGTTCCCAACAACTCAAAATTAGCCCATCAAATACCCATCGCCATAAATTGACACCCAAGGATTGCATCAGGCGACTACTGTAAGGACTTTTACTTGGATTTTCCGTCGGTGAATGTATAGATGCTTCAGGAAGCGTCTCTACTAAGGTTAAGGTATTAACTGCTGTAGAAGGTAAACGGGAAGTAATGTCTAAAGGACTATGACTGGTAAACATTTGCTGCCATTCTTGCCAAATTTGATTAAGTTCAGCGGAGAAGACACAATCACGGAGAACGTAGCCACTGGGATAGGGGGCTTTTAGGACCCAAATAGCGAAGTTGTCTGTGCCGGTATTTACTAGACGGGCGATCGCTATGCTCGCTGAAGGCACTGCCAATTTTAGACTGGACATGGCTAGGGGGAAACTAAATTTTCAAAACACAGATACAAATATTTTAGTCAAATACCCTGGAGTTAACAGATGATAACTTGTCAATTATTCCTAAAAATCTATGTTCCGCATTGTTTTTAAATCATGATATCAGGAAACTCGACTTTGAGGGTATCTTGGCTAAAATCGCTAAAATCGTTAAAATAAAATTTTTTTCAACCAATATCTAAAGCCTAGCCTTTAGAGAGATGATCTATACCAACTTTTCAACTAAGTTAGTAGAAAAATCAATTTTAAATTAATCTGAATTAAACTGTGATTACTAAGTTACAATTCCCTATCAAAAAAAGATTATTTAACTTTTTAGGATTGGTAATAATAATAGCGATCGCTATTATTAGCTTTCACAATTTGCTATTACCAAAACCACCCCCATTCATAACCGTTAAACTCAGTGGTTGGACAGGTAATCCCCTGGAACAAAAACTTTTAAAACAGGTAATTCAAGACTTTGAAAAACAACATCCACAGATCAAAGTCAAATATGAAGCGATCGCCGATCAATATATGGATGTAATTAAAACCCGTTTAATAGGAGAAGCAGCCCCAGATGTATTTTATCTCGATGCACTGGAAGCCCCTTTTTTAATGGCTCAGAATGTCCTAGAACCCCTTGATAATTACATTAACCCCAAATTTGACATTACAGACATAGAACCAAATCTACTCAAAAATTTTACATACCAAAATCATATTTATGGGCTACCTAAAGACTATTCGACTTTAGCCCTATTTTATAATCAAAAAGCATTTAATCAAGTTGGTTTAACTAGTCCGCCAAAAACATGGGAACAACTACGCAGCTATTCCCAACAGTTAACAGGCAAACTCAATAAATATGGCTTTGGAGAAATTCCTGAATTAGCACGTCAGGCATACAAAATTACAGCATTTGGAGGAGAAATTGTTGATAAAAATGGTTATGCTACCTTCGCTAATGATGCAGGTTTGCAGGGTTTAGAATTAGTCATTAACCAATATCAAAAAGATCGTTCCTCTGCTCAAAAATCTGATGTAGGCACAAATTCTGGCAGTGAAATGTTTGGACAAAACAAAGTAGCAATGGTAATTGAGGGTAATTGGGCAATTCCTTATTTACAAGAAACTTTTCCCAAACTAAAATTTTCTACAGCAGAGATACCTAAAATTAATCATAAAAAAGCAACAATGGTTTTTACTGTTGCATACTGTATGAATAAACAAGCACCCCATAAAGCCCAAGCTTGGGAACTCATTTCCTATTTGACAGGTAAAGAAGGCATGAAAAAATGGACAGGAACAGGATTTGCATTACCAACCCGTAGATCAGTAGCCCAACAATTAGGTTATGATCAAGACCCTCTAAGATCACCATTAGTAGCAGGAATTGATTATGCTACACCCTGGCAATTAGGTAAGTATCCCACCGCAATTATCAACAATTTTGATAACCAGTTTATTAGTGTTTTGCTAGGACAACAATCATTAAAACAGGCAATGTTAAAGGCACAAAATGCAGCAAACCAGCAAATTAAGGCTGATATGTAATGTTGAGAAATAGGCAGACCAGAGAAAATTTTACAGCTTATTTATTCATAATTCCCAGTCTTTTAATTTTAGGCACATTTATAATTTTGCCTATTCTCTATGCTGTATTTCTTTCCTTACACAAAGTACAAATGCTAGGAGGAATTAATTACCGTTTTTTTGGTTTGGGTAATTTTCAAAGATTGCTAACAGATGAAAGAGTAAAAATTGCTCTAAAAAATACCGCAGAATATGTGGTTTTTGTCGTTCCCACTCAAACTATTTTAGCTTTAACTTTAGCTGTAACTCTCAATTCTGGCATTCGCGGTAAAAATTTGTGGCGGATTCTTTACTTTTTACCAACAGTTACATCTTCAGCAGTATTGACACTAATTTTTATGTGGATTTACAATACTAATGGACTACTAAATAATTTTTTGGCTTTTCTAAAACTGCCTATTTATAACTGGTTGGGAGATCCATCTGTTGCCCTCAAAGGAATTATGATCATGAATATTTGGTCAACAGCACCATTTTTTATGGTGATTTATTTAGCGGCTTTACAGGATATTCCCCAAACTCTTTATGAAGCAGCAGAACTTGATGGGGCTAATAGTTGGGAACGGTTTATTTATATTACTTTGCCTTTATTACAACCTGTAACTTTCTTTGTAATAGCTATGGGGATAATTGGGACTTTTCAATTATTTGATCAATCTTATATATTTTCTGGAGGAACTGGTGGACCAAATAACGCTACTCTCACTTTAGTCTTGCTAATTTATCAAACCGTATTTCGTAATTTACAAATGGGATATGGAGCAGCGATCGCTTTTTTACTAGCATCTGTAATTATTATCCTCACATTAATTCAGAGGCAATTTTTCGGAGGTTATAAAATTTGACTAAAATCTTGGGCTTTTTCTGGTTCAAAGTTCTTTTATATCTCTTCCTCATAGTTTATGGAATTATTACCGTAATTCCTTTTTTATGGGCATTTTCCGCATCATTTAAACCCCTATCTGAGATTATTAATGGTGAATTTAATTTTATCCCCAAGCATTTCACTCTCGATAATTACAAACAAATATTTATCCAAGAACCTCTATTTTGGCGCTGGTTATTTAATAGTCTAATTATTGGTATTAGTGTCACAATTTTTAATTTGCTATTTAACTCAATGGCAGGTTATGCTCTAGGAAGATTGCATTTTCAGGGTAAACAGTTCTGGTTTTTCCTGATTTTGGCAGTTTTAGTAGTCCCAGCACAAATTACCCTCATTCCTACATTTTTAATTTTAAAAACCATCGGTTGGCTCAATTCATACCCAGGGATGATTGTTCCTACCATGGTTAATGCTACTTTCATTTTTATGATGCGGCAATTTTTTGTAAATTTTCCCAGAGAATTAGAAGAAGCTGGCCAACTAGATGGTTTAAATACCTGGGGAGTTTTTTGGTATATAGTCTTACCTTTGGCTAAACCAGCATTAGCAGCACAAGCGATTTTTGTATTTATGGGTAGTTGGAATAATTTTTTGCTTCCTGTAGTCATTCTTTTTGACCCAGAAATGTTTACTTTACCTTTAGGACTAAATAGCTTTAAAGGTCAATACGTCAGTTATTGGAACTACATTATGGCAGCTTCTATGGTCTTTACTCTCCCCGGTTTAGCTATTTATGCTTTCTTTAACCGCTACTTGATTCAAGGTATTACTTTTACAGGTGTTAATAAATAATGGGTCAAGAAGAAGCTACAAACAAATACAGCGTTTTCCGCACTGATGAGGTACACAATTGAATCCTTAAACTCTTGTGGTGCGGGCATCTTGCCCGCTAGATATATACCTCATAACACCGGGAAGTGCTGTAACTGACAAACGACAACTAACAAGTGATTTTAGGTACATTTACTATCCAATTCATTTTTTACATGAATCCTGATTTGACTGTATAACAGAGACATCCAAATTTCGCAATTCAGAAAAGCTAACCTTAATTATTTTTGAAGCTGGTAATACAGAATTGGATTTTTCACAAACGCGCAAAACTACTTCTGGATCATCCCCAGCATTAGTACTTGCTTTTCTCTCTATAACTTGAACTTCAAAAAGACTTTTAGGCGAAAAAGTTTTGTTATTTATAATAATAGAACTATTCGCTTCAATCACCGCATTAGGAGAAAGATTATCTAAATTGATCTGCGTAGGTGCAGGTGGAAATGGACCAGAAACATTAGTTGGAGGGGATATTGTTGGTGATTTAAGTTGGAGTTTAAACCAATATCCTAATAAACCAGCTAATAAACTTAACCCCAAAATCACAAACAATTGTAATGGTATTGGGTAAACTTTGGTGGTTTTATTTTCCACCATAACTTTAGTTTTTTGATTATTAATAAAACCATCATCATTGTCAGCAATATCTAATTCTGTACTGGGTAAAAGGCCAGAAAGATCTACTGCAATTGTTATATCTGGTTCAGAATATTCAACATGATAATTTATTAAAGCAATAGTAACATTATCATGTCCATTTTTAGTATTAGCAATTTCTATTAATCTTTGGGCAACATTTTCTATACTTGTTTTCCCAGACAACAGAGGTAATATTTCCGTATCCCAAGATTCTTCCACTCGGTCAAAATCACTTAAACCATCAGATGTCAGTAAAAAAACAGCATCTTCATCAATAATAAAGCGTTGAGACGTAGGATGTAGTGACGTACTTTTGCTCATTCCCAAAGCCTGAACTAAGGAACCAGATCCCCTGTGTTGTAATGCTTCTCGGTAAAGAGAATATCCTAATCGAACCTCACGGGACGCAACATCATCATCTAAAGTAACTTGATAACAACTATAAGCAGTAATCCAATAGGCACGACTATCACCAACATGGGCAATATATATTTCATGATCAATAGATAAGGACATAACAATGGTTGTTCCCATCCTTTGTCGTCCTTGCCGATTTTCCTTATCGTTACGCTCACTGATTTCATCATTAGCGGTCGCTACGGCTCGTTCTAAAGCAGAAAGTACCATGAAAGGATGTATTATCCCGTCATGCCCATTTAAAGTCAGTTCTTCGACTTCCTGTTCCATGGTTTTAATTGCCAAATTAGAAGCCACACTGCCCCCGTCATGTCCACCAATACCATCACAAACAATTGCTAAATCCCTATCTTGCGACAGTTTAGTGATTAAATCATCACCGGGAGGATAACAGGCATCTTCATTCCGAGGACGGCTAGGTCCGGGGTCTGTTTTGGTACAAATTTTAATAGTAGTAGTTTGGAATTTTCCTAATTGCCTCAATCCTTGGTCTAAAACTTGAATTAATTCGCTAGAGGAGTTAATTTCCCCCTGAATCAGAAACTCACAAACTTGTTGAATAAATGGAGCGATATTTGGTTTGGCATCTTTGAGTAGTTTCCGCCAAAATTCTCCTAATTGGGATAATTTCCCTGGTTTTTCTCCATCAAAACGCAATTCTAAGAAGCGAATTAATACTCCTTCCACTCTTAATACATAAGGATCTAGGAGGGTAGATGATACTCCAGCAAGCGTTAGAGGCTGCCACAAATTAGCTAATTGCCACAACCAATGAATTTGACGGATTGATGAAGCACCAGACCAAGCTGTATCTAAACTACTGCATAAACTTACTTGATTGATATCTGTATCAGTTATTAATGGTGGTTTTTCTAATAGTAATATTTCTTGCTTGGACTGACCATTGAGGACTCCATACACTTGAGGTACATGACAACGATAGGGAATTAGTTTTAAGTAAGGTCTAATTTGCTCTAAATCGTCTAATTCAGGCATTTGGGGCAATAAACCAGGTTTGATATCTAAAAGTATAGATTTATTAATAACTAAATAGCGATCGCTGCCATCATCTAAGATAGATCCAGGCTGACAATGACTGAAATCACTATCCACAGCCCAGAGATAACGCTTAGGTAAGGGTGTGGAACACTTCTCGCAAAATTTATTGGTGAGGGGATTAGCAAATTGACAATATTCTTTGGGGCAGCACAGCGTTACCACATCATTTTCCATAGTTTCCTCACCTATTCTGCAATTGGCATTTTCTTTAACAGTATTTGGTGGCAGTAGTTACCACCACCGATATTTTTGGTAAGACACAAATTTATCATAACCTTGATTGTGGTGATAATATGTAGCCATAGCAGAACTAATTCTGGATTTACCACTAAAAATTAACATAGCCGGCGAATTATATTCGCCAGGACTAGGTAAATATGTACTACATTTATTGATTGTTGCTATCTGCTACTTGGGGTAATCCCATACTGTAGTTAGTAACCCGACTAGAGAGATTATAGCTAATTTCGCCTTTTTGTAGAAGCGATCGTAAATAATGCTCTAAGTCTGAACCAATACGGCGCAAGTTATAATCTGTGAGATCTTCACCACTAAACGCTTCTACCAGTTGATCAAACTGACGATAAACTTGTTGCAAAGCATCATCATTCCAGTTAAACTCGTTATCTGGATCTATGTCCAATGTTAAGACATGATTACTTGGAATCAGTTCATCTTTGTCCATTTCCGCTGCAAAAATGCGAATATGACGGGTTGTGGACTTGAGCAGCATCAGGTTATCCATGAATTTAGGTGTAAGAATTTGGCTGAATTACACTGCAATTATTTTAACTGCTATGTTCGAGCTTACAGCAGAAATGAATCTAAAGTCTAAAATACCGGGATTAATTTACCCAGTCAGAAGCCAAAACAATATCAGTTGTATATTAGTTCTAATTTTAACATTGTATTTCACTTATCCGTAATTCGTTATAATTCTTTAAGTTGATTTTGTGTCATTTATAGCGCTCTCACTTGATCTTTACTTGAGGTGGCTATTTGCGAAAGATTTTCTGATTTTCTTGCTGATTCTGATTTTTTCTGATGTAAATGTACTCATATTGTCGTGACTTAATAGGATTTTCTGCCAATTAGTAAATTTTTTACAGTCATAAATTGCATTAATTAAAGGAGCATCTTCAGTACAAATGCTTAAGTATTGTCGTGAAAAAATGTAAAAAAATAATATTTCTTGACGTTTTCCACAAGTTGATGTAAAAACCTTTAACAGGGTCTAATTAGTTGTTTATGGAAACTTCATGGCATGAGATATCAAAAACTAAATAATAGTTTATGGCTAAGGTATGCCATAACTAGTAAAGAAACATCAAAAACATAGCAAAATTTAACTGAAACAAGATCAGGGGGTAGAATAGAATGCAGTTTTATAGATGGGAAAAAATTCCGATCTTGAAAAACTTTGTATTCACAGAAGTATAAAAAAAATATAAGGAATTTTTCTGGAGATATTAGTTCCTCACCCGCATGACCACTAAGTAAAAGAATCTTGAAAACTATGAACTCTAAAGTATTACCACGTCCAATAAATAACTCCGAAGTAGGTGTTTATGAGTGTGAAATTCACCTTAAATTCCGCCTAATTGAGGAAAAGAGTCTTTTGAGTGATCGTGAGCAACTGTTACAAGTATTACTAGAGGCTTTAACTGAAGGATCTGATGATTTTTTAGAAACTTTACAGGCATCTGTTAAAGCTCAGGAGATTTCCGAGTTTAAAGCCTCTCCACAAATGCGTCGCCAAATGATGCGGTTACGCAATTCGGCGGATACTATTCAATAGTATTTGTGTTATTTTCATAATTTCCAGTTCATGTAAGGTTATCAAGATTAAGTCTTAAAAGTCTGCTTCTACTTGTTTTACTTCATAAGGAGTCTGCCCGTAAACGTAAAATTACGTCTACAATATTCTCGTCTTAGTGCTGTTTCGGCAGCAAATTCATACAGGTGTATTTTACCAGTTTTTATTTTTTTTACCGGGCAACTTTGATCACTAGTAGATGTAAGTAGGTTAGCGTTAAAAATTGTCGTTATAGTAAGGCAAGAGGGAAAAGGCAAAAGGCGATTTTAAATTTCCTGACACAGTTTGTTTTTATCGTGTTAGCTACTTAATTTACCGAAAAGTCGAGTTTATAGCCCCGTCGACTGATCGTGGGGAGTGTCAATTGGCTAAACCATGTTCTAGGGCAAAACGAACTAACTCTGTACGACTATTAGTACCAGTTTTACTAAATAGACGACTGACATATTTTTCGACATTGCGGACGCTGGTTTCCAAGCGCCGGGCAATTTCTTTGTTCATTAATCCTTCTGCTACCAGGTTTAAAACACTTTGCTCTCTAGGCGTTAAATCTATTTTAAAAGGGGCTGGAGATTGAGATATAGAACTTCGATGAGTCAATAGTATTCTAATTTGAGCGATTTGATTAGCCAAATCGGCAAGATTTGGGGTTTCGCTGTCTTCTTTGGTTGTGGGGCTTTGGGCACTGCGACGCGCTAGTAGATTTTCGACTATGGCAACTAATTCGTCAGGATCGAAGGGCTTAGGAAGATAAGCGTCAACACCTGCATGATAGCCTTGAATGCGATCGCAAGTCATACCTTTAGCGGTTAAGAATACCACTGGTAAGGCTTGAAAGCGGGGATCATCTCGCATTTGTTTGAGGAACTGATAGCCATCCACCTGAGGCATCATGATATCAGAAATCACTAAATCAGGTGTACTATGCTGCATCCAGTCCCAACCTTCGCGGGCGTTACTGGCAGTTTGAACCCTAAAACCGCTTTCTTGTAAGTATTCTTTCACGGCTTCCCGTAACCCCGGTTCGTCATCTACCAGTAACAGTTGTGCTGACATTGAAAATTCCTATAGGTGTACATTTATCTAACATAGCGAAATTTGTGGGTATTGACTACTAGGGCGGGGAAAAACTTTGTAATTTCCTGAATAAAATATTATCAGGGTCAAGCTGGTCCAAATTCTTACATGATCAAGTCCAACAATTAAGGAATTTAAATATAAAATTATATGGCAAAACTTAATTACAAATCATTAAGAGTAAGTAATAAATATGATTGGAGAAATAGGTAAAGTTTACCTCGTTGGTGCAGGGCCAGGAGATGTAGAATATTTAACTGTCAAAGCCTATCGTCTGTTAAGATCTGCCCAGGTACTGGTCTATGATGCTTTAGTTGATAGTCAATTATTAGATTATGTCCCTGTAGATTGTTTAACAATAGACGTTGGTAAACGTGGTGGTAAAATCAGCACTTCCCAAAATGAAATTAACAATTTACTCGTCAAATATTGTTTAGATAAAAAACAAGTTATTAGACTAAAATCAGGAGATCCTTTAATATTTGGTCGTTGTATTTTAGAGATTGAAGCTTTAAAAAAAGCAGGTTGTCAATTTGAAATCATTCCCGGAATTTCTTCGGCATTAGCTGCACCATTATTAGCAGGAATTCCCCTCACTGATAACGTTCTTAGTCGTTGTTTTGCGGTCTGTACTGCCCATGAACCAGAAAGTTTAAACTGGCAAGCATTAGCAAGCTTGGAAACCTTAGTAATTTTGATGGGGGGAAAAAATTTACCAGAAATTATCCATCAACTGATAAAATATAGAAAATCTCCTTCTACTCCCATTGCTATTATCCGTTGGGCTGGAACATCTAGTCAAGAAGTCTGGATAGGAGAATTGGGAAATATCCTCGCACAAACCGCTGATTTATCTCTATCTCCCGCAGTTATAGTTATTGGTGAAGTTGTGCGACTACGAGATTATATATAATATAGAAAATAGCCATCAAAACCAAAAATTGTTAATATAAATTGAGGGTCAACCGTGAATTATAATCTTTCTCCCCTGCTGGGAAAAACCATTTTAGTTACCCGTTCTGTGGGACAATCAAATCAATTTAGCGATCGCTTAACCTCCGCAGGTGCTGATGTTATAGAAATGCCAACTTTAGAAATTGGACCTCCTAGCAGTTGGTCAGCTTTGGATCAGGCAATTTCGCAGTTATCAACCTTTAATTGGTTAGTTCTTACTTCTGGTAATGGTGTAGAATACTTTTTCCAAAGATTAGAAAAATCCGGTCAAGATAAAAATGCTTTATCAGGTGTGAAAATTGCCGTTGTTGGCGAAAAAACAGCCCAAATTTTACAAAAACAAAATATTCAAGCTGATTTTATTCCTCCTAACTTTATTGCTGATTCTTTAGTGACAAACTTTCCCGAATCACTAACAGGTAAAAAGATATTATTTCCCAGAGTTGAAAGTGGAGGAAGGGAAGTATTAGTTAAGGAATTAACAGCCAAAGGTGCAGAAGTAATTGAAGTTCCTGCTTATGAATCTTGCTGTCCTCAAAGTATCCCGGCTGCGGCTGAATATGCTTTAGTTAATAATACGGTAGATATTATTACCTTTGCTAGTTCTAAAACGGTTCTATTTTTCTCCCAATTAACAGCGCGTATATTTAAATACAACCCGGAAAATTTTGCCAGAATTTGTATAGCTTCCATTGGTCCCCAAACTTCAAAAACCTGTCAAACTGTCTTTGGAAGAGTAGATATTGAAGCAGAAGAATATACTTTAGAAGGGTTAAAAAATGCCATAATTAAATTTTCTAATCACCAATGAATAAAAACTTAATTGGTTTAACTGGTGGAATTGCAACCGGTAAAAGTACAGTTGCAAATTATTTAGCTAAAACTTACAATTTACCGATTTTAGATGCAGATATTTATGCAAGAGATGCCGTATTTATAGGTTCTCCTGTTTTGTCACAAATTACCGAAAAATATGGCACAGAAATCATTTTAAGTGATGGTAATTTAAATAGAGCTAAATTAGGAGAAATCATTTTTAATCAACCAGAAGAACGTCAATGGGTAGAAAGTGTAATTCATCCTTATGTGAGAAATCGGTTTTCCCAAGCTATTAATGAATCATCTGCACATACTTTAATTTTAGTAATTCCTCTATTATTTGAAGCTAATTTAGAAAATCTAGTTAATCAAATTTGGGTTGTATCTTGTTCCCCACAACAGCAACAACAGCGATTAATAGAAAGAAATAATTTCACCACAGAACAAGCAGTAGCCAGAATTAATAGTCAATTATCTATTACTGAAAAAATTGCTCGTGCTGATGTAGTCTTAGATAATTCTGCCAGTTTAGAATCGCTGTTACAACAAATAGATCAAATTATGTTGCGGGATTCAATACTCCTAGAACTGAAATAATTGTATATATGACACTTCCCCCAGACTATCGTGAATTTTCAACTACCCAGACTTGCGGGAAAAGTATCGGGTCTGGATCAAAAACCAAAAAAGTATAAATTATTCTCATATCCCCAGCGGAGTCGATTTGTGTTATTATGGGTAAAACTAATACCTTAAGCGCAGATTCATGAGGAAGGTTTTAGTCCTGAACGCCTCTTACGAACCGCTCAATATCACCAGTTGGCGACGTGCCACCGTGTTGTTGATTAAAGGCAAGGCTGAACGCTTAGAATACAACGGTAAATTCCTTTACTCGGATTTTCCGATGCCGACCGTCATCCGGTTGCGCCACTATGTCCGCGTTCCTTATATGGAAATTCCTCTAACTCGGAGGAATATTCTGCATCGTGATAGTCATACTTGTCAATATTGTGGTGCCACAGGAGAAGGGTTAACCCTAGATCATGTGATGCCAAAATCACGAGGTGGGGAGGATACTTGGGAGAATATTGTTACTGCTTGTGTACGCTGCAATGTCAAAAAAGGTTGTCGTACTCCTTTGGAGGCGCGAATGCCTTTGCGTCATTTGCCACGCCAACCTTACAGCAGTCTCTACTTTGAGGTAACAAAACATTTGAAAAGTGGACTTCATCAGGAGTGGCAAAAGTATGTGATAGGTCTTTGATATTACTAGTAATTAACTACAAAAACTCAGGACAAAGTTAACCTGTGGATATGGCTGTTTGACTAATTAAAGTCAATAGCAGTAGCCGCAAATGGGGTTGTGGCTTGTGTTGGGTAGTGATGACTACAGCTTATGGGAGGATTCCACTAGGCTGATGTTTTCATGTCCAAAGCGACTCATAACCTTACTTTTCCGAGTGGGTATTTTCTTACCAAAGATATATGGTTTTCCAATCTAATCAAGTACACATCGCTCCTTTACACAAAAAAACTTTGTACCTCACCAGCATGGAAACTGCTATATATAGATATTTTTTGTTGTTAACTCATAATTTGTTACAATTACAAGTAGACGACCTGCCACTAAGAAATTGAAATATCAATTTGCACACAGAATAATCAGGATAACACAAGTCAAGTAAATATTCAAGATAATTATCAAATTTTTTTCATGAAAATCTGCGTATTTAGACAAAGCCATAGATAATGAGGTTGTTTATACTCGAAAAACTAAACCTTACTGAATTTCAGTATTTCTGTAGCACTTATAGCGGGTGTAACTGAGGAAAAAATAGGCCAGCCTAAAAAGTGAAGATGATTAATTTTAGATTTTTACCAGGTCTTATGTAGCTTTGGAAGCTAGTTATCGGTTGGATTATATCCGAATGAGGAACCCCACAGGCTACACTTAGAAATACAGTCTTTCCACGCTTAGAAATACGGTTACTTATGTACGTAAATTATCCGCCTTCTCAACTTGAGAGTTTATCATTGACCACGGAACCTAATCCGGAGGAAATAGAGAAACAGAAAGAGAAAGAGCTAATTGAACTTCCACCTCGAACTTCCTTACCGTCATCAAATGGTGATGGAGGTATGTATTTAGTCCAGCGTAGTAGTTCTTTAGCGACTCAAAAATCAGAAGAGTTACAGAAGACCCTGCGTGCACATCGTCATGAACGTCAGTTAGTTATTCTCCAGGATTTTCCTGATCCAGACGCTCTTTCGTGTGCTTGGTCTTATCAGTTAATTGCTCAACAGTATGATATCAAGTGTGATATTGTTTATGCGGGAACTTTAAGCCACCAAGAAAATATTGCTTTGGTGAAGTTAACAAATTTACCGGCTCAACGCTGGACGATGCAAACCTTAAAAAATAAGGACTTGTCATCTTATCAAGGATTTGTGTTAATTGACAACCAGGGAACTACATCTCAATTGTTACCAGCAATCCAACAAGCTGGAATTCCGCTAATTGTATTAGTAGATCATCATAGTTTGCAGGGGGAACTGAAGTCAGAATTTGTTGATGTTCGTCCTTATGTACGAGCTACAGCCACAATTTTTACTCAATACTTACAAGTGGGGTTATTAAGTTTAGATAATAGCATTAGCCAGCACGTTAAATGTGCTACAGCTTTAATGCACGGGTTAAGATCAGATACAAATCGATTAATGCAAGCCCAGGAAGAAGATTTTATGGCTGCTGGGTATTTGAGCAAATTTTATGATGCTCAGTTACTAAATGCTATTTTACAAGCAAATCGTTCTAAACGGGTGATGGATGTGATCGAGAGGTCGCTTAAAAACCGCATTGTTCAAAATAACTTTTCCATAGCTGGTGTTGGTTATTTGCGGTATGATGACCGAGATGCAATTCCCCAGGCTGCTGATTTTCTGGTGACGGAGGAAAATGTACATACTGCGGTAGTTTATGGAATTGTTCATGATGAAGATGATGAACTAGAAGTAGTAATAGGTTCTTTAAGAACTACAAAACTGACTCTAGATCCTGATGAATTTATTAAAGAAGCCTTTGGACAAGATAGCGCTGGGCGGTTTTTTGGTGGTGGAAGAACAGGTGCGGGGGGGTTTGAAATTCCAATGGGTTTCTTGTCTGGTGGTAATGAAAATTCAGCTTATGCTAAGATAAAATGGGATGTTTTTGATGCACAAATCAAACAAAAATTATTGAGATTGGTGAATCCTAGAGATAATCCAATTCAGTCTTAAGCTAAATTAGAAAACTTGATTGGTTTAGGGTTTAGCAGCGCTGAACCCCTGAAATAATCGATGATTAAATCAAGTTGATGTAGTTAACAAAAGTGGAGGATTTTGGCGGTTAAGTAATGAATGGTACTTGTTATGCTAAATGATCGATCATTGAAAGAGAATAGGGAAATATTGAATATTTTGCCATTATGTTCAAATATAAGGCTTGTTTATTATATGTAGCAAACTTTATGATATTTTTTTGTTCAGATTTTGCTTATGATGTACTCAAGAGCCTTTATTCTTTATAACAGCAATTTTTAAAATGCCTTCCTTAACGTTTGAAATTTTAACAATCTTGGCGCTAATTTTTGCCAACGGTGTGTTTTCTATGTCGGAGATGGCTGTAGTTTCGTCCCGGAAAGTCAGACTACAACAGTTAGCTAATCAAGGAGATATCAACGCTAAAGCTGCATTAAAACTTGCAGAATCTCCTAACCATTTTTTGTCTATTGTTCAGGTAGGAATTACACTGATTAATATTCTCAATGGTGTCTTTGGTGGTGCTACAATTGCCAAAAGACTGGAAGATTATATCAAACTAGTTCCATTTTTGGCTAGTTATAGTAATGCGATCGCTTTTGGGATCGTGGTATTACTAATTACCTATTTTTCCTTGATTGTGGGTGAACTTGTACCCAAGCGTCTGGCCTTAAATAACCCTGAAAAAATTGCTGCTTTGGTGGCTGTTCCTATGCGGGCTTTAGCAAGAATAGCTTCACCGATAGTGTATCTCTTAAGTGCTTCCACGGATGTGGTATTGCGAATTTTAGGAATTACCCCCTCTGCTGAACCGCAAGTTACGGAAGAAGAGATTAAAATTCTTATAGAACAAGGGACAGAAGCGGGGACATTCGAGGAAGCTGAACAGGATATGGTTGAGAGAGTTTTCCGGTTAGGCGATCGCCCAGTTACTTCTTTTATGACACCGCGACCTGATATAGTGTGGTTAGACTTGGAAGATCATCCAGAAGAAAACCGCCAGAAAATGTCCGAAAGTGGCTATTCTCGCTATCCTATTTGTCAGGAAGGATTAGATAACGTTCTGGGGATTATTCCTGTAACTGATTTATTAGCCAGAAGTTTACGCAATGAGGCCTTAGACTTGACTCTGGGATTACGTCAACCTGTGTTTGTCCCAGAAAGCACGCGGGGTTTAAAGGTTTTGGAATTATTCAAGCAAACTGTGACCCACATGGCCTTAGTCGTAGATGAATACGGTGTCATTCAAGGATTAGTCACGTTGAATGATATAATGAGTGAAATAGTTGGTGATGTCCCCGCAGAACCGGGACAAGAAGAACCTCAAGCTGTACAACGGGAGGATGGTTCTTGGTTGGTAGATGGAATGTTAGGAATAGAAGAGTTTTTAGAACTATTTAGTCTTGACAAATTGGGACATGAAGAGAGGGGAAATTATCAAACATTAGGCGGGTTTGTGATTACCCATTTAGGAAGGATTCCCGCAGCAGCGGATCATTTTGAATGGGATGGTATGCGCTTTGAAGTGATGGATATGGACGGAAATCGGGTTGATAAGGTGCTAGTTGTACCCACCGTCTGACCCCACTATCTAGATATTTTAGCTACCTCTGTAGAAGCTATATCAGTACATACTGAACCTTTTGGAATTGATATTCCTGATCATCCTTGCTATGTATTTCTTATACCTTTTTAAAACTAATTCTGTCCGTTTATGAAATTCTAAAACATGACGTTTTTCAGTTTCTCTTACTAATTCTGTAATGATATCTCTAATTTCTCCAATTTCATGAATTACAACTTGTCCGTGATTTTTTAACAACAACAATGCCCCAATATAATTAGTCACTTATAAGGGAACAGTATCTGAAATAGCTGAGTATTAGAATTAACTAACTACTAGAAATAAATGGAGGATAGAGATTATATCTTGTCCATTTTGCAGGTGACTAGTACGATATATATTTTGTGTTGTTCCAAAACTTTGCTCATCAACCCAATCTTCTTTTAAGCATATATCATTTTTATATTTATTCAGGCGATCGCAAATTAAATCAATACAGTCGTTAATTTTACCATCAATCACAAATCCCAACATCGCTGCATAGTCATGACCTAAGCTGTATGTACCTTCAATAAATCTTTTTACACCTTCTAAAACATACTTTCTTCCCAAATCTCTATCTGGGTTTGTACTACTAACTTTCTTGCACTCTATACCAAAATAATCGTCTTCAATATCCCAAGGGTTATAGCCCATTTTAAAATCAATAAATCCATCTGGTTTAAGACTATCTTGAGAACGCCGTGTAGCACCTTCATTTATTATCAGTGGAGGACCGTCTTGTATATTTCGACGTTTTTTTTCAGCCCTCATTTCATGATATAAAGCTCCCGCTATGATTGGTTCATCACTTTTAATATTAATCTCTGGTTTTTGACATACTTGAATCCAAGCTGCTTGGATAATATCAAATACTGTTGCAATAATGTCTCTTCGGTTAATAAATGATGGTTGTCCAACAGTACCTGAATCATCCAATGGTAACATAACTTATTTCATCCTTAAATTTTCAGCTAAAACAGCATCAGCATCATTCAACCCAGCAGAACGACTCCAGTAACGAAGTTGACGAGGTTTAATGATATATATATTTTCACCTACATAAACTTTTAAATTGCGTCGTATAAAAACACGATCACCAAATTTTGGTGGTAGTTGTTTCGCAATGCTTTGCAGCACAGTTATCAAATCCTCAGCCTGAACAGTTTGTACAACTTGTTCACGACCTGGATATGGTACTATGCTAAATTTAACTACCTGTAATGGTGTATTAGGAATATCAAATATATCCGCAGCTATACTTCTTTCTTTGAGCGTATCAAAAAATGGTTCAATCACACTCATAAAACTCAAAGTGTATGCTTCTAAATCACTAGCTTTAGGTTTTTTTAATGCTGCTGATTTTTCACGATTCATATATAAATCAATCGTGATTTGGGTAGTATCTTCAACTAAAATACGTTCATCATCATTTAAACCATAGAGATCAAATACAGCTTTATCAAGTTGTTTTTTTAAATCTTTTTCAACAGATTTACTGGGAGATTTACACAATCTACCTTCTATCTCAATAATTTGAGTAATCAATCTTTCGTTATCTTCATTAGGTTCAGGAACAGGAAGTTGTACTAAATCCTGTGTCATAACCTTATGACGTTCTATCCCCCATGATGAAGCAGTCATGAATATAAAGTAGCTTGCAATTGATGAGTTAATAACTCCATTCAAATAATGAGCTAAATGTACTAAATTTTTGGGAACTGTTATTCCTGAATAACTTTTTGTATAAACAATATCTTCTTCACTAAAGGCTGCACAAACACCATTAGAATCTACTTTTTCTGAAATAATTATTAACGGCGCTTTGTATATTTCTGGGTTTCTGGGTGATTCTAATTTTTGATATGGTAAAGTATCTAACTGTTGCGAGTCAATATGATAGCGGGAGATTCTCCCAGAAGGTAGCCATTTTTTATCACGCATTTCCTCTGGAATTGGATATTTTTGATTACCAACTTTAAATCCATTGTTGCAAGAATTTGTTACTATTTGTTCAATTTCTGCAAATATCCTTAATTTCTGGATGAGATACATATCTCTAGCACTACCCCAAGTAGCAATTTTCAGCATATCTGAATCTAATGCTGTGCTAAAAACTGGCAGCTTTTTAATATGTTCTGCTCCAATTTCTATAATTCCATGTTTTCGGAAATCTATAGAACTTTCTGGACATACAAAATAAAAATTATCTCTCTGTTCTGAACGTTTCCCTTCTGCTATTAAGATCATTGCTGGAGCTTTAGAATTTGGAAATAATTTATCTAGGTAAATTTTAGATAAATTTATAATCGCTCTTGGCTTATATTTCATTAACAGAGATTCTTTTGCTTTTTTACCCAATACCTCAGTTGTAAAGAAACGTTGACCATGTAAAATTAGTCCAATGCAAGTTTTATCATTAGTAAAGTCACCAATACGCCATAAAAATGCTTGGTCAGGAGGTGTACCATAAGCTGTAGGATATCCATCTGGATAACCAGAATCAGGACGTTTACGCTTACAATATTTTTCTGCTGATTTGTTTAATGTTGATTTTGTCCAAGGTGGATTTCCAACAATTGCATGAAATTGTTTTTGTGTAAATACTTCTACTTTATTAAATTCTGCTTCTTCATTAAATACGTCACTAGTAAATAAATTTTTACCAATCAGCTTTTCAAATTTCAAATCATCTGTTAATTTACGATTTTGTTCTAATTCATAATCTAATTCTAAAGCAGTGAGGTAGAGACTAAAAGCAGCAATTTGAACCGCTTTTGGTTCAATATCTACACCAAAGATTTGATTATAGAGAGTTTCACGAATTAGATGACGAGTTGGTATTTCTCCATTAGCGCAACGTTTAATAACTAGTCTTCGCAAAGATTCAACTAAAAATACACCTGAACCACAAGCTAAATCCAAAACTTTAGCATTACCATTTAGTTCTCTAAATACTTCAGAAAGTACCAAATCAACTAAATTAATCGGTGTATAATGGGTACTATTGTCTTCTGCTGATACTGAATCATTAGCATAAATAAAACTTTCATAAATTGAGCTAATCAATTCTATGGGTATAACCTTGAAATTGTAAAATTTCCATAAACGTAGTTGTCCTGTAGCTATTTCTTGTTCACCACTTATTAAACTTTGTACAACTTCAAGATGTTTTTTTTCTACAGCATTTTTTTCTTGTGGACTAATTGGAAATAAATCACCATTAAAAATTGTTTGCAACCACTCAAACAAATTATAAGTTGCTAATTTATTATTTAGTAATACTTTAAATGATTCTACTCCAAAACGACTGGAGAAAAAATCTTGATTTAAAATGCCCCTGTCTTGAAGATAAGCAACAAAAACAGAACGTATTAAAAGCGCGTGAGCAAATTGACGATATAATTTTTGATTTTCAGTCAATTCTTTCTCAGCGTCATTTAAATCTTTGACAAGAACTGAATCTACTCTTTGTTTACGATCAATTTGTTTAGCTTTTTCCCACTTCCAAAATTCACCAGATTCAATTTGCAACCGACCAGCGTATTTATTCATACGTTCTAAGTCGCTTTCAGTAGTTGCAAATCTCTCAATTAAATTCCGGTTTGGATCAATTTCATCCTGTTCTCTTGGTTGAGAATAAGAGTTATAAAGTAAAACTTCATCAGGAGTAATTACCCATAACATTGGAGCTAAACCATGATTCCAAGACAGTTTATGTAGTTTAGCTAACTCTCTAGGATTAGGTTCATTTAATTGAGTAAAATAAATACAAGGTGAACCAGATAATTCATATATTGCTGTAGCGTTAATTTGCTCAGGATTAATTACCGCACTATATTTAATCCGCTTTTCAAAATTTTTGCGAATATCTTCCGCTTCTGTAACTCCTGTAGTTGGTACACCATGACGATAGAAGCCAGTATGCTCCATTACTCGCTGATATATTTGATTTGCAGCTACATTAGAACTCATTGCTGGTTTCTCCTGATCATCCTTAGTATTTCTTCTACCTTTTTAAAACTAATCCTGTCCGTTTATCAAAATCTAAAACATGATGTTTTTCTGCTTCAATTGTCAATTCTGTAATGATATCTCCAATTTCTCCAATTTCGTGAATTACAACTTGTCCCTGATTCTTTCCCGATGTTTCTAATACCATTAAACCAAAATCTTGCATATTTTCAATTAAATAAAGTTGGGAATTAACAAAAACTAGGCGATGCTGAAAAAATGAATATTCATGATTTCTTGACTTTAAAAAATCTAAAACTTTTCTAGTTTCTTGTAATGAAAGTTTTTCTCTTAATCTTTCAATGGTTTTTATTTCTAGAATTTGCTGCCACTTATAAACGACTTTAGGGTGCTGAGGATTACCAAACTTCTCTGGTACTACTAACCCAGTGCGGTCTAAGTAACTTAGTCTGCCAGAGCTTATGCTAGTCAAAGCAATGGTTTCTTGTCTAGTAAATCCACTAGCCATAAAAAAACTTGTACTCCATATAACATACAGAACTATTTTGTTTAAATTTTAGTTTAGATTTTAAACACTTGTTTTCAAGATACCCTAAAACAAGATTTTTTTAAATAGTTTTTTAAAAATGTTAACTTTAATGCTGGTTCAAGCTGTCGCGCTTCTGATTTGCACATCCAGGGAGAGCAGGATAACTACCCCACAAGAGTTACATAAAATTATGGTATGCAAATTATAGAATTTTCATCGGTTAAGCAACTCATTTTAAGAAACAATTATTACTTAAAATTAAGTATTGAATACTATGTAGTAAGGAAAATATGAATTAATAGTTTTCTACAACATTGCTAAAGCTGTTGAGATTATCCCTCAATTGTTCGTGAATGCGAACTGCTTGCAGCAGCGCTTCGCTATCGCCCCTCAAAGGAATCACAGTTTGTCCCTGACAAAGTTCCTCTAAAGCCGCCTGCTGGTCAAACTCCGCCAGTTGCAAAGGTTGTTCTGGCAATTTTGAAGGTAAAAACATCAACCGCTTCATCTTATCTTCAGTAACAGACTCCTCAAATAGCCAAGGCTCTCTTTTACGCAAAGTTTCCAAAGCTACATGACATA
>Ga0208200_100003_pt1 | contig 91103 bp, 88 predicted proteins | sample LakMenEpi13Aug08_FD_150689 | JGI IMG/M metagenome (GOLD analysis project Ga0208200, IMG submission 150689) | Freshwater microbial communities from Lake Mendota, WI - 13AUG2008 deep hole epilimnion (SPAdes) | ecosystem: Environmental > Aquatic > Freshwater > Lake > Epilimnion/Euphotic zone ...
CCTGCCTAAATTACCTAGGGAATTGCCCCGGTTGTACCAAGCTTCGTGATAATCAGGTTTAAATTCCACAGCTTTGTCGTAGGAAGATATGGCTTCTTCATACCTGCCTAATTTACCTAGGGAAATGCCCCGGTTGTTCCAAGCTTCGTGATAATCAGGTTTAAATTCCACAGCTTTGTCGTAGGAAGATATGGCTTCTTCATAATTTTTTCTAACTCTTTGCAAATAACCTAATTCAAAAAATAATTCAGCTTTTTGTTCATTATCTATTTCATGTTCAATAATATCTATAATTTCTAAGATTTTCTGATTTGTTTCTTCATTGGTTAAATTTGCATATTTCTCATAAGTTCCTTCTTGAATAATCCTTGTAGCTTCTTGTTCTAGAGTTTTTGAATCTAAAGGAAAATCAAATAAACCAGAACGCCAATCAAAGAAATCGGGGGCGCGGTGAATAAAATATTTAATTGCAAACTGCGGTAATAAAAATATAAAACAAATATTAAAACTATCTCTAAACCGTTCTCGTTGTTGGTTGATATTAATTAAAAACGGTGGTACACTTTCCCAACTATAATGATGAGTTTCTTTGCTACTCCAACCTGCTAAAGTTTTGGCTTCTTCGTATTTATAGAATGAAGACTCTAAGCCTGTAATAAATAATATATTGATATTGTTTTTGTTAGGTAATTTATCAACTATTGCATATAAATTAGTCACATCTTTATCTAATTTGATAACTTCTATATTTTGATCATGAATATCTGCTTTCACTTGACTAATTAATTGTTCACCTTCAGCCGGAGAACAACGCACAAATAATATACTAAAGCCGTCTGTAAACTGAAGTGTACGAATAAAGGCTTGATATTCTTCATCTTTTTCTATTGGTAAATCTTGATCCCAATCAGTGAGTTTAAGAGGCATAATTTTAGAGGATTTTTTAATAAAATTGTTATTAATATTACGACTTTAAAAACCTAACCCCTAACCCCTTCCCTAGAAGGGAAGGGGAACAAAAATAGGAAATTCACAGCATCTAAACTTTTTCCTGTCCCCTCTCCTCTTAGGAGAGGGTTAGGGAGAGGTCTAACTATCAGGATATAATTGATTATAGGCATCCTGAAATGTTGTTATTCCTTTAATTAGAGGATGAATATCATACCAAACTTTACTTCCTCCCTCTGATTCGAGATAGCGATATTCTAAAATACAACGATTAAATAATAAACCCCGATGTAACTGATCATTAACTATTTCTTTGGAATAATGAACATTTGCCAGATCTTTCCATTCATTCGCATAAATGGTATCTTTATATGTCTTTCGCAATTCGCTAATTGAACGCTGCAAGGTTTTGTCAGTAATAGGTAAAGACGTTGTATATTTGAGTGCTTCCTTCATTAATAATAATAAATTCCGCGCATGACCGCCACTCATTAAACATAACATTTCTAAAGATGATCTGCTTTCAAATAAATCAACAATAGATTTATTAGGATCTACTTTCTTTAGTCGTTTTTGGAGAATTTCAATAACTTTATCAAGTCCTGGTGAAAAAGGCTCATTTCCAGGAGTTTTTACCATAATCATTGGTAAAACTTGGGGAAGTCCATAAATCTCTGTTAATGATGCTGCGCGGTCAGAATAAAGTAAAGAAATTGGGATAGTATAAACTAAATGACAATCTAAATTTTTGAGTTGTTCATTACGGTCTATAAAAATTTCGTCATGATTGCTGCGGGTATCTGTTTTAGTTACAGGGACAATTCTATCTAGGTTATCAGCAATTAATACTAATTCGTGATATCCTGAAGGAAGATTTTTTTTAGCATCTCGAATAAATTCATTTAATGCCGTAGTTAAAGTGGTAGTATGGGGATTAATTAAATCACGAATTTTTCGGCGTTCACTGGGTTCACTTCGGATTTTAGTGGTAATTTTGGCAAATTGTGAAACCTGTGCTTCAATTGATAATTCATCTATAGAAATCTTTGTTTGTAATAAATCTTTTAGATCTTCACATCGTTCTTTTAACCAATTCAATACAGCTTGAGAATCAGTTCTATCTTTAAATGCTGTTAAAATATTGCGTGTGCAAGCTAAAAGAATATCTGTATATTGAACATCCTCTGGATCAATATCTTGTTCATCAGCCGCAAAGTAGACGACAAAAAAACCGTTTTCATCTAAATATTTTTGTAGTCTTAGTAATTCTGTAGATTTACCTGCACCACGATGACCTGCATACAGTTGACAGGTTTTTCTGTCAGAATATAATATCTCTCTCCCTACCGCTTCCAATATATCCCCATCTCCCCGTACATCGGTACAATCCACATAAGCAGGATCTCCAGCAGGTAAAGGTCGGAATGGGTCAAAAGCGTTATATAACTGTTTTAAGAAGGCAAAATTTGAGTCCATAGTCGTAAATTTCAGCATCTAGAGTTATATTAACTCAAAAATACGCCTTTTTATTTTCTGATACATTAAATTACCCCACCCTAACCCTCCTCTTGTAAAGGGAGGTAACTAATTTTTCCAGTTTCCCCCCAAAACATCAGGTGGATTAAGGGGGGTAATTTAACTTGTGTGTACACTATAGCCTCCCTTGCGGGTTGGGAGTGGAGTTATTATAACCCTACTCTACCTCCACCACACTGATAATCCTCTCATCCCTGTTGAGTTGACAAATACTTTCACCCTTACTATCTTTGTTGAGATTAGGAACTGCATCTACTGATACGCGAATTACTCGCTCCTTATTTGTCAATAATGCGACCTCTGAACCTGGTTTTGCGGGAACCATAGCCGCTAAATTGTCGGTTTTATTATTAAATTTCAAAACTTGTATGCCTAAATCCCCCCGATTAGCCGCCCGCAACTGATTTGCAGCTATAATTTTGCCATATCCCTCTTCAGTCACCAGCAATAATTGGTGATCTTTGCTGACATTAACACAGCCAACCATTTGCTGATTTTTCAAAAGGCGGAAAGCTTGTAACCCCATTGCAGCCCGACCCATAATTGGTAATTGTTCATCATTACCCGGAAACCTTAACAAACGACCGTTAGAACTGGCTAAAATCAAATGTTCTCCACTGCTCATAAATCGAGTAAAGGCTAATTCATCATCATCTTTAAGTTTCAAAATTGTAATTCCTCGCCGTGAGAGATTCACCAATTCTGATAAAGATAAGCGTTTAATCCTTCCTTTCTTAGTTAATAGAACCATTTCCGACGTTTCGGGTTTTTCTGGTAACAAGAACCGAGTAATAATACCTTCCGTATTCCCCTGAGCCGTACTGGTAAGCATTGTAATCAATGGCGTTCCTCTGGCTGAACGTCCCGTAATTAAGGGAATATCCCCCACCGCAATTGGATAAACTTTACCACCGCTGGTGAGAATTAACAGGTCTTTATGGGTATTAGTTAATGCGGTTTGAATCAGGAAATCATGATCTAGTAGTCCATTTTCCCCCTTCGGTTTTTTACTGTGGGGAGAAATGCGTCGTACATAACCCCGTTGAGTAACTTCAACAATAGTTTCCTCCAGGGGTTGTTCCGGTTTGGGAGTAGGAATTTCCTCAGTTTTTACTGTTTTTTTAGTCTTATCTTCATCCTGTGAATCTGTATAAACTATTTTTGTACGTCGTGGGTCACCGTATTTCCGTTTAAGATTTCGCAAATCTTTTTTCAAGACCTTGAGTAATTCCCGTCTATCTTCCAGTAATGTCCGCAATAGACTAATTTCCTGGTTAAGTTTATCAAATTCCTGTTGTAAGTTTTGCTGCTCCAAACCAGTAAGACGACGTAATGGCATAGCCAGAATTGCATCTGCTTGTACATCAGTGATATCCAAGCGACTACAAAGTGTCATCTTGGCTGTACTACCATCAGCAGCTTGCCGTAAAATAGCAATAACATCATCTAAATTCAATAAGGCTTTTAACAATCCTGCCAGAATATTTAGCCGATTTTCGGCCTTTCCCAACTCATAACTGTAGCGACGGTTGAGGGTATGTTCTCGGAATTTGAGAAATTCCTCTAAGAGTTGTCGTAAAGTTAATTGGCGGGGTTGTCCCTCAACTATAGCTAAGAGAATCGCCCCAAAAGTCGTTTGTAAAGCCGTTTGGTGATATAAATGCTGGAGCAGTTCCTGGGGGTTGGTATCGCGTTTGAGTTCAATAACCACCCGCATTCCCTCCCTGTCACTCTCATCTCGAATGTCAGAAATTCCCTGTAAACGACCTTGATTAACTAAATCAGCGATTTTTTCAATCCATCCAGCTTTATTGACTTGAAAGGGCAGTTCTGTGACTATTAATGCCGTTCGGCGTTTAGTTCCCCTAGTGGCAGGAATTTCCTCCATTGTGACTATACCCCGCAGGACAATCCCCCCTTTACCAGTGGTATAAGCCTCTTTAATGCCCCCACGATCAACTATTTCCCCACCTGTGGGAAAATCCGGACCAGGAATTAATTGAAATAATTTTTCATCCTTTAAATCTGGGTTGTCAATCAAGGCAATTAAACCATCAACGATTTCTCCCAAATTATGGGGGGGAACATTTGTAGCCATACCTACGGCAATTCCCGCACAACCATTTAGTAACAAAAATGGTAATTGAGCCGGTAATACCGTTGGTTCTTGTTGAGAATTGTCAAAATTGCCCGTAAAATCTACCGTCTCTTCGGCAATTTCCGCCAACATTCCCTCATGTCCCACAGGTGCAAGACGGGTTTCTGTATAACGCATGGCCGCCGGTGGGTCATTATCCACGCTACCAAAGTTACCATGTCCCCCCAGTAAGGGATAACGGCTAGAAAAGTTTTGTACTAATCGAACTAACGCATCATAAACCGATTGATCACCGTGAGGATGATATTTACCGAGAACATCTCCCACCACACGGGCGCATTTTCGATAAGGTCTATCTGGAGTTAAACCTAGTTCGTGCATAGCATATAAAATGCGCCTGTGTACTGGTTTTAAGCCATCACGGACATCTGGTAAGGCTCGCCCCACAATCACACTCATGGCGTATTCTAGGTATGACCGTTGCATCTCGGTATGCAGGGCGGTGGTGATGACCTGTCCCTTAGAGAGAAGGTTTAACTGTTTTGCCATGAGGTTTTTCTCTGAATTTTCACTACACAACAGCCGCTAGAAGATAACACGCTCTGAAATCACAGCATAACGGATCACAGAAAAATACTCACACAATCTTGATACTCATGAAGATAAAAAGCAGTAGTATTAATCTTGATGTGATCTAAGCTTATGGATTATTAAAAATACAATATGTATTGCTTAAATGTTAGCCCTCTTAATGTAAAATCTCATGAAAACTGTTCTAATTGTCGAAGATGATTTAATTAATGCTCGCGTTTTTGCCAAAATTCTGAGTAAACGCGGGGGGTTGGGGGTAAGACACACGGAAAATGTGGAAGAGGTAATGAAAATTGTCCAATCTCATGAAATTGATCTGATTTTAATGGATGTTTCCCTGTCTCGTAGTGTATATCAAGGTAAGTCTGTTGATGGTATCAAAATTACACAAATGTTAAAATCTGACCCACAAACAGCTTACTTACCAATCATTTTAGTGACAGCACACGCTATGGAAGGTGATCGGGAGAATTTTTTGAACCAAAGTGGCGCTGATGGTTATATTTCTAAGCCTGTAGTTGATCATCAACTGTTTATTGACCAAATTACAGCACTTTTACCATCAGGGTAAGTGGTAGTAATGGCTAATATCTACCCTTGGCAATCTGCTCTCTACCTCCTGCTTTTTTTGTTAAGGTGTTGGTATTTCCTCCTGTGGCTGTAAGGCTAATTTAATTTCCGGTAATTCTAAGAATTTTTTAGTGTCTGCAAGTAAGCGATCGCCCCACAGGTTTTCTTTGAGAAAATCTAAGTTGCCATAACGGGAATCTATACGCAGGGCCGATACTCCCATTTCTAAACTTTTTTGTTTATCCCCGTGATTATAGAATGCTACGGCTAAAGCTAATAAAGGTTCTGCAGCTTTTTTATCAATACTCACTGCTGTTTGCCATTGCTGAATTGCTTCCGTGACATTACCTTGTTCGTATTTGATTAAACCAACATTGTTAATTGCTGGCCAAAATTTTCCATCTTGTTTAACTGCTAAATTGAATTGTGCGATGGCATCTGGGAATTTCTGTAACATCAGGTAAGCATTGCCCAAGTCAAACAACCCGTTAGAATAATTGGGTTTTAATTTCAAACCCTCTTGATAATGGGTAATAGCTGCTTGGTAATCTTTTTTTTGAAATTTGGCTGAACCCAATGCAAATAGCACTTCAGAATTTTTGGGGTTGAGGGTATGGGCTTTGTTCAAGGAGGTAACAGCATCATCAAATTCTTGATTTTGTAAGTATAAACTCCCCAGCAACCACCAAATTTTATCATTTTTTGGCGCTAGTTTGGCAGCTACCCGCGCTCTGAGCAAAGCTGGTTCAACTTGCTGAAACTGAGCTAATCGAGCCGCTTCCTGTGCTAAACTCAAGCCCTGTTTCTCTAACTGAGCATGATCAATTTGCACTGTATGGGTAATGAATGCTTGAGCATGAACAGTTTTCGGAATACTCCATAAACTACAGGCAACTAAAAGAGAAATTAACTGAATGTGTTTTGACACACTACCACCTCCTAGTCTAAATATTGGCATCTTATCGCTAACCCCACGTTATCAGATAGCTTAACAAAATCATGAGCATTGGTCATTGGTCATTGGTCATTGGTCATTGGTCATTGGTCATTGGTCATTGGTCATTGGTCATTGGTCATTGGTCAGTGAGTAATTTTCTTTTCCCCCCGACTCCTGTTATCCCTCGGAGGTGGGTGGTAAAATAGGTAGGGTGACTGTGAAAGTAGTACCTTCACCCACCTTGCTGGTTACTTGAATTTGTCCTTGATGGTGTTCTATAATAGCTTGAGCGATCGCTAATCCTAATCCTGAACCACTAGTTGTGGCCTTAGTCATTTTTCCAGTTTTATAGGTTCTTGCTGAATCAACTCGATAAAAACGGTCAAACAATTTTGGTAGCGCGTCCTTGGGAATACCAATTCCTGTATCAGTAATTTTTATTTGTAAATGAGAATTGGTATAACGCATTCCTGTAACTCGATTTATTCCCTCTATTCTTTCTAATTCCACTTTTATTACTCCCTGTACCGGAGTATATTGCAAAGCATTACCAATCAAATTTGTAAATAATCTGGCTAATTGCTCCCAATTACCCATGAGAGTAAACCAGGTTTCTAATAATTCACAGTCAACTACTGTTATTGGAGAATCAACTAAGTTTAAAACCAGATTAATTTGTTTTTCTCTAGCTATAATCTGTTGTTCTTCTACCACTTCCATTAATAAAGCATCAAGAGGACAAGATGACAATAAATTTATGCTAATGCCACTATCTTGTCTAGCCAAGAATAGTAAATCATCAACTAATTTTCCTAGTCTTTGGGCAAGTCTTTCTACTACTTTTAATTGTTGTTTATATTGAACTGTATTTTTGTCTTCTGGGACTAAATCTAAATCAGCTAAGGCAATTTGGACATTAGTTTGAATTAAAGCAATGGGACTTCTTAATTCATGGGAAGCATCAGCAGTAAATTGTTTTAAACGTTGGTAAGATTCTCTTATAGGTTCCATTGCCTTACCAGATAAAAACCAACCACTAGCCGCTACTGACAATATCATTAAACTAGTCCATAAAGCCAAATCAAAAATTAATTCATGGCTAGGTTTTGTTACCTCAAACCAAGGGTGACTAACTCGTAAATAGCCTAAAACCTGTTTTCTTTTTTTTATCCTTTTCGTAACTTGTCTCAATAGCTGTGTAGGTTCTCCCCATCCTCCCATTCCCTCTATTTGCACAGTTTCACCTGCAAAATTATGATGAACAGGAATATTTAATTTTTCCGAAAATGTTGACCATAATAATTGACCATCAGAATCAAACCACTCTAAATCAATACGATCATCTTCGGTATTTTCAGAATTATTAGGAAAACTAGCTTCTACATTTACTCGCAGTTGATTCGATTGAGATTTGATTGGTTCAATTACTAAGGAACGCTCGACAATTTCTACCACATGATCTAATGTATCGTCAATTCTTTCAATTAATGTATTGTGAACATATAAATACATTCCACTGGCAAATAATAATAGTAAAATCGCCGTTATAGCCGTGTACCAAATCGCTAAACGGCGACGAGTGGCTTGAAATAGATAAGTAGACATAAAATTAATAGGTAATCATTTATAATTTCAGAAAATGAGAGAATATTTAGGGGCAATTGATTCCTGAATTTATTTACCTGGGAAGGAAACAGAGAATGAGGATACTCATCTTTACAAAAATCACACAGAATAGGTACTATCTTACTCTGGCTTGTGCTACATTAAAATCTTCCCGACAGACAAAATAAGCTGATAGCGAAGCGTGGCATTAGCTATGTATGATTTCATGCTTCGGATATGAGGAAACAGGGGACATTGAATCAATTAAGTATGATCATGCCGAAACCAAAAAAGAATGCTCCTTCTATTAATCTCAATGATCCACAATACTACATTAACCGTGAATTAAGTTGGCTAGAATTTAATAACCGGGTATTATATGAAGCTTGTGACCCCAGAACTCCCCTATTGGAAAGGTTAAAATTTTTAGCCATTTTTAGTTCCAATCTGGATGAGTTCTTTATGGTGCGAGTAGCAGGTTTAAAGCAACAAGTAGAGGCTACTGTCAATTTATTAACAACCGATGGCCGGACACCACAAAAACAGTTAGATGATATTCGTCTGCATTTACACCCCCAACTCAAAAAACAGAATACAGAATTTCAGGAAGTTCTTCAACCGCTGTTAAGACAACAGGGAATCTGTATTCTTGATTACATAGAACTAAATCAACAACAGCGAAATTATTTAGATAACTATTTTCAAGAGCAGATTTTTCCGGTACTGACTCCTCTGGCTGTTGATCCTAGTCATCCCTTTCCCCACATTTCTAATCTCAGTTTAAATTTAGCAGTAGTGGTCAAAAATCCCGATACCGAAGAGGAGTTTTTTGCCAGGGTGAAAGTTCCCCAAGTCTTACCCAGATTTTTGCCCTTACCCCCAGAGTTGAGAACTGAAGACAATGGGAAAACTGCTAACTGGTCAGGGATTCCCTTAGAACAGGCGATCGCTCATAACCTAGAATCCCTCTTTCCAGGGATGAGTATCCAAGAATATCACCCCTTCCGAATTACCCGCGATGCTGATTTGGAATTAGAAGAAGACGAAGCAGAAGATTTACTACTAGCGATTGAACAGGAACTTCGCAAACGTCGCATGGGTGGAACTCCTGTCAGATTAGAAATTCGCTCCCAAACCCCTGAATCAATTCGTTCTCGTCTCTTGCAGGATTTAGGATTAACGGAAAATGATATTTATGAAGTTGATGGTCTGTTGGGACTGCGGGATTTAATGTATTTTCTGTTACTGCCATTACCAGACCTCAAAGACCCCCCACGTCAATCTGTTGTCCCTTCCCGCTTGCAACGGTTGAAAGAACCCTGTATTAATCCTGATGTTCCTGAACCGGAAGATGGTAAAGATTTCTTTTCTGTCATTCGAGAAAAAGATTTACTAGTTCATCATCCTTATCAATCCTTTTCTGGTACAGTGGTGCGCTTCATTACTAGTGCTGCCCATGATCCCAATGTCCTGGCCATGAAAATGACTCTTTACCGAACTTCTGGAGACTCACCCATAGTTAATGCTTTAATTGCAGCCGCGGAAAATGGTAAACAAGTTTCCGTATTAGTTGAATTAAAAGCCCGGTTTGATGAAGAGAATAACATTTATTGGGCAAGACGTTTAGAAAGAGTTGGTGTTCATGTTGTCTATGGTTTAGTTGGCTTGAAAACCCATAGCAAAATTGTCTTAGTAGTACGACGGGAAAAAGACAAAATGCGCCGCTATGTACATATTGGCACTGGCAATTATAACCCTAAAACAGCACGACTTTATACAGATTTAGGCTTATTTAGTTGTCGGGAAGAACTAGGTGCAGATTTAACAGATGTGTTTAATTTCTTAACAGGTTACTCTCGCCAAAAATCCTATCGAGAAATCATTGTAGCACCTGTGAATATGCGCGATCGCTTTCTGGAATTAATTAAGCGGGAAATTGAAAATGTCCAAAATGGATTTTCTGGTCGGATTGTTGCTAAAATGAACGCTCTAGTAGACCCACAAATAATTTCCGCACTATACGAAGCCTCCCGCGCGGGAGTACAAATTGACCTAATTATTCGGGGAATCTGTTGTTTGCGACCCGGACTGCTCAATCTCAGTCATAACATTCGAGTTATCAGCATTATTGGCCGTTTTTTAGAACACTCCCGCATATATTACTTCTACAACAATAATCAAGAAGAAATATACATTGGTAGTGCTGATTGGATGCGTCGCAATTTAGATCGTCGTGTTGAAGTAATTACCCCCATTAAAGACCAAGAAATTGCCAAAGATCTACAAGAGATATTAGGAATCATGTTAGCAGATAATCGTCATGCTTGGGAGTTACAGCCTGATGGTAATTATATCCAAAGATGTCCTGGTGATAACTGTCCAGAAGCCAATTCTCAAAAAACTATTCTCTCTATGGCTTTACGCACTGCTGGCATTAATTAAACTATTATTAGTTGCAGCAAAGGTGAATAATCATCTCTTTCAATATCCCTGACTTCTTTGATTAATTTTCCCACACAAATCATTAATACTAGAAGTTGGGGAGTTAAACCATAGCTGAATTAACATATTTTGGAGATTATCCACCATAATAATATGCCAGTTTTCTAAGTTGTTTATCCCTTAAACCAGTATTATGCAAAAATATATTTTTTTAATGCTTTTTTTGCATAAAAATCAGCTTTTAATGCCTAAAATTAACCCATAAGATAGAGTGAATTCTTTTACTTCTACTTATAAAATATAAGAGATCATACAATTGTGGATTTTATAATTTTCCATCCATCATCATTTTGCAAGTCAGTAAAAACTCCAATTATTTTCCTGGAATGTTAATGTTGTCCCAAGAATCCTGTAAATTGCGTGTTCTTGTAGTTGATGATCATGAACTCACTCGATTAAGCCTACAATTAGTTTTTTCTGTCCAGGAAAATATTCACGTTGTCGGTTTAGCTAGTAATGGTCAAGAAGCTATAGAAATGGTTCAATTGTATCAACCTGATGTGATCATTCTTGATTTACAAATGCCAGTAATGAATGGCTGGTCAGCATCTAATTATATTAAAGCTATATCTCCAAATACTCAGATTTTAGCTTATTCCTCGGTAGATGAATCATCTTTCCAGAACAACAAAAATAAGCATCACTTTGATGAATTTTGCAGAAAAGATATTCCCACAAAAGAACTCATTGCTTTGGTCAAACAGTTAGGGAATACATCTGGATATTCTTCGATACAAATTTAATTAGGTTGGAGTTTTCCATTTTGGGGGAAATGGAACACAATCCAACATCATCAATAATCAAAAAAATCACAAATTACATCAGATAAAAGGCAATTGACAATTATCAATTACCTTTTTTCGTGTCTAAATTAAGATACAGCAGTTCCCAGTATGATGAAGTACAGATATTAATAATAAAACTTTTGTGGTGCGGGTAAGATGCCCGCACAAAGTGTACCTCACTCAAACTGAAGTTACTGTAATTAACAACTTAGGTTAATTATTTTCTGTTTGGGGAATGGTCCGTTTAAATTCATCAAGTAAATCATCTAATTCTTCCAAAGCTTGATTAACATCAACTCTCAAGGTCCCTAAGTTAGGTTGTTCTAATAAACTCAGCAACCGCTCACGTTGACCTTGAACAGTGCTAATTCGGTCTTTAATTGTCTGAATATCCATTTTTTTGCTTCCAGTTTTGAAACACCTCAAATCTAAAGTTAACGCAAAAAGGAAAAATCTTAATATCCTTTCCCAATCTGCCACCAATCAGGGATGATAATAAAAGATGAAAATAAATTAATTATACTAATCTCAAATTATGCTGGGCGGAATTTCTTTAGGAACAGTTGGTTTAACAATCGGTAGTATACTGACTATCACGGGTTTTATTGCCTATTTTGCGGATAATGCTACCCTCAATCTAGTAGGGTTTTTCTATGGTTTTCCCCTGTTATTGGGAGGTTTAGCTCTCAAAGCTAATGAACTCAAACCCATACCCTTTAGCCAAACTACCACGCCCTCAATTTTAGCACTCAGAAAGCAACAAGCAACTGTCACACAGACGAAAATTCGTAAAGATATCACACGCTACTGTTATGGACAAAAATCCCATTTAGACGAAGCTCTAGCTTATCTAGGTTTAAGTCCTGCGGACGAGTCTAGACCAGTAGTGACTGGTTTACGAGAAATTGAAATTAATGGGGCTTATACCCTTATCTTAGAATTTGATTCGCCATTTATTAACTTTGATACTTGGCAACAAAAACAAGAAAAAATGACCAAGTATTTTGGACCTAATGTAGAGATTAGCATGACACAGCCCAGGGAGGATTATATTGAACTCTCTTTGATGAAAACCTAACCTTAAACCCCAGTGAACTCTATACTCTGTATGGGAACGATAGAAGGCCCCGCCTTGATGATATCATTCCCAGTCGGAGACTGGAAGATATTGGACTAACACAAAATTAAGGTTTTCAAACCCACCTGCGTGGGTTTCACCTGTGTAGACGCGGTTTTTAACCGCCCATATATGTATGAATTTAGAGTTTTCAACCAACCTGTTAGTATAGTATAAGCATCCCTAGAAATACCCAACAGCTACCATGAGTCAATGTCTTAATCCCACCTGTCTTCATCAAAATTCCCAGGGTACTAGCTTTTGTGAAAAGTGTGGCGGTAAAATCCTTTTAGATAATCGTTATCGTCCCATTAAATTTCTTGGAGAAGGTGGTTTTGGTAGAACATTTCAAGCAATAGATGAAAAAAGATTAAATACACCCTGCGTTATTAAGCAATTTTTACCCCAACAAGTAGGAAGTGCTGCATTAGCCAAAGCTACAGAATTATTTCAACAAGAAGCCCAAAGACTTCAAGAACTAGGAAAACATCCCCAAATACCAGACTTAGAAGCCTTCTTTTCTCAAGATAATCGGCTTTATTTAGTCCAGGACTTTATTGATGGTCAAAACCTTTTTGAAGAATTTCAAACTCAAGGTAAATTAAATGAACCACAAATCAGAACTATCTTAACAGAATTATTGCCAGTTTTACAATTTGTCCATGACAATCAAGTTATTCATCGAGATATAAAACCCGAAAATATTATTAGAAGCAAAATCGGTAAATTATTTTTAATTGATTTTGGTGTTTCTAAAGAAACAAGTAAAACTATTTTAACTAGAGTGGGGACTGTTACAGGTACTCCTGGATACGCTCCCCCAGAACAGTTTCGGGGCATGGTTTACCATAGTAGTGATCTCTATAGTTTAGCTGTTACTTGTGTGAGATTATTAACGGGACATTTTCAAAAAATTGATGGTTCAGATCAATTATTTGATACTAACAGAATGGAATGGCAATGGCAAAAGTATGTTTCTTTAAGTCAGGAATTAACAACGATATTAGAAAAGATGTTGCAGGATATTCCTGCTCATCGTTATGATTCAGCCAAGGAAGTTTTAGAAGCATTAGCAAATCAAAAAAAAAGAGTTATTCCTACTTCACAAATACAAACTTCTCAAAATCCCTTAAAACAAATTTTCCAGTTTATTTCCCCACCAACAAACCCACCGAAACCACCAACAAATATTAACGTAAATATCAATCCTCAATCATCATTTACAGAAGACTTAGGAAATGGTGTCAAATTAGAAATGATAGCCATACCTGGAGGAACTTTTCTCATGGGTTCATCAGAAAATGAATCAGAAAGACGTGATGATGAAAGTCCCCAACATCAAGTTACAGTTCCCAGCTTTTTTATGGGCAAATACCCCTTGACACAGGCACAATATCAGGCTATATTAGGGAGTAATCCATCTTACTTCAAAAGCAATAACCGCCCGGTTGAACGAGTCATTTGGGATGACGCGGTTACATTCTGTCAAAAGTTGAATCAAAAAACGGGAAAAAACTACAGATTGCCCAGTGAGGCAGAATGGGAGTATGCTTGTAGAGCAGGGACAAAAACGCCATTTTCCTTTGGTGAAAACATCAACCCAGATTTAGTCAATTACGATGGCAATTATCCCTACAAATCCGCGCCAAAAGGTAAATATCGAAAACAAACCACAGATGTAGGAACTTTTCCCCCTAACGCTTTTGGTTTGTACGATATGCACGGGAATGTGTGGGAGTGGTGTCAAGATGACTGGCACAAAAATTATACAAACGCACCGACAAACGGTAGTGCTTGGAATAATCAAAGCGTTAGTAGTTACAAGCTGCTTCGTGGCGGTTCTTGGTACAGCGGTGCTGGTTATTGTCGGGCTGCGGATCGTTTTAGTAATTCCCGCGGCTATCGTTACGAAGACTGCGGTTTTCGGGTCGTGTCTTCCTTCAGAATTTTGTAGTCCTTTATACTTTTATTCTTTTACCCTCTTCACAAGAGAGAATGAAAGACACCGAAGCCACTTGGCTTCAGACAGTGGAGGAACTGCCAACGGCGAATTTATTCGCTGTGATATGGTATAATTAATCGGCAAGTAGAAATAATCATCAACGCCAAGAAGTGTTTTGTTAAGGAGAAACCCCTAATTTATCTGGTCTTGGTATAGCTGTAACCTGGGTAAACAAGTAATGGTAAGACATAGAGCGTTTAACACTAAAAATTAATGGACTCGGAAAGCAATAAATAAATTCAAAAGTAAGGGTAATTGACTATTCTTTTTAAGCAAGTATTAAATAATCTGCGTGTCTTTAGACAGCAGAGTGTCAAATCGTTGTTTAAATCCTTGATTTATGTAATACTGAGGGGATTGAGTTGTTAGAAGAGGGGTTTGTATAAAAATAAAATTTATCTTGTTCTTTTTGTAATAATGATTCTCATTGTTTAACCTAATGAATAAACAAATAAAAACAGCCCTACTTGTTGTAATTGCTGCATTTCTGAGTTGGATAGGCATAAGTAAATTAGGAAAATTCACACAAGAACACTCAGCACAACAGTTGGTAACTGAGACAGATAATGTTAATAACAATTTAGATTTGGATTCATTGAAGTCCAATAAAACTAAACTGCAAAAGGCAATTAGCAGACTTGAAAAAATTCCCAGTTTACCAGAATTACCCTACCAAAAAGCCCAAAAAGATTTAGCAGAACTCCGTCCCAGGTTAGTAAATATAGAATCAAAATTAAAAATTGAAGAGCAATCATTAGCAAGTTTACAATCTGCTCTTCAATTAGATGATGAAGCGACTGCACTTGTTAAAAATCAAAGTTATTCTCGAAAAAATTGGCAAGAATCCAAAAATAAGTGGGAACAAGCAATTAATTTATTACAGAATATTCCTGCTAACACTTTTGTTTCAGATGCTGCTAAACAAGTGTTGGCTGCTTGTCAAAGTAACTTTGCTGATGTAAGTAAAGGTTTAGTTAAAAACCAGGCTGTTGATTATTCTAATAGTGATAATACTGCTTCAGATTCTCATTCAAGCTCATCAAGTACAAGTAGTTATAGCGGATCAGGTAGTGCTTCTATTTATATCCATCCTTACACTCGTAGTGATGGAACTCATATTCAGGGACATTATCGCAGTATTAAAGGAACTAGAGTTGGAGGTTTTGGTAGTTTTCGCTCTGGGGGTGCTCACGCATGAATATTGCTAGAAAAGAGTTTTATGATCAGTACAAAGATATTTTCAGTTGGTATGATGCTGATGATTATGCTTGCTATGATGTTTTGACCATTCCTCTAGAAACAATAGAAAAAATCAAACAAGCCTCTGTAAATGTTTGGGCAATTTTATTACAAGCTGCAGATGTGATGAAGTCTTTAGATATTCAAACATTATTAGACTTTGATTACCCTTCTGAAACATTGCGTCTGATACAAAACTGTACACAACAACCTTTTATTGCTAGATGTGATTTTGCAATTAGTAATGACAACATTTATTTATTAGAATGTAATGCAGAAGTTGCTACATTTATTGTGGAAACTTTTAAAATAAATGGCATTGTTGCTAATCATTTTGGAAAAACAGACCCTAATAAAAATGGTGAGAACATTCTTAGAAAAGAATTGAATAAATACATTGAAATTGCTGCTGATTATGTGGGTAAATCACCTCAACAATGCCATATTATTTTTGCGGCTTTATCTCAAGCTAACGAAGATATTGGTACAGTAGAATACTTACGGTCTTTATGTTATTATAAATCTGCTTATTGTCCAATAGAAAGTATTACAATGGACGAGAATTATGTTTATGACCAGATGGATCAAAAAGTTGATATTATTTATCGTTTATATCCTACAGAATGGATGGTAGAAGACAAAGACCCCAATTTAAATGTGAGTCTTTGGGATTATTTAGAACCTCTGGTAAATTCTAAAAAGGTAGCTCTAATTAATCCTATAAGTTCATTTGTTATCCAAAATAAAGCTTTAATGGCTTTAATTACAGAACTAGAATTAGATGAGAATAATGTAAATGGTTATAGTCATTTTCTACCTACTTTTATGGATAAATCTGAAATTAGCTATCCTTTTGTAGAAAAGCCAACTTGGGGACGCGAAGGTAAAGAAGTTACTATTTTCAAAGGGGAAGGAGATATTATTAATAATCCATCGGCTGAATATAGTCATTTAGTTAAAGTATATCAACAGTATGTAAATTTGCCTTTGATAGACATACAAGACGATACATATACTTTACAATTATCTTGCTTCTTGATTAATGGAATACCTGAAGGTGTAGGTGCAAGAATAGGAAAAGATTTAATTACTAATACTTCTAAGTTTTTACCAATAGGATACTAACAAATTGCAAGAATAAAATCTAGTAATTTTGTGGCATTTTTAGAGTAAGAGATATATTTATACTATAATTGACTTAGGATAGCAAAAATTATTTATGAATACAGTAGAAATTAGTCAACAAAATCTGCTATCATTGGGGGGAGAGCCTTCTAAAATTCGTTCCCATACAGAGTATGGGAACGAGAAACAATCCCTAAACCCATTAATCTTTTAGGAGCAAACCCCCTGTAGTTCCCCCGATATTCGGGGTAGGCACGGGTTCACCACATCTGCGTACAGTGTTTCCGATCTGATGAGGTATAAAGTTAAATCCTGAAACTCTTATGGTATGGACATTTTGCCCGCTAGATATGTACCTCATAACACTGGGAAGTGCTGTAAATCAAATCGGATTGTCTAATTACCAGGGATATGAGAATCATCAACCACCATCAACAGCGTACTGAATAAGCAGTGATAGACGTTGACGTAAAGTTTCCATTCCTAAACGCTGACTAGCAGAAATAAAAATCGCCAAAGGAAACTCCTCCCTCGCTAAAGCCAGGGTTTCGCTACTAACCTGATCAATTTTATTAAAAGCCACTAAAGCAGGTCCCGGTGTAATAGGCATTTGTGCGAGTATGTCCCGAACTGAGCGAATATGACTTAACCAAGCAGGATGAGATAAATCTACTAAATGCAATAAGGCATCTGCCTCTGTTACCTCCTCTAAAGTAGCACGAAAGGCATCCATTAAAGACGATGGTAATTCATGAATAAACCCTACAGTATCCGTCATTAAAGTTTCCTGAATCACACCCGTTTCAGCGTGGGGAAGCATTAACCGTCTAGTAGTTGGGTCAAGTGTAGCAAATAATTGATCAGCCGTGTATACTTCCGAGTTGGTAAGGGCATTAAGTAAAGTAGATTTACCGGCATTAGTATAACCTACTAAAGCCACAGAGGGAACTTCTCGGTGTTGTCGCCGTTGACGTAATCTACAACGATGTGCTTGTAATTGATTAACTTCCTGTTGAAGTCGAGAAATGCGTTTTTGAATAGCCCGACGTTCCGTTTCTAGCTTGGTTTCACCAGGTCCCCTAGTACCGATACCACCTCCCAATCTGGACATGGCTTGACCTCTACCAGTGAGTCGTGGTAACATATACTCTAACTGCGCTAATTCTACCTGTAATTTACCAGCACCAGATTGAGCGCGTTGAGCAAAAATATCTAAAATTACTTCCGTCCGGTCAACGACTCTCACACCAATTTGCGCTTCTAAATTGCGGACTTGGGAAGGTGAAAGATCACGATCAAATACTACCAAATTAGCACCCAGAGTTTGCGCTGTGAGAGCAACTTCTTGTACTTTACCTTCACCAATCACTGTTTGGGGATGAATACGCGATCGCTTTTGTTGTAAAGTTTGTAATACATCACCCCCCGCCGTATCTACCAACCGTGCCAATTCTGCTATAATATCCTGGAATTGTTGCGGGCTGGTATTATCCGTTAATACTCCTACAATTACCACCCGATCATGATCAGCGTCTACTTCCTGAGCTACATATTCCCGACTAAATTCCGCTTCTAGACTTTCTACCAATTCCAGAAAACCCTGGTCAGCCAAAGCATCTAAACTTAGAGGCGGTGATATGTGGGAATATGTATCAGTATTGGGAATACTGGTACTAGCGGATTGAGTCACAACCAACTGTCTGTTATTAGCCACCAGATGTGCTAGATAAGCTTCTTTTACGTATCCAGTGGCACCACCACCACGCTTAGTAAATCCGCCTCCAGTTATATTAAAAACCACTAAAGCATCTAACCTTTGTAAAGCCATCGCTGTCAAGTCCGCTTCATTCGGTGGTTCTGACTTGAGATTAGTAGATAAACAACGAATACCGCTCAAACGTTCAGCACCGTAACGTGGCAGTTCTAGGGGCGGGATTTGGGTTTGACGCGGACTACCTACACCAACACGAATTACTTGTCCGCGACGGTTGATATAAGTACAAACGGGTTGATTAATTTCCGTACTAACTGCTGCAAGACGTTGTGCAAACTCAGATGTAGTAATACAATCCCCTGATATCCGCTGATGGTACAGCCGCTGGAGTTGTTTTAGCTGGCTGGACTTTAAACCTTGAATATTGCCAAAAATAGTCTCTATAGGCGTTTATGACCAGTTACCTGGTTCCCCCTGAATCCTGATACTGTCTATTTTACAACAGGGAACAGGGAACAGGGAAGAGTTTTTTATTCTTAATTTTTAGTTTGTTAGGAGTTATTATTGATAATGATTGAAATTTCTAGACTCTCAGGCAATTATAGATTTATAATTAATGATTGTGAGTTTTTTCAAAAAACATAAAAAGTAATGAACGCGCAAGAGATTATTCGCTCAATTGAAGCGGAACAGATGAAATCCAACCTACCCGATATCTATGTCGGGGATACAGTCAAAGTCGGAGTCAAAATCCAAGAAGGTAATAAATTCCGTGTTCAACCTTACGAAGGTGTAGTGATAGCCATGCGGAATGGTGGTATTAACGAAACCATTACAGTTCGTAAAGTTTTCCAAGGCGTGGGTGTAGAAAGAGTATTTTTACTCCATTCTCCCCTGATTGAGACCATTAAAGTATTACGTCGTGGTAAAGTGAGACGTGCTAAACTCTACTATTTACGCGCCCTAGTTGGTAAAGCGACCCGTATTAAACAAAGATTTGACCGCCCTTTGTGATTCTCAATGGTGAATTAATAGACAAAACCCAGTCTGTAAGCGGCATCTGCCGCTAACTTGCCAAAAGAAAAAAAATAAGTTACAATCAGAATCGAATTGTGTTAAACTGAAAAAAGTTCAACACAATGACTGTAACGAGAAAAGCTTGTGCGCTCTTAGTTCAGTTGGTAGAACGCAGGTCTCCAAAACCTGATGTCGGGGGTTCAAGTCCTCCAGGGCGCGCTCAAAAAGAAAAATATTGCCCGAAGCAATAACGTCACTGCCAAAACGGCAAGAAACGTGAATTATTTCGGGTATAATTTTTTTAAAAGTAGCTTTCCTATTGCCAGTTAATTGAAGCCAAAGCTGTAAACTTGGAAAAATCACAAGGTTAGGCCATTTAATAAACGGGGGTATAACGACTGTGGCCAAAAAAAATGAAGCAGAAATGCCAGAAACCGAAAATGGGTTTAACTTAAACAATTTTTTCCAAGGGACAAAGGAAGAACTTGAGAAAGTCATTTGGCCCAGTCGGAAACAGTTGGTAAGTGAATCAGCCGCTGTGCTATTAATGGTTACACTCTCCGCATCTTTAATATATTTGGTAGATGGATTGTTCGCTTGGGCAGCAAAACAGGTGTTCTGATGACTTCTGCAACAGACGAGCCACGCAACTCCGAGTTACAGTTAGAGGAAACACTGTTAACAGCGATAAAAGAAGCACGCTGGTATGCAGTGCAAGTAGCCTCTGGCTGTGAGAAACGGGTGAAGACAAACTTAGAGCAACGTATCCAAACTTTTGATGTTGCTGACAAAATCATCCAAGTGGAAATTCCCCACACCCCAACGGTAAAAATCCGTAAGGATGGTAAACGGCTACCTTCAGAAGAAAAGGTTTTCCCTGGTTATGTGCTAGTCCGAATGGTAATGAGTGATGATGCTTGGCAGGTGGTAAGAAACACCTCCCACGTAATTAACTTTGTGGGTGCGGAGCAGAAACGTGGAAGCGGTAGAGGCCGTGGTCACGTGAAGCCAGTTCCCCTGAATCCTTCGGAAGTTGAACGCATATTCAAACAAGCCTTGGAACAAGAGCCAGTAGTCAAAATTGATATGACTACAGGTGATAAGATAGTTGTGCTTTCTGGTCCATTTAAGGATTTTGAAGGCGAAGTGATTGAAGTTTCCCCAGAACGGAGTAAACTGAAGGCTCTACTTTCAATCTTTGGACGAGATACACCAGTAGAATTGGAATTTAATCAGGTTAAAAAACAGAGTTAAATACAAATGGCGAAGAAAGTAGTAGCGGTCATTAAGTTGGCCCTGAATGCTGGGAAAGCCAACCCTGCACCGCCAGTTGGTCCGGCTTTGGGTCAACATGGTGTTAACATCATGATGTTCTGCAAAGAGTACAATGCCAAAACAGCAGACCAAGCTGGGATGGTCATACCTGTAGAAATTTCTGTTTATGAAGATAGAAGTTTTACATTTGTCCTCAAAACCCCACCAGCATCAGTTTTGATTCGCAAGGCAGCGAAGATTGAAAGAGGCTCAAATGAACCTAACAAAAAGAAAGTTGGTAGCATTAGTAGAACGCAATTACGTGAAATTGCTCAAACTAAGCTTCCTGACCTCAACGCCAATGATATTGATGCAGCCATGAATATCGTGGAAGGAACTGCTAAAAATATGGGCGTAACTGTCACAGATTAGGTGACAGGGAACAGGTGACAGGTGACAGTAAATAACAACTGACAACTGAACCATTAACAAAATTTTATCGGGGGAGAAGCACGACTTCGAGATGACCCCAGGAGTAAAAAATGGCAAAAAAAGTATCACGCCGCTTACAGGCGTTACTAGACAAAGTAGAAGATAGGGATTATTCACCCTTAGAAGCATTGGCTCTGTTAAAAGAAACAGCAACCGCTAAATTTAGTGAGGCGGCCGAAGCTCATGTTCGTTTAGGAATTGATCCTAAATATACAGATCAACAGTTGCGGACAACGGTAGCACTACCTAAAGGGACAGGGCAGATAATTCGGGTAGCAGTTATCGCTAGAGGCGAAAAAGTCACAGAAGCAACTAATGCTGGTGCTGATATAGCTGGTTCAGAAGAACTAATTGACCAGATTCAGAAAGGCTTCATGGAATTTGATAAGCTGATTGCGACACCAGATGTGATGCCACAGGTAGCAAAGCTTGGTAAATTACTGGGGCCTCGTGGTTTGATGCCATCACCTAAGGGTGGAACAGTGACATTTGATATTGCTAGTGCCATTGCTGAATTTAAAGCTGGTAAATTAGAATATCGGGCTGATCGGACTGGGATTGTTCATGTTATGTTTGGTAAGGCTGCTTTTTCACCTGAAGATTTATTAATAAACCTGAAGGCCTTACAAGAGTCAATTGATCGTAACCGTCCTTCAGGTGCTAAGGGTCGTTATTGGCGGTCATTGTATATATCCTCTACAATGGGTCCATCAATTGCTATTGACATTAGCGCACTACGGGATTTAAAACTCACTGAAGCTGCATAATTTGGTAATGGGTAATTGGTGATAGATGAATATAATCAGCAATGATCAGTAATAATCAATAACTAATCACTAATGACCAAAATTAAATAGATAAAGCCGGAGACAGCAGGTGCTAATAGCTTAATATCCTGCCGAGGTTGTAATTTTAACTACCTAAAGTTTAAGCTGCACAAGCGAAATAACTACGGGATTAAAAATACCACTTTGAAACCCTGGCTAGGTTAGCTAGGGTTAATTGTTTTCGGTAAGTCAGTAAAAAGGTAACTAGTGATAGGTGGTAGGTAACAGACGACAGGTGATAGGTGACAGGAAATAGAGTAAAAACTGACAACTAACCACTGACAACTGACAACTAACCACTGACCACTGACCACTGACCACTAACAACTGACATTGGAGGTGAGACAAGTATGGGAAGAACGTTAGAAAACAAGAAAGAGATAGTAGCTGATCTCAAAGAAAGCTTGAGTAAGTCAACTTTGGCACTGGTAATTGATTATCAGGGGCTAACAGTTGCTGAAATTACAGATTTACGTCGGCAACTCCGTCCTAGTGGTGCTATCTGTAAGGTGACAAAAAACACCTTCATGGGCATTGCAATTAAGGATCAGGAACAATGGCAGCCAATGTCAGAATTACTAAATGGTTCTTCTGCATTTTTGCTAGTTAAAGAAGATTTATCTGCGATTAAAGCTTATCAAGCATTCCAAAAAGCCACCAAGAAAACAGAAATTCGCGGTGGTGTCATGGAAGGTCGTGTCCTGAGTGAAGCTGATGTTAAGGCTCTAGGAGACTTACCATCTAAGGAACAACTCATGGGTCAAATTGCTGGTGCTATCAACGCTGTGGCTACCAAGCTGGCCGTTGGTATCAACGAAGTTCCCAGTTCCTTGGCTCGCGCTTTGCAAGCTATCGCTGAAAAAGAAAATAGCGGTAGTTCTGAAAGTGCTGCTGAGTTAGCGGTAGTCAGTGAAGATTAATCACTGACAAATAACAACTAACCCTCACGGGTTCTTTCAACTGACAAATCAAAAATTCTTTAGGAGTTATATCCATGTCTGCTGCAACCGAACAAATTTTAGAACAATTGAAATCTTTGACTTTATTAGAAGCTTCTGAATTGGTAAAACAAATCGAAGAGGCTTTTGGTGTTAGTGCTGCTGCTCCTGCTGGTGGTATGATGATGATGGCTCCTGGCGCTGGTGCTGCTGCTGAAGAAGTAGTAGAAAAGACCGAATTTGATGCAATTTTGGATTCTGTACCAGCAGATAAGAAGATTGCTGTTCTGAAAATCGTCCGCGAAATCACAGGTTTAGGTCTAAAAGAAGCTAAAGACTTGGTAGAAGCTGCTCCTAAAGCTGTTAAAGAAGCTGTAACTAAGGATGCTGCTGAGGATATCAAGAAGCGGATTGAAGAAGCTGGTGGTAAGGTAACAGTTAAGTAATTGTTCTTTGGTGATTGGTAATTGGTGATTGGTGATTGGTGATTGGAAAGAATTTTTACCCAGTCCCCAGTCCCCATTATCATCGCTTTAAAACCGGAAGTAAATATTGTGTGAGTGTAAAAGCATCAACTCCCAATTCTGTTCTTGTTTCTGCTGCTAAAATTCCGGCTTGGGAATGCCACCAAGTCGCAGTTGCTACTATATCTTCTATAACAGTTTCTTTATTGATAATTTGCGCTAATAGTCCACTTAATAAACCAGTTAATACATCACCACTGCCTCCACGGGCTAAGGCTGGGGTACTTTCGGGATTTATCCAAACACCACCTTGAGGATTAGATATGGCTGTTCTTGCCCCTTTTAATAGGACTACAGCCCCACTTTCTTGGGCTGCTATTTGCACGGCTTTGATTCTATTTGTGTAAGAAATATTCGGAAATAACCGCTGAAATTCTCCTGTGTGGGGTGTGAGGACGGTAGCTGATTTTCGTGGTTTTAAGGTGGGGATTGTGCCTAATTGTGCCAAAATATTTAAAGCATCAGCATCAAGAATTAGAGGACATTCACATTTAATTATTTCGGGAATAAGGGAAATATTATCTTTAGTTAAACCAGGTCCGCAAGCAATTGTCGTAAATGAATTTAAATCTATAAGGTGCATTTCGCTGTCGCTAACACACCCTACTAATGGTAAATTAGCAATTATTCCGGTTTCGGTTTCGGGACAACCAATAATTAAGGCTTCTGGTAAATGGGAAACTAACAACATTTTCAGAGATTCTGGGACAGCAATTGATAACATTCCCACACCAGAAGCTCGTGCACCTAAACCCGTTAAAATTGCTCCACCTGCATAACGTTTAGAACCACAAATTAATAATAAATGTCCTTGTTTGTATTTGTGGGTAATGAGGGGACGAGGTAAGGGTAAAGTAGATAATGCTGTTGTTTTAGTAATGCGTTTGATTTGGGGATTATTGCCTAAAACAGCATGAATATCTGCTAAGGAAATATCAAAATCAATTAATTCGGCTTTACCAACATAAGGTAATGCTTGTTCTTGTAATAAACCTTGTTTCCATAAACCTAAGCAAAATGTATAATTTGCTTGAATAGCTGTTCCTAAAACTTCCCCTGTATCTGTATGTAAACCCGAAGGGATATCAATACTAATAATGGGTTGATTTTTGCTATTAAAATAATTAATTGCAGTAGCAATAGAATCAGTAATTTCTCTTTCTAGTCCAAACCCAAATAAACCATCAATTAAAAAATCATAATTTGGTATTTGGGAAATTTCTTGATAACAGGTAATTCCTAAATTTTGTGCATATTGAAAATGTTGAGAAGTTAATTCTTTCAACTGGGAAAAAGGTTGATAAATCCAAACTTGATACCCGCGAAAATGCAATTCACGAGCTACTACTAAGGCATCTCCTCCATTATGACCCGGTCCTGCTAGAATTCCTACACATTGTCCTGGGGAAATAATAGCCTGTAAGCGTTGGGAAATTAATCCCGCTACTTTTTCCATTAAAGCAGCTACAGGCATTCCTGCTGCAAATATCCTGGTTTCAATATCCCGCATTTGGGCTGCGGTAACAACAAATTGTTCTTTAGTCATTTGTTAGTTGTTAGTTGTTAGTTGTCAATTACCTTATTTTCCATAGTAAACTCTAGCATTACCGTAACCTGAATCTTTCAAATAGCCATTCCATTGTTCTGCTTCTAAGCGATCTCTAAAGGGTCCTACAGCTATGTGTGTTCCTATTGGTTGAGTTCTCCTAATGACATTAATACTTGTGCCAACTTTTTGGCGAATATCTGTAGCGAAAGAAGATAAATTATTAGCACTACTAGGAATAACTACATAATAAAAATCTGTTTTTTCCTGATTATTATAGGAACGCTGATCAGATGTTACATCTACATTTGCAGAATTGACAATGCGAGCGCCAGGAATACCATGCAATTCTAATTCCTTAATCCGTAGTTGGGCATTATATAGTTCATTAAAAACCCCAGATTGGATAATATTACGTCCGTTATAATTGCGGATATAGGCATCAGGTTCAATTTGGCGAACTTCGTATAAAATTTGGTTATTACTACTATCAATGTAAACAAAATACCGCTCAAATTTTTGGTTATGTTGACTATATTTTTTACCTGAAAATTGATTAAATTCTCCTTGTTGTAACTGCGGTAATTGTTGCTGATTGATAGATATTTGAGCCTGAACAGGAATATATTCACACGCGAGAGTCCAACTTACCAGCAAGGAAAATATGGGTAAATATGTCAAGCAACTGACTTTTAAAGTAGGCATATTTTTTAACAGTTTTTGCAAAGGTTTTTAGGTTAATTTTCATGGGATGAAATAATTAAAAATATCATTTAAATGACAAGATTAATTAATCATCCAAATTTACTACCGATTTTAGTAAATTGTGCCGTCAGGCATTACCGCTTCATATAAATTTGCACCTATTAGATTAGCCGTACTAATTTCCGCTCTGAGCAGGTTTACCTGAGTTAAATTAGCATTAGTTAAGTCTGTCATGGCAAGACAAGCATCTATTAAGTTTGCTTCAGTTAAATTAGCTTCGCGTAAATTAGCCCGACTCAAATTAACTTTACTTAGTCTAGCAAAACTAAGATCGACTCGATTCATTTTGGCTTTAATCAGTATAGCTTCTGGCATAATTGCACCGTGCAAATTTGCACCTATTAATTCAGCTTCACTCAAATTTGATTCTTTTAGTTTAGCATTTATCAGGTTAGCACCATTCAAATTAGCACCTTGTAGATTAGTCTGGGTTAAAGTAGCACCTTCTAAAATTGCTCCACTCAGATTAGCGCCACTTAGATCTGCACCACGCAGCATACTCTCACTTAAGTTAGCACCACTCAGATTCACCCTAGCTAAATCTGCACCTGTCAAATTAGCACCGCGTAAGTCCGCTTTATACAGGTTAGCAGCCCGGAGAGTAGTAGAATGGAATCCCTGTTCTTTTCGCAAATTAGCACCACGTAGGCACGAACCTGTTAAGTTAGCACCAGATAAATCAGCACCACGTAGATCAGCACCCATTAAGTTAGTATCCAGCAGATCTGCCCAAGTTAAATCAGCATTTCGCAAATTAGCATTCTGTAAGGTTGCACCGTGTAAATTAGCATTATTTAAGTTGGCACTTTCCAAACTAGCTTGTGTTAGGTTCGCACCAGAGAGATTCGCACGAGTTAAATTTGCATGATTGAGAATAGCCTGACTTAGATAGGTAAAAGCTAGAATAGCATAAGACAAATTTGCTTTATTTAAACCTATACCAATTAAATCTGCATTTAATAGATTTACTCCATTTAAATTGGCATTAATAAGTTTTGTCTCACCATTTGCATATCTTCTTAGAAGTTCTTTAGCATCCATGATTTTTTCTTAGGTGAATAACTGTTAAGTAGTTTAAGTAGGTCGGCATTAAAAATTGTCGTTATGACAAGGAAACAGGGAAGAGGTTTTAGGTTACTTTTTGTTACATATTACTCTTCGAGAGGCCGCTTCGCGTCTACGGTTTTTTCCGTTCACCTACTTATGTTAATTATTTTTAACTGATATCTCATTATACAAGCCTCGCATAACTCGGATAATTGCAGTGGCTGCTGGAGAATTTTTATCTGGGTTATCTAAGGAGATAACAGCATTGTTGATTCTAGATTCAAGCTCTACAATTGTGGAGCAAGAATCAAATAATAGCTGCAATAAACTATCAAGGTCTTCTTCTCTCAGTTGTAACCAGTCTTTTTCATTAAAGGTAAATTTCCCATAAAGCGCGGAAAATAAAATTATTTTAACCCTTAGTGGGTTAGCATATCTCATCAGATTTTGTCGTAAATCAAATTGATTATATTGAAATTTTTTGGAACTTATGGGCGTGGTAGTTGCGGGATTTGATAATCTTTGTTTAGAACTATCAACTACAGGGATATTCTGGTTAGATGGAGTTGATATTATTTCTGTTGGCTGATCACAGGTTAGATATAATCTTCCTATCTCCTTGATAATAATTCCAGCAATTATGGTGTATTCTCTTGGTTTACTAAGATTTTCAACAGTAATAGATAAACGTGAAGTTAAGTGATCTATCGTTGGATTTAAACTAGATAATTCTTCAATTAATTCTTTTAATTGAACCCTATCTAGGGCATCTTGATCATTTTCCCACACATTTTTACAAGTGAAGAATATTAGTTTTTTAATCCTTTGTGAGCTTTCATGCTCTTCTAAATATTTGCTAATTTGATCAAGGCTAGATAAAGTCATGATTAGTGTGCCTCCGTTACAAGTATCCGATAGTGTAATAGTAATAAATTATAGCTGGACTAGTACACTATTGGGTAGTGACTTTTTTGTGTCATACTCCGAAAACACTTATTATTTGTCAATTCTAGAGCTTTTATCCACCCAGCAACATGATTTTTTCTAATAGGATAGACAAACCACTGATAGAATAGGGTAAACAAGAGGGTAGATGAGATAAATAGTTGTGCAAAATTTTACGGTTAGGAGAGAGAACAGGGAACTAGTAAGAAATACAGATATTCTTGTTTTCAATTATGATGTACAATTAATTATAATTAGGTACTTAACACACCATTACAGATTAATAAGCATCCTGTAGTCCCCCTGACCCTAGTTTACCAGCAAGGGGTTTACACACCCTATAAGCTTTTTCTATAAACTCTGAAGGTACATTTTTATATATACTAAGGTTCAGAACTTTGTATAAATAACACTTAAAATTACTTAGTGTTGTAAAATACCAAGATATCATTACAAATTGTTATCAGAGGAGAATAACCTTGAACCAAGCGACATTGCACCAGTTGAAGGTGTTCGAGGCCGCTGCCCGACATGGTAGTTTTACACGCGCTGCGGAAGAGTTGTTTTTGACTCAGCCTACCATATCCATGCAAATCAAACAACTAACTAGATCAGTTGGTTTACCATTATTTGAGCAGGTAGGAAAGCGCTTATACTTGACGCAAGCGGGACGAGAATTATTTGCTACTTGTCGGCAAATTTTTGAGACTATGGATAAGTTTCAAATGACTATCGCTAATTTAAAAGGATTAAAACAAGGACAATTAAGACTGGGTGTAATTACCACTGCTAAGTATATTATTCCCAGATTGTTGGGTCCTTTTTGTCAGCTTTACCCTGGAATTGATATTTCTCTTCAAGTCACCAATCATGAACTAATTTTAGATCGAATGATGAATAATTTGGATGACTTGTACATTATGAGTCAAATTCCTGATCATTTTGATGTCAATTTCGAGCCATTTTTAGAAAACCCCTTAGTAGTTTTTGCACCAGCTAATCATCCCTTAAAGAAGGAAAAAAATATTCCTATTGAACGTTTGGGAGAAGAACCGTTTATTATGCGTGAACCAGGTTCAGGAACTCGCAGTGCTGTCCAAAGTCTATTAGAGGAACATGGGATCAAAGTGAAGGTAAAATTGGAGTTGGGAAGTAATGAAGCAATTAAGCAAGCGATCGCAGGAGGACTAGGTATTTCTGTGTTATCCCGTCATACAATGTTAAGTGACGCTGCGGAATTTAGCATTTTAGATGTTCAACACTTTCCCATTAAACGCAATTGGTATATTATTCATCCCGCTGGTAAGCAGTTATCCATTATTGCTTATACTTACTATGAATATCTTTTAGATGCAGCCAAAAAAATTACCCAGCAAGGTGGTTTAATCTTAGATCATAATTTCATGAATACCAATTCTTAAATTAAGCTGTAGTTACAGCAGAAATCAGGGGACTGGTTTTGAAGTGAGATTCTCTACCTAATTTATCTGCAATCTACTGTATCTAGGGTTTAATAATGAATAAAAAGTGAAATTAAAGCCCAAAATTGAGACTTAGGAACAATATTTTGGGCTTGATTTTTCAAAATTACCAGTTCAGATCAGTTACATCTGTGAAATGTAGGTAGTAGAATAGGTTACAGACAAAGCTGCACGGAAGAGAGGAAGGTAAATTGGAAGAACTCAGGGACGTATTGGAACTGGCGACAGAAAGGGAACTACAGGACTTGACAGCTATTCTATTTAGTCGCAAGTTTAACCCCTTAGATTATGTTCACACACCCGAACCTATTGCAGTGCAAAGCCAAGAGCGTCAAGCTTGGTTAGATGCTATCGAAGATCGCTTTCGTTTTTTAGCGGCTGACGGAATCACAGTATTACGAGGACGTACTGATCAAGTAACTTACCGACAAGCCCTAATTCAAGTATGTAAATATTTGAAAATCCATTATTATCAAGACCTAACAACAATTGATTTAGAAGCAGAAGTATTTTTACATCTGTTGGGAAAAGTTTGGAAAAAGTTACCCAAACAAGAAAAGCAACAATTAACTACTAATGTCCAAAGTCAATTATCACAATCAAAATTTAAACAACCATTACCATTATCATTACAACGTGATCCTTTAGGATTAATATTTAAAGGTGGTAGTGCCTTAGCTATAACTTCTGTAATTCAACCTTTTATTCTTCAACAAATCGCCCGTCAATTTGCTATTCATTTTGCTACCTATCAAGTAGCTAAGGAAGCTGCAATTACAGGTGCAGGATTAGCAACCAAGCAGTTTCAAAACTATGTAACTTTACAAATGTCCCGCCGCGGTATGACCATGAGTGCAGCCCGTTATGGTGCTGTTCGTAGTGCGTTTGCTTTTGTCGGTCCTGTAATGTGGGCTTGGTTTTTTGCTGATTTGGGTTGGAGAGCAATCTCCACAAACTATGGCAGAATTATTCCTACTATCTTCACCCTCGCACAAATTCGTCTTACCCGTACAGAATGTTGGGAAATCGCCTAAATAAAACTTTTTATCATCCAAATTCCCGCTTACAAACCCCATGGAATTGGCTACAATTTGGACTACTATCTTTTCCCCTGAGTCCATTTCTGGGTGGTATTTCTATAGTTGTGGCATCATTGCTAACTTGGCGCAAACAACATCAGATTATTAGCCAGAATCCAATTCACAAGGGATTTGCTATTTTGAGTATATTATTGCTCATTAGTACCGGATTTGCCCCTCATAAATTAGATGCTTTTTTGGGTTTATTTAACTTATTACCTTTCTTTTTCTTTTTTGCTGGACTCACTCCCCTGATTCAAACACCTGCACAATTACGACAAATTTCTTGGATCATGGTGTTTGGTTCTGTACCTATTTTAATCATAGGTTTTGGGCAATTATTTCTGGGTTGGAATTTCCAATTTCAGTTTTTATGGATTGTTTTTGATTGGATAGTTGCACCAGAAAAATCATTATCAGGACGCATGGCTTCTAATTTCATGCACCCTAATACTTTAGCCGCATATTTAGTAACTATTTTTATTTTAGGTTTAGGTTTATGGTTAGAAAACTATCACAAACTTAAACAAAAAAATCCCCTAATTATCTTTTTAACAATTACGGTATTTGCTAACTTTATCGCCTTGATTTTAACTAATTCTCGGAATGGTTGGGGTATAACTATTTTTACCTGTTTAGCTTATGCTTTATATCGAGGTTGGCGATTAATTGTTACTGTTGTTGTTAGTATTACCAGTTGTTTTTTCTTAGCAGCTTTTGCACCTTCACCTATTGCCCAATTTTTCCGCCTTTTTGTTCCCTACGGTATTTGGGCGCGGTTAAATGATGATATGTTTCCTGATAGACCAGTGGGATTAATGCGGAAAACCCAATGGGAATTTGCCTGGAATCTAACTCAACAACATCCTTTGACTGGTTCAGGTTTACGTAGTTTTGGAGGACTTTATAAAAACCAGATACAAATTGATGTCAATCATCCCCATAACTTATTTTTAATGCTGTCTGCGGAAACTGGGTTAATTACTACTTTACTATTTTGTGGGTTACTAATTTGGATATTAATTACAGCTAGTCAACTTTTATGGAAATCTAAATCTATAGAACCAGAAAATAGATTAATCTTCTTTAGTTATCTGATCACTTTTATCGGGTGGATACTATTTAATACTGTTGATGTTACCACTTTTGATATCCGGTTGAATACTCTTTCTTGGGTTTTTGTAGCGTCCTTGTGTGGGGTTATGTATCAATATACACTTTCTAGACAGGGTAAAAACGCTATTAAAAATTAAAACAAGCATACTGGGAATTTATTCTCAGTCTGCTTATAGGTTTCGCTTGATTGTTGTTGATTTCAGCTAAACTCTGTCTCTAAGTTAAATAACATTTGCAGAGTTTGCATACATCTTCTTCTCGCTTCTACATCTTGCTGGGCGCGTAATTGCACCATCGGATCATGGAGAATCTTATTAACTATTCCCCGCGTCAAAGCTTCAATTACCTCTTGATGCTTTTCGCCAAATTCCGAACCTAAGCGAGATAAAGCTTTTTCTAATTCTTGTTCCCGGATGGCTTCTATTTTATTGCGTAGAGAACTAATTGTAGATACTGTCTCTAAACTTCGCCACCACACATCAAAAGCTTCCACTTCTTCATCTAATATCTTCTCAGCTTCTTGCGCCATTTGTCGCCGACTTTCATAATTTTGGGCTACAACCGCTTTCAAATCATCAACATTAAAGGCTTTGACGTTGGCTAAATCATTCACATCTGCATCCACATTGCGAGGGACAGAAATATCAAATAACATTAATTTTTGATTGGGTTCTAACACCGTTTCCAATTTCGCCCGATCTAGAATGGGTTCGGTTGATGAGGTGCTAGTAAATACTATATCACTTTCGGCAATTATTGACATTGTTGCCGGCAATAAATGAATTGGTATAGGTTGTTCTGGGAACAATTTCGCCAATTCTTCAGCCCTTTCTCGGGAACGATTAACAATACTGATGTGATTTGCACCTTTAGAAATTAAGTGTTGTACCAACAACCGGGACATTTTCCCCGCACCGAGAATAGATATTCGATAAGTAGATAAATTTCCTACTTTCATCTGTGCTAATTCTACGGCTGCCGAACTGATAGAAACTGCACCAGTACCAATACTGGTTTCTGTGCGAACTCGTTTACCCGCTGTTAAAGCTTGTTTAAATAACCGATTTAAAATGGTTTTAATGCCATTAAATTGCTGTCCAAGTTTATGAGTATGTTTAACTTGAGCTAAGATTTGCCCCTCACCTAACACCAAACTGTCTAAACCTGCCGCAACCCGTAATACATGAGTAACAGCATCAGCATGAAGTAGCATAAATAGATGATGTCGTAAAGAGATAATTGGTAGTTTGCTATGTTCAGAAAGAAACTGAGTAACCTCATTAATTCCCTGAGTAGTTTCGCTGCTAACGATATAAATCTCTAAGCGGTTACAAGTGCTGAGAATAGTAACTTCATCAACATGAGCATAACTGAGAAGATGAGCAATTGCTCCTTCGATTTGCGCTTCAGGAATACTTAATTTTTCTCTAACTTCTATTGGGGCTGTTTTATGGCTTAACCCCACCACGGCAATATTCATTTCTTAAATGGGTAATTGGTTCGTTGTTTGTTGTCAGTTGTTTGTTGTCAGTTGTCAGTTGTCAGTTGTCAGTTGTTAGTAGACTATCAAGAACTGATGGACGGATATAAATTGACCAAAAACTATAAAATACAAAGTTTTTAGATTTTTACAACCTGTCAAATTTACTTTGACAGACTACTAATAACAATGGACTAATGACCACTGACCACTGACTACTGACTACTGACTATCGTAGTTGGATCACTTTGGGTTCTTCCCATAAGTGAACTGTATCGACAAAGCGAGCGGTTTTAGATTGGCTGGAAATAACCAAGCTTTGGGTTCTAGCACCACCGGAGAAGTAACGCACACCATCCATGAGAGTTCCAGGGGTGATACCGCAACCGGCAAATAGCACTGTTTCACCAGATGCTAACTCATTAGCGTTATAAACCTTGTCACCATCAGTAATACCCATTTCATGTAACCGGGCTAGATTACCTTCTCTGCTTTCACCAATTAAACCAGTTTGCACAACTGCTGGATCATAGATCAATTGTCCTTGAAAGTGTCCACCCAAGCAACGTAAAGCCGCAGCAGAAATTACACCTTCGGGAGCAGCACCGATACCCATTAAGGCATGAATATGAGTACCAGAGAACGCGCAACAAATAGCAGCAGAAACGTCACCATCGCTAATTAGTCTAACTCTTGCGCCGGCGGTACGGATTTCTTTAATGAGGTCATTGTGACGGGGACGATCCATCACTACTACTACCAATTCTTCTACAGCACGGTTTAAGCACTCAGAGAGAATTTTTAGGTTTTCTGTAGCAGATTTGTTGATATCAACATGACCTCTAGCGGCTGCGGGCGCTGCGAGTTTCTTCATGTAGAAATCAGGAGCAGCAAATAAACCGCCCTTTTCAGAAATTGCTAAAACGGCCATTGAGCCATTTTGACCATAAGCAACTAGGTTAGTACCTTCGCAAGGATCAACAGCAATATCAATTTCTACAAGCTCATTAACATTACAGAAATTGGCGGCATCTGGTTGAGTACAGATACCAACTTCTTCACCAATGTACAGCATAGGAGCTTCGTCCCGTTCGCCTTCACCGATAACGATGCGACCACGCATATGGATTTTATTCATCCGTTCGCGCATAGCTTCTACTGCTACTTGGTCAGCAATGTTTTTTTCGCCCTTACCCATCCACTTGGAAGAAGCGATCGCTGCTTGCTCAACTACTTCTATAATCTCTAACCCAAGAGTATTTTCCACGGAGTCTGCCCTCTAAATTACTTGTCTTAGCGTTTTTTTCTTAGCTGTTTCAGTTTTCAAGTCTACCAAAGTACGGATACATATTGGCAAAAAGTCTGAAATAGCAACTATATTAAGTTTTGCAAATAATGGTCCAGTCAACAATGAGATTTTAGGGATAGGGTGCGGGGAAAATATTTTGGCTATTTTTAAGGCATATTTTTAGATCAACAGGGTTTACTATTTAGCGTACAGTACAAGTTATGTGTTGTGATGTAAATTATTAATATATAAATAGTTAAGTGTTGCTAAGGTGATTTTTTGCATAGTCACCTAACATTTTTTCCAATCGTTCAACACTTAAACGGGGAGAAGGACGGGGTATCATTTTTTCTGTACCGTTGCTGGTGACTAAATGCAGTACAGGGACTTCATATTGATATGCTGCAAACCAGGGGTCATGGGTGGTAATATCTCGAATTTCTAATTCAAAACTGAGATTTTTAATTTGTTCTAGTTTTTCCTGTAACCCTTCGCAAAGATGACAACCGGGTTTACTGTAAAGAATTAATTGCATAAGTTGAGATTAAATGATGAAAATGTGTTTTATGATTATTTTAACTAAAAATGCCCCTAATCACCAAAACAGTAGCAACACCGGGAACTGTAGCGGGTATGTATGAAGTTCATAATCGTTATGGTAAGTTATCTTGGCAAGAGGTTGTTAAACCAGCGATCGCACTGGCTAAAAATGGTTTTATAATTAGTGATAGGCTTTCTTGGCATGATTTCTCAGCTTACGAAGACCGTAAACAAACTATACTGAATAACCCAGAAGCGAAAGGAATTTTCACCCGCAATAAAAGCTAGGGAATAAATTGGTTTTATATTATGTTACATTACACCCAAGTTAACTTATGATGTGTTGATTGAAAATCAAGAAGATGGAACTGTAAAAGCCACATTATTAAGTTTACCAGAATGTCAAGGTTTAGGTGCTACTAAAGAGGAAGCATTAAATAATCTGATTCAGCTTTTTCAATTAATAGAACCGGAAATAGTAACTTTAGAAATTGAACCAGCTAAAACAGAAAATCCTTCAGAATCAGGATACCCAGGATTAGAGGATTAACAGGATGATAAAATATAAAAATGTCTGAATCAGGATGTCCAGGATTAAAGGATTAACAGGATATTTTTCAGAAAATACAAGTTTTTATCCAGAATCAAGAATATATTTTCCTCTAAATCATAAATTATCATCATTAAATATTCACAGAAAATCTACAAATTGCAATCCTGTACATCCTAAAATCCTGGTAATCCTGATATGGCTTGCGCCACGCTACGCTATCAGACAACCACAACAAACAATCTCCAAATAGTGAAAATGTAATTTTACCTATTTGTTAATAACTAAAAACTTGAGAGGAATATTATTAGCTTCCCAGTATTCTTTGGCTGAATTTAAAATATCCAATGCTATTTGGTACTGTGTTGGTTCAGCTTGAGCAAAGATATCAGCATGATCATATATATTTTCCTTGAATCTATGTACACAAAGACGGAGAAGATGCCCAAACCACAATATTTTTAGCATTTTATTTCTTGACCTCATTTACTTGTAGTCTTTTCAAAGAAGAACGTTCTCCTACTAAAATACTACGAGGTCCTTCTATATGATAATTTATTTGATTAATAACACTTTCTTCTAACAGATCATAGATAAAATGATGAGGGTTTTTACGCTTTATTAATTCTAGACCGTGACAATAAACTCCACACGCTGATACATCATTTAAAATCCGGCTGTGAATAATTCTCGTCCATTCTGGTGCTGTTATCATTAATTGAGGCACAACATGAATAAATGCTGTAATTTGTTTTTTCATATCAAAAGATTCAAGAAAATGGATTAAGCTAAACATCACTTCTGGCTGTTGACATTGATCATCTAAAATGAGATGATAGGCAGATAAATTATTTTCATCAGGATTTTCAGCTATTTCAGCTAAAGCATTTTCAAAATTTGTAACTTGTTCTTCTGTTTGCATTAAGCGATTTTCTTGCAAGGTTGCCAATAAATTATTTTGATTCATTGTTTTGTCCCTTATTTCTCAAAAATCCATGGCCAAGTAGATTTATTCTGTCTGATTAATGTTTGCAAACTTTCCCTGATTTCTCTATTATACAAACCTTGACGAAGATAAATACAACGTACATCCCAAATTTCTTGTGCTAATGCTTCTCTGGACGATAGGTTTAAATTAGGGCGTTTACCGTAAGACATTGTTTGCCGATGACGACCTCCTTTTCCTGGTGATAAATGTTCCATCATTATGGCATATCCTTGATCTGTTGTATAATTAAGTGGAACTTTGGCTTTCATAAAAGCATCCGCAGGTATATGATGAGGTGTGAGGTTATCACCTCTACGTCCCTGTTTAATTAAGTCTCCATAAGTGCCTACAATTCCCTCTCCTGGAAGTAGTTGAGGTTGATTATTAATAATCTATTTACTCCTGTTTGGCTATTTCTATTGTTTAGTATTTTGATTATAAAGGAAATCGAGTAATAAGTAAATTGTCTGAATCAGAATATCCAAGATTTAAGGATTAACAGGATGTTTTTTAGGAAATATAGGTTTTTGTGAATGATAGAAAATATATTTTTCTCTAAATCATAATTTATAATCATTAAATATTCACAGAAAATCTATAAATAACAATCCTGTACATCCTAAAATCCTGGAAATCCTGATATGGCTTGCGCCACGCTACGCTATCAGACAACCACAACAAAATATCTCCAAATAGTGAAAATGTAACTTTACCTATTTGTTAATAACTAAAAACTTGAGAGGAATATTATTAGCTTCCCAGTATTCTTTGGCTGAATTTAAAATATCCAATGCTATTTGGTACTGTGTCGGTTCAGCTTGAGCAAAGATATCAGCATGATCTTATGATATCACATATCTTTGAGCCGGACACCATGTTAAATCGGTGATACATTCATCAAAAGCATCCCAGTTAGCGCCGAAGTATGAAGGAAATTCCATTGCTTCAGCAGCTTGTTTTAAAAATGTTTGTTTGCTATTAATTTTTTTACCATCAAGATAAAAAAACTTTATAATTCATAGATTTATGGTGAGGAAATAGGTTAGTAAAATTGTCTGAATCAGGTGGTTATCGAGCGAAGTCAAGATAATGTCCAGGATTAGAGGATTTACAGGATGATAAAATATAAAATGGACGATTGTTAATAAAAATCTATAAATCTTAAAATCATGTAGATGATAATTTTAACTTTGTTCAAGTATTGTGTTATAATTAATTCAGAGTTAGAAGAGTAAAAATATCATGATTTTAGCTGTTAAAAATGCTCTTTCCACAATTGCACCCAAGTTAACTTATGATGTGTTAATTGAAAACCAAGAAGATGGCACTGTGAAAGCGACATTATTAAGTTTACCAGAATGTCAAGGTTTAGGTGCGAATAAAGAGGAAGCATTAAATAATCTTATTCAGCTTTTTCAAGCACGAAAACCAGAAATAGTAACTTTAGAAATTGAACCAGATAAAACAGAACATCCTTGGCTGAAATTTTCAGGAATGCACAAGGATAATCATCTTTTTGGTGAAATACTAGAAGATATAGAAGCTGAAGGTAATGCTTGGGACGTGCTAGAGGCATTAACAGGAACTATTGAAGCACCAAGTGATTGGTCAAATCAACATAATTACTATTTATATGGTACTCCTAAACATGACAATGAGATCAGAGAATGAATCAGGAAAGACTATTTTTAGATACGGTATTTATTCAGGCTCTATTAAACAAGAATGATCAATATCATACTCAAGCTAAAGCATTATTACCAAGGGTGAAAAATGCCGTTGAAGTATGGGTAACAGAAGCAGTTTTAATAGAAGTTGGTAATGCTTTAAGTGCAGTAAACCGCACAGCATCAGTTCAGTTTATTAATCAGTGTTATCAAACAGATAATATCAAAGTCGTTAGTGTAGATTCATCGCTTCTGATGCGTGCGCTGGAACTTTATCACAGTCGTCAAGATAAAGATTGGGGTTTAACGGATTGTATCTCATTTGTTGTTATGAAAGATCAGGGGTTAATTTATGCTGTAACGGCTGATATTCATTTTGTTCAAGCTGGTTTTGTGGCTTTATTAAGGAAGCCAGGGAATAAGTAAATTGTCAGAATCAGGATATCCATAATTAGAGGATTAACAGGATGTTTTTTAGGAAATATAGGTTTTTGTGAATGATAGAAAATATATTTTCCTCTAAATCATAATTTATAATCATTAAATATTCACAGAAAATCTACAAATCACAATCCTGTACATCCTTAAATCCTGGTTATCCTGATATGGCTTGCGCCACGCTACGCTATCAGACAACCACAACAAACAATCTCCAAATAGTGAAAAAGTAAGTTTACCTATTTGTTAATAACTAAAAATTTGAGAGGAATATTATTAGCTTCCCAGTATTCTTTGGCTGAATTGAAAATATCCAATGCTATTTGGTACTGTGTCGGTTCAGCTTGAGCAAAGATATCAGCATGATCTTATGATATGACATATCTTTGAGCCGGACACCATGTTAAATCGGTGATACATTCATCAAAAGCATCCCAGTTAGCGCGGAAGTATGTAGGAATTTCCATTGCTTCAGCAGCTTGTTTTAAAAATGTTTGTTTGCTATTGATTTTTTTACCATCAAGATAGAAAACTTTTGTTCCTGCTTGTGCGGCTATTTGTTCCACTGTTTTATGGATGTTTTGTTTAATGTTTGTTGGTAAAATTTTGAGAATGTTATTCATAATATTCCTCTACTTAATTTTTGTGAGAACTTTCTTAGCTTTTTCATTTCCTAAACTTGCAGCTTTTCGTAAATCTTCCACTCCTTGATACTTACTACCACTTAAATAATAACTAGCACCCCTTAAAAGATATGCTCTATCATTATTAGAATCTATTTGAATTACCTCGTTACAGTCTTTTATTGCCTCACTATAATCTTTCAAATTAAACCAGGCGGAACAACGTCTCATATATTGTTTATCAAGTTTAGGATTGGGCAAAATTTGCCTAGTTAATGTTGTGTTTGTATCTATGTAACCTTGACGACGAATACGTAAAGAGATTATAGTATTTGCATCCCCACGCATTAATTTATTTACATCTCTTGCACTCATATTTGATGTTGATATGCCATTTACTTCCACAATTTGATCACCGACTTTAAGATTTCCTAATGCTGCTGGAGAATTATCAAATATATTAGCAATTGTTGGTATTTTAGTTTTTTCATCAATTTTAAATGAAATACCAATGCCTGTTATGTATTTCTCAATTTTCCTGTTGGCTATTTCTCTTAATTCAGATTCAGTCAACTTTCCTGGCTCATTTTTCAGAGAATTAATATTGTTAGAGCTAGAAAATATATTACCAATTGTGAAAAATAACAGTGAGGCCACTAATATCATAATTGTTTTATGGCGGAAAATTATGTTCTTTATATGGTCTAGGGTATATTTGGGCGCAACAGTCAGAGTTTTTTGAGAATTATTTATCGCCCCCTGCTTATATTGTAAATCAGAAAGAGCAATTACCCTGTTGTTGTAAGCATGGATATAATTAGGATCAATATTGAGAGCTTGATTGTAATCATCTATTGCCCCTTTTATGTCTCCTAAATTATAACGGGCATTTCCCCTTCCGTTGTAAGCATGGGCATAATTAGGATCAATATTGAGAGCTTGATTGTAATCATCTATTGCCCCTTGTTTGTCTCCTAAATCATAACGGGCATTTCCCCTTCCGTTGTAAGCATTGATATAATTAGGATCAATATTGAGAGCTTGATTGTAATCATCTATTGCCCCTTGTTTGTCTCCTAAATCATAACGGACAATTCCCCTTCCGTAGTAAGCATTGATATAATTAGGATCAATATTGAGAGCTTGATTGTAATCATCTATTGCCCCTTGTTTGTCTCCTAAATCATAACGAGCAATTCCCCGATTGTTGTAGTCATAGGAATTATTAGGATCAATATTGAGAGCTTGATTGTAATCATCTATCGCCCCTTGTTTGTTTCCTAAATCATAACGAGCAAGTCCCCTGTTGCTGTAGGCTAGGGCGTAGTTAGGATTAATCTTGAGAGCTTGGTTATAGTCATCTATAGCTCCTTGCTTATCTCCCGAATTATAACGGGCTACTCCTGAATTGATATAGTAATCAGCATCTTTATTTTTGTAAGAGGTCTGGTTTCCAGGAAAAATATCAACACCAAGATTTGTAGAGCGATCGCACCAATAGCATTTACCATAAGTTCTACTATAGTAATGACTATCTACCCTGCCGCAAATAGTTAGCCTATCATTCCCTACCTTTAACGCCTCCAACCACTTCCTAGCCGTAGGGCGGAAATTAGGATTTTTATGACCATCATTAAAGCATCTGAGAAAACATTGCTGAACCTCTGGATGCACAATCTCCAGGGGAATTGTTCTTGCTACTGCTGCAATTAAATTAGTTGACCCATTAACCCATAAACCCTGACAGATAAGTTCATTTATGTCTGGAATTTCCCCCGCACCAGTCCACGTTCCGTGAAAAGGATTATTACCACCAAATAATAATTGATAGATAATTACTCCTAACCGGAATCTATCATGTACTTCCGTTTGCTCAATACTATCAAAATCTTTGCCAATCAGTTCCGGTGGTGTATATCCCTCAGAACCAACTAAACAATGATAAACCTTACCATTCTTCGGATTTATCACCTGAAAAGAATCTGTATCAATAATTGAAGGTAAAGCCCGATTATTCACTAAAATATTTTGTTGTTTAATATCTCCCAAAACATAACCAGCAGCGTGCAGTGCTTCAATAATTGAAACAATATTCAGCGCCGTTGTGTGCAGAAACCGCCAATCAATCTGAAGTTTCAAAGCTTGACGACGCTGGGGATTATAAACATTAATAAGTTCTTTTCCATCCTTAATTTCTGGCATCAAAAAGCCCACACAATCACCCTGAGCATTTTTCAACGCCGACTTAGGCCAAGCAAAAGAAACATGATTAAGATGGGAATTTGGTTCTGTGGGTGGATTTGCTATCATTACCGCTAACTTCTGCACCCGTTCAGGAGTTGGAGAATGGTAAATTTTCGCTAAATAACCATTTTGATTAGTTCGCCAAACTTTCGCTTCACCACTATTAGCAATCTCTTTTAAGAGAGTAATTGATTTTCCGGTAATGGCACAAGTAAGAACTGTCATATAATTTTAATTAGATGGGTTGAATTAAACATCAAATCCTATTGTTGACTAGGACGGGCTAGATCCCACAATAAATATATAACTCTTATGGGGTGGGCAGGATGCCCGCTCATCATTTAATTATAACTATTAAATCTCCTTTTCAAAACAGCACAAAAGTAAAGTTTTATCATGTTTTATCATCATCAGTACGTTGACTAGGACGGGCTAGAAGTCCATCCCACAATAAATATATAACTCTTGTGGGGTGGGCATCCTGCCCGACTATCATTTAATTATGACTACTAAATCTGCTTTTCAAAACAACACAAAAGCAAAGTTTTATCATGTTTTATCATCATCAGTACGTTGACTAGGACGGGCTAGAAGCCCATCCCACAATAAATATATAACTCTTGTGGGGTGGGCATCCTGCCCGCCTATCATTTAATTATGACTACTAAATCTGCTTTTTAAAATAACACAAAAGCAAAGTTTTATCATCATCAGTACGAGAATTTAACCTTTTAGAATTGAGGAAATCAATTACATATTTTTCATCATCTTCTGGTTTAAGAGTTTCTCGCAAATATTCCTCCAAAGGTTTAAAAAATGGCGCGTGAGGTTGCCAGTCGCTCAAGCGAATTGCCACTTTTTCTAATCCATCAGTAGAAGCACAAATAAACTCTTGTTTTCCTGAAATTACCTGTACCTGCATTTCTTCCAGCGCATTAGCTGAAGTGACAAAAGTTGTTTCGTTGAAAAATTCCCCCTTATCTGGTTCAAATAATAATTGATATTCTGCATCTTGGGAATGCACCACCATAAATCCATCGCCAATTTGCATGGCTGCAACCCATTCAGGAGTCGCTATAAAAACTAAAAGTGTACAAGCTAAATCACTGACAGAATAACCTTTATTATCTGCTTTTTCATTGAACGCCCTAATAACTTCCTTGACAAACTTAGTAAAGACTTCCTTAGCTTCTTCTTGATTCAGTGGTTGAGAAAAACCTTGTTGATCAGGAAGTTCATTAATATCAGCAAAGCATTTAATTACAGTTTCTACCGCTAATTCAGAACCAAAGCGAGAATATTTAGCACTTCCAGCCCCGTCAGCAACTGCACCGACAATCACATCATCAAAAATGCGATAATGTCCGTAATCTTGACAAGGTATTTTTTCCTCCTCATGACTTGTTCCCACCGCAGAACGCGCTATAGCTTTCCAAACCACAATAAATAAATCCTGTAATTTTATTACATTTTATAAAATGTTTGTAACTCAAAACCCCTTTGCTAAACCTCTCCAGTATTAAATGTTATTCATTTTCCCTCCCCTCTTAGGAGAGGGTTAGGGAGAGGTTCTTCTAACTTGTAATTTGCCCCCACTCCACTGGCGGTAATGCTACAGCTTCCCCTACTTTGCCACTAGACACCCGTTTCATGGAGGTGGAAAGCCAAACAAATAAAGAGCGAAAATCTAAGCCATTCAGCGCCACTGGAGGACGAGGTGCAATTTGTTTGAGTGTGATCATATCAGCACCCTCAACACCAACGGTAAAAAACAATATTCGCCGCTTTTCCTCTTCTTCTCTTACCCTTTGCGCTGCACCTTGCCAATCATCTGTAGGCGCACCATCGGTAATTAAAAATACCCAAGGACGATAATAATGGACACCGTTATCTTTATAAGATTGTTTGCGGGTTTCTAATAAGTCTAAAGCATATTCTATAGCTGCACCCATTGGGGTGACACCATCGGCTTCTAGTTTGGGCGGTGTAAAATGGTCTATGGTGACGAAATCTTGTGTTAGTCGCACTGGTCCAAAGGTGACAATAGCCACTTCTACACTTAAAGAGGCTTGAGCATCTTTCATCACATCTTCTTTAAAGGCTGCTAAACCCCGATTTAACTCCTGGATAGGTTGTCCTGACATTGAGCCAGAGGTGTCAAGCAAAAGAATTACCGGACAACGATTTTCCGGGTTTTCCACAAATTCAGGTAAACCTACTGGCATTTTCGATACTCCTGATTAATCAAAGTAAGATACAAAATATATGAACTAGATTTTAGTTATCACTAAATAGGTTAACATAAGTGTTTCTACAGAATCAATACCCATAATGTTTATTAGTTTCATATTTATTCTTTCCCAATATCATGGATAACGTTGCTAATTGCTTTTTCACAAATCATCAGTCATATTATTTGATACGAACCACTCCAGGCGCGGAGGACACGGAGGTGGAGAGAAAGGAGACTGTTAGATTTTATTTAGCAACGTTATTTTTATAATTATTTGCTTTTCATCCTTTTACTAAAAATCCGATAGTACAGCCAGGTGCTAAGTTCTTTGATGGGAAATAGTATATAGGTCAAGGGGTTGACTGTGACGATAATATTTCTGAAATCCCGTTTTGCAAAAAATAAAATTCCCTTTGCAACTTGATTTGCTGACATTACACCATAGGGGTTTAGTTGACTTTTGAATGGTCCTAAAATTAATTTGCGAATTACACAATTTTGATCTAATCTTTTCAGGGTGACAATATCCCCTAATGCTCTTTTGCTTAGTTCATACAAGGGACTTAAGGCTGGAGAAACTTCGGCTTCTGATGTATTTACCCATATTTCTTTGGTGGCTTTGTCTTGTGGTCCGGTGACGGTTTCAGAAAAAATATCTATCAATTTTAATGCGGAAAAGGTGTTAATTTGATAGGAGTTATAAATGTCGGTAGAATTTCTATTTCCATAGACATTTACGCCATGATTGATAATGAGAATATCAACTTTTTCTAAACTTTCCTGTAGTTGAGTTTCATTACCTAATTCCCATTTTACAACTTTAAGTCGCGGTTGAATTGCGATTTTTTCCGGGTTGGTTGTTAATGCCACAATTTTGGCGTTATGCTTTAATAATTCCGCTGCTAATGCTTGTCCTAATGCACCGGAAGCACCTGTTAAAGCGACAGTTTTACCTTTGAGAGAAAGTCCTGTTCCTAATATTTTATCCACTAGGGGAAATACACCACTATAGTAAGCGTTAACATCATCAAAATGATGTCGCCAATGATAGCTTCTATTTACCCACAAAACGGAGGGAATTGTGTCTAATGCTCCGGGTAAATGATTATAATCTGTGTCTATTGTTCCTTGGAAATATCGCAGAGATGCACCGTATAAAAAAGTAACAGCATAAGCGACTCCTAACCACAATCCCCATTGATGCGCTAGTAAGGCAATTATTGTTAAAATTACTACTAATATGACAGATTCAACGATATCGTGATACAATTGGGAATCTACGTAGGCTTTTTGGGAAATTAAAGTTAAATCCCGTTTATATACAGCATGATGTTTATTATGCCATTTCGCTAACCATGTTATTTGATGACACAAAGCATGATAAGCGTCTCTGACAATTTCTGCGAGTAGGAGGGAGGAAAATCCCCAGGTTGTGAACTGGATACAGTTATTTACTAAAACTGTATCAATAGTTAAGCTTTGAGCCAAAATCATCATTTTTCTAGTAGTAGCACTTTTTCTGATATTGTGTATTTTTCCTGATCTATTCTAGCAAAATCAATGGCTTTATTAATCCCTGATTTGCTCAATTAATCGCTGTTCTAGTAAATCTAATAATTCATCTATATCTTTTCCCAGTTCTTGAAAACAAGTTTCTGGTGATGATTTGGGTGCAAATTGAATTAACTTAATTTCCCCTTTCCCAATTCCAATCATGACTACTTCTGTTTCCGGTTGGTTATTATCAATAATTCCCAAAATTTCTTGGAGACGATTTTCAACTCGCTCATTTAATTTTTCTATTTCGGTTTGCGGACAATAGACAAAATGGGGAGTTGGTTGTAAATCAATCCCAATAGTCCCCTGACGATTACCATTTTCTAACCACAATCCCCAAAAAAGTGCGGCTAGTTCTAACTGATTATTTTTGACAAATCTATCTAACTGTCCGCGCCATTTGTTCTCTGCTGTTTCGGGTTGAGGAATACTAAACATAATCATTAATTGGTAATTTTATTTTTCTATTTTAACCCAGATTGCACCCGCCAGAGGCTTGTGTAAATACCATTTTTCTCTAATAGTTGTTCATGAGTTCCTGCTTCTACTAATTTACCATGTTCCATGACATAAATACAATCAGCGTTGCGAATTGTGGAAAGACGGTGAGCTATGGCTATAGTAGTTCTATTGACGGTAATTCGTTCTAAAGAACGTTGAATAGCGGCTTCAGTTTCATTGTCTACTGCTGAGGTAGCTTCATCTAAAATGAGAATTGGTGGATCTTTTAATACTGCGCGAGCGATCGCAATTCGTTGTCTTTGTCCTCCAGATAATTTTTGTCCTCTTTCCCCTACTATTGTCTCATAACCTTGGGGCAAACTCATAATAAAATCATTAGCCTCTGCGATTTTTGCCGCTATGATTATATCATCATTGGTAGCAGTAAAAGTCCCATAGGCAATATTTTCTCCCACTGTACCATGAAATAAAAATACATCCTGACTCACTAAACCAATAGAGCGGCGTAAATCTTGCAAATTTAACTGTTGTAAATCAATTCCATCTAAAGTAATTTTCCCATTTTGCACTTCATAAAACCGCAGTAATAGTTTAACTAATGTGCTTTTTCCTGAACCTGTTGAACCCACAATGGCAATTGTATGGCCTGCAGGAATTTCTAAAGATAAATTGTGAATAATTGGGTTTCTATTTTGATAAGCAAAACTCACATTTTGAAATTCTAAAGCCCCGCGAATCATATCTATAGGTAAATCAATATTTCCGGGATGAATTGCCATGGGAGTATCTAACAAATCCATAACTCGATTAGTAGAAGCCATCGCCCTTTGATATAAATCAAAAGTATCTCCTAATCTGGTTAATGGCCACAGTAAAAGCTGGACTAAAAACACCAAAGAACTATAAGCACCTACAGCCAATTTACCCTCTACTGCTGCCATACCGCCAAATAATAGCAATATTGTAAAAGCTATTAAAATGAACATCCGAATAATCGGAATATAACCGGCAGATAAAGCGATCGCTTTGGCATTACTTTGACGATAGGCATTACTTTCTGATTCTACACGCGCTGCTTCATAAATTTCTGCCGTAAAACTTTTAATGGTAGTAATTCCACTCAAATTATTAGATAATCTGCTATTGAGTAAACCTACTTTTTCCCGAACCTCAGCATAACGAGGTGCAAGAAATTTCTGAAAAAATACCGAACCAATGAGAATAAATGGCATGGGCAAAATTGCCAGACCAGCCACACTAGGCGCTAAAATAAAAAAAGCACCACCAACGATTATAATAGTAGTAGTTACTTGAATAATATCGTTTGCACCCACATCCAAAAACCGCTCTAATTGGTTAATATCATCACTGAGAATAGACATCAAACCACCAGTGCTACGTTCTTCAAAATAAGCTAATTCTAATTCCTGTAAATGTTTATATGCGTCCAACCGTAAATTATGCTGAATATTCTGTCCCAAATTGCGCCATAGTAATTTATAGGCATATTCAAATAATGACTCCAACACCCAAGTAATCACCGTCAACAAGGATAAAATCAGAAATTGCCCATAAATGTCTTTTACTCCTAATCGGGCAATAATAGAATCCTCTTGCTTAACTACCACATCTACCGCAATACCAATTAATACGGGAGGTGCTAAATCAAAAACTTTATTGAGGATAGAAGCACCAATAGCCAGACGAATTTGTTGAATATACTGATGTCCATATTCAAATAAACGCTGGAGGGGACGAACAGAATGTTTACGCTTTGTTGATAATCGGGGAGATCTAAATGGCATGGCCACATTAATTAATAATTACTTGCAGCTAATAGTACCACATAATTGAGTTGATTTATTATCAATATTGAATCAATAGATACAGTTATCTTCCTTTAGCAATAGAAGAGATAATTTTCAGAAATTAGTAACTTGTAATTTGGCAAACTCCAGTTTTGGGAATTATATTAGAAAATATTGTCGCCCAAATTATTGTTCCCAGCAGCAAACATTAGGGTATAATAACCGTGTCAACAAACCAGATGTGCTAATTTTCAGCAAAGACTACCGATACAGCCAACATTTCCACGAAAATTCAGGGAATATGTCATATCAATCTTGATTTTGTTCAAAAATGCCAGTAATGTGAGCAAATCTCACCCCCAAAACCAGAACCCGACGTAAAACTAGACAAATCAATATTATGTCTACTCCCAATCATCAGCAACTCTCACTCCCAGAAGCCAAGAAAATACTCAACAAATTTAACTGTCTGGATATTGCCCCCATTCTTAAACCGTCAGAAAAAGTTCCCACCCGTGAGGCACTAATTTTTCTCACCAGTCTTACCGATTATCAAATTTTAGGGATTTGTGCTGATACTGCTGAAGAGGGAATTTTAGCCATGAAAACCTATTCTCGCGCTTTGGGTTATCAAGCACCAACTGATTTACCACAACCAGAAGGACCAGTTTACATCAAATTAAATGGCAAAAATGGCTCGTGTTATCTCGATTCCTATTCTGGTCATCATCGGGGAGTGCTAGTATCTTGTCAGTCCTATCAAGAGGGAGGAGTTAACGAGATGTATGGACATTTACCCCTCGATTTATTTGTCTAGAATTTCGTTTACAATCATCTGTAGGGTGGGCAATGCTCACCCCATTCTTAATCACTAAATTACTAGATAATATGAGCCTTGTTACATTACAATCAGTTAAAAAAGATTTTGGCATTAAAGAACTTTTAAAAGATGCTAATTTTAGTCTTGATACTAATGATAAAGTTGGTTTAATTGGTACTAATGGTTCTGGTAAATCAACTTTATTAAAAATGATCGCTGGCTTAGAATCAATTGATAGTGGGCAAATTTTAGTTAATTCCGGTGCGAAAATTGTTTACTTACCCCAACAGCCAGATATAGACGAAAATCACACAGTTTTAGAACAGGTATTTGCTGACAGTGGTGAACAAATGAATCTGGTCAGAGAGTATGAAGAATTATCTGATAAATTGGCACATTATCCCGATGATAGTCAATTAATGTCTCATCTTTCCAGTGTAATGCAGCGCATGGATGCTACAGGTGCATGGGAAGTAGAAACCAACGCTAAAATCATTTTAACAAAACTAGGAATTGCTGATTTTGATGTGAAAGTTGGTACACTATCAGGAGGATATCGCAAGCGTATTGCTTTAGCCGCAGCCTTAATATCAGAACCTGATTTATTATTAATGGATGAACCGACAAACCATCTTGACGCTCTGTCTGTAGAATGGTTACAAAGTTATTTAAATCGCTATCGTGGCGCACTTTTATTAATTACTCATGATCGTTATTTTTTAGATAGAGTTACTAATAGAATTATCGAAATTGATCGAGGTGATATTTACAATTATACAGGTAATTATTCCTATTATCTAGAAAAGAAAGCCTTAGCTGAAGAGTCGGCTGTTAGCACTCAACGGAAACATCAAGGTATTTTACGACGAGAATTAGAATGGTTAAAAAAAGGTCCAAAAGCTAGAAGTACAAAACAAAAAGCTAGAATTGAACGCGCTCATGCTTTGCGAGATACTGAATTTAAACAACTTAATGGTAAGGTTGATATTTCTACCGTTGGCCGTCGTATTGGTAAGAAAGTTATTGAACTGAAAAATGTTAGTAAAGGCTACAATGGTAGAACTCTAATTAAAGATTTTACATATCAATTTAGTCCAGAAGATCGGATTGGCATTATTGGTGGTAATGGTGCAGGAAAATCTACTTTAATGGATATTATGACTGCCAAAATTAAACCAGATTCTGGTAGTGTGGAAATTGGGACTACAATTCATATTGGTTATTTTAACCAACATTCAGAAGAATTATTGACGGCGGTAGATGATAATCAACGAGTGATTGATTATATTAAAGAAGAAGGGGAATTTATTGAAATATCCGACGGGACGAAAATCACCGCTTCCCAAATGTTAGAGAGATTTTTGTTTCCGGGAAATCAACAATATGCACCCATTAATAAACTTTCTGGGGGAGAAAAACGCCGTTTATATTTATTGCGGATTCTCATTAGTGCGCCCAATGTGTTGATTTTGGATGAACCGACTAATGATTTAGATGTGCAGACATTAGCAGTATTAGAAGACTATCTAGAAGATTTTAATGGTTGTGTAATAGTAGTTTCTCATGATCGTTACTTTTTAGATCGGACGGTAGATAGAATTTTTGCTTTGGAAGAAGGTGGAGGTTTACGTCAATATCCAGGAAATTATTCCATTTATTTAGATTATAAAAAAGCTGAGGAAGCAGAAAAACAAGAAACACAAAAACCTGTAATTGTCGAAGAAAAGGTTGTCTCTCCTGTTACAGAGACTAAAAAACGCCGCAGATTATCCAATTGGGAAAGACGGGAATTTGCAGAATTAGAAGGAAAAATTGCCAAATTAGAAGCTGATAAAACAGCATTAGAAAAGAAGTTAGCAACTGTAGCTGGAAATTATAGCGAAGTGCAAAAACTTTATGAACAGGTGGAAACTCTCAAGAAAAATATTGATTTGTCCACAGAACGTTGGTTAGAATTAGCGGAAATGGAGTCTTAGGTTGCAATTAAATTAATCGTCTTGTTGAAATCTTCAAATATACGTAGGGTGGGTTAGCAAAAGCGTAAGCCACCATCTGATTAGGTAGTTATGTAAAATAAATTGCATATCTCATATAATTTATGCTCATAAGAGCTAATATATAGCTCCAATTTATTTAATAATGTAGGGATCTATTTATATTTAAGTTAATAGGCAAAAGTGACATAATTGCAGCAATTATGTCACTTTTTTTAGCTATTTTTAATCCGTAATTGTCTATTTTTTAGTGATATTCTTAACTTAAAAGGGCAATTTTACGGATATTTGTGCGGAAAATGCTGTTATCATCAAGCTATTGAAGGTGACAAAACTGAAACAATTATGTCACTTTTATTTTGTCTAAGTCTCTAGACAGAGGTTTTTATTTTTAATAGGATGTAGTCAGGAAACGAAAAAGTACAACGTTTCCGGTTTTCTAGATTTTTTGATTTTTTAAAACCAAGGAGAATACGAAGATGGCTAATATTGTAATATCTGAACTACATCCTGCTGGTTCTGATTTTTTTATCGATTCTGAAAGCTTTTTGTATGAGCTAACTGATAACGAAATTATGGTAATCTTAGGTGGTAAAATATGGCCTCTTTATAATCTGGAAGGAAAACAAATAGGCTTTGTTGATGATGGGAAGCCTTCATAGCCCAATAGGGAATGTTGGGAACGGGAAGTAAGTATTTGTAGGGTGCGTTAGCATGAGTCCTAACGCACCAAGAGCATCAAACTAACGCTATTTTTTAAACCTATCCTGGTTTGGTGGTGAACCCCTGATTGCTAAGGATATTGTTTTAGAAATCTCTGAATATGCTACATCTTTAGCGGCAAAAAATTCTCATTTGCATTATTCAGGATCTATGACAACCAATGGTTATTTACTAGATATTAATACTGCTTCTGCTTTAGCTAATGTAGGGGTTACACATTACCAAATTTCCCTTGATGGACCAAAGGAAATTCATGATCAGAGCCGGATTCGGGCAGATGGTAAAAGTACATTTGAGCAAATTTGGAATAATTTACTAGCAATACGGGATAGTTCATTACCAGTTTCTATCTTGTTACGTCTTCATTTTAATCCAGATACATTTAACTTGCTTGATCCTTTGTTGGAAGATATTAAAAAAGAATTTTTACCTGATTCCAGGTTCTCTATGTTCTTTAAAAGTATTGAGCATCTTGGTGGACCTAATGATAATTCAATCAAGGTTTTTTCAGAGACTGAGAAGGAAGCAGCTAATAAAATACTTCAATCTAAATTATTTGGTGATAATTTAAAATCACCACAGGATGGTAGTCCACAACCGGAATATGTTTGTTATGCTGCACGTCCTAACTCTTTAGTTATTCGTGCTAACGGAAAAGTTAATAAATGTACAGTAGCGCTTACAGATGAACGTAATGACGTTGGTACTTTACAGCCAGATGGTAAGCTTAAACTTATACCAGGGCGTTTTGCTCCTTGGGTTCGTGGAATTGAAACCCTTGATTTTGAAACATTAGGTTGTCCTTTAGTTTCATTACCCAGTAGCGATGAAATTAGTGCTAATTTATCAAGAAAGTCTGTTGCTGTGTAAAAAAAGATTTTTTTCTCGTTCCCAGTCTCCGACTGGGAATGCTACTGAGAGGCTCTGCCTCCATAACTTAGTATCAATGAAGGCAGAGCCTTCCGTAATTCATTCCCATACAGAGTATGGGAACGAGAAACTATCATATCATTTTTTCTCGTTCCCAGTCTCCGACTGGGAATGCTACCTAGAGGCTCTGCCTCCATAACTTAGTATCAATGAAGGCAGAGCCTTCCGTAATTCATTCCCATACAGAGTATGGGAACGAGAAACTATCATATCAATTGTTTATAGTGAATGATGAAGAATAAAATACCCCATTTTAATATTATTAAAAATTATTAAAAAAGGGGTTTTGTCTATTCTGCAATTAGTTAAATACTAATACTGTTGAGAATAAGTCTGGGTTGGAGATATTCGTAATTTACTAAACGTCCCTTATTATTCAATTCAATTTTTCTCTGTACCACATTCAATTCTTGCTGAAATTTATTCACAACTTGGTCAGCATTTGGATCTGTAAATTTTTCCTCTTCATAATATCCCAGTCTGTCATAACGATAGTCTGAAAGTATGTACACAGTTGATAATTGGGTATTTGTGGGCTTTGCTGGTGGTAGAAAATCTATCAGGGCTTGACGGTCTTCAATATCACCCTTTTGTTGAATTTCTTGATAAGCAGCTAGGGGCATATTAGGAATAAAACCCATGTATTCATATTGGGAGAAATTAACCGCCGAATGCTGCGGACCACAAATATATATGATAGTAGTAACAATCTCAACTAATTGTTCTAGGGTATCAATGCGGTCGCTCATACCCTTAACTCTACCACCATCCTGAGCCACCAATTCCCGCGCCCAAGCTTGCAGTTCTCCGTCTGCTTTCAAGTCTGCTGGACTCTTGTAATAAAGCTGCAAATAGTTAAATACAAACTTATTAATCGCATTCCATAACAAAATTCCATCATCCCGATAAGGATAATGTGGCAAGTTTTTCACATCATCTACACCGCGATTTTTGAGTTCCCTAGGTAGAGCAAACTGGTCTAGACTCCAACTTTTATAGGCATCTACCACAATTTGCAATGATTCTTGCAGAGTTCCTGCTAATAATTCATCCACAAAACCGCCCCTACTAACCAGACGCTTGCGAGCTAAATCATTATTAGCCAACATAAACCGGAAATGGGGTTTGAGTAATATTCTCAGAGGATGATTTTCAGCCAGTTGACGCGGGGTGACAACAGCAAAGGGTTCCATTACCAGGTGAGTCCGGCATAAATGGCTGCTCATTTCATGATGATTACCATCAGCAATTTGCACACAGGACTTAGCATAAAACCAGGTTAAAGGTTTATCAAAAGGAGTTAGCAAGGGGCTGGCTTGACCTGCCTTGGGATTGATTTGAATGGCTACAGGGACTAATTGGCCTCGATCTTGAAAGCCTGAACTGCGCCAACAGAAAAAGGCTAGAGGTGCTGGTAGGTACTTTTTTCCTTTGGCATAAGTGCCACCTTGAATGAACGCCAAGGATCTATAATCAGCGACATATAGATTTCCTGTGGCCAATCTTTCGATTAAATTAATAGAATTGCCAAACTTAGCCTGTAATTCTTCGATGGTAAAGGCAAAGTTAGCTGGCATTTGCTTAATTTGACGTAAAACCATCGGATTCACCCCACAAAGCCGTTGTTCGGCGAAGGAATCATCGGTTTCATAGGTTTTCATCACATTAGGTTTTTGCAAAACTGGGAAAAAGTCTTCATAATCTTGCAATTCATCTAAAGGATCCCACATAGCATGAGTTTTAACAGCCATCATATTTAGAGGAAGTTCTGCTGCCTCTAATGTCCGTTCAGCAATATACTTAGTAGAAAAATTCTCTGCGGGAGGTACGCTTTTGAGCATCGCCATAGGCGGCAAAAAATCATACATGAATTGATACTCTTTGCGTCCTTTCTCTAGAGAAGATTGGCGTTGTCCGGGGTTTGGGTCATTTTGAGGTAGAAATGGCTGCATGATATTTATTTATAATATGGACTATGATATTTGGCTTAAGTAAGAGCGACGAGCTTTACCCACGGTAATAATAACATTGGTCAGCATTTCTAATGCTAAGTCTTTCCCCGGACAAATGCGGCCAGCATGACGAGAACCAACGGAATTAAAACCCATGTGAAAAGGGCAAAGATTTTCTCTGTTTGCATTAAATTCATAAGCAGTTTTTCCCCAAAAATCTTCACTTAACATCCCCAAAAGCATAGGAATTAAAATTTTAGTTCCTTTCGGAAAAGTTCGCGCTTTACCCGCCAATGTCACCCTAAATGGTTCTGTAGCCACTCGGTGGGAGGCACTTACGGGCATAAACAGACGAGCGCATTCTAACAGAAAAAGTTGAATACTAGGACGATCATTAAGATCGAGTCTGTCCCAATAATTCTTAATGTCAATTTTATCAGTTTGACGACCTTGGTAAGCAGGAAGGGATTGATAACCCAATGCTGTTTTTCCCAAGTGTAGCGGCCCTTGCAACCCTGCAATACTCATTAAAGACACCATCATTTTTGCAAGTTCTCGCCGCGTCATTTTATGATATTTAGGGTCGTTCTCTTGAAAATTAGCTAAGGCTGGAGAATTTTCGTAAATCGTCGCTACTTGCTCTACCAGTTTAGGCACTTGACGAAATCCCCATATATTTAACTTTTCTAAACTACTACTGCCAGCAAAATAATATAATGTTCCCCTTTTTGTATAGTGGAAGGTTGTAATAATTCTTATTGTTGCTTGATCATCAGGATTAATGCCAAAAATAACGTAGTGAAGATACCGGACTAAAAAGCCCATCCAATCCCGTTGATCATTATTGAAAAATTCTTCTAAAGTATTATTGGTAATTCTATCTACATAATCAGCCGCTAACTTATTGAACAACCGTTGTGCTACTTGATCATTTTGACGCATTACCATGCCTTCATTAAAGAAGTAATTATCAACACACTTACGGAAAGCATGATGATTTTCCCCTCCGGGGGCTGCGTCTGAGAGAGTAATTAAAAGAACATTGCGACCTCCTTGATCAACTCCCGGACCATGACTAGAACTAAGCATGGAAGTTCCTAGTCTCCAGTCACGGGCTTGGGGTGAGGTTAAGGCGGTTTCTAGGGTTTTAAAGTCTCCTAAGACTACTTCCCCTGCACAACAAAAGGCATCCCCCAGCACTTGCCTTTTCCTATCCAGGTAAGGTGGATTATTGGCAATTGTTCCCTCTACAAAACTGATTATAGGCAAAAAGGTACGGCTGACTGGGTTTTGAGGGTTCTCTATTGCCCAAGCTTGAAAGTGATTCAGGGTTTTGTCTAATAATGTTGGTTGCATAAAGGTTATTTTTCTTTTGAAGGATGGTTAAATTTAGTCGAAAATCCAGTTTTGATCAATATTTTTAATATTTTTTAATTTTTGATATTTATTTGTTCTATCACATCTTCATAAATATCTGCCATTGTCAAAGTTAAGTTAACTGAATCTAAATGTAATTTATCATCTTTTCCTAATACTTCCGTTGACCAATTTCCTTGATCATCTTGACGACAAACCTCCACTTTTATTTGATTTTGCTAAACTAGAACATATTCCTTTAGACTGTCTATAGTTTGATAATTAATGCGTTTTTCACGTTTGTCTATTGTTGCTGTGGAATTAGATAAAACTTCAGAAATGTTGAATGTCGTTACAAAACTTTACATATTTAAGTATAGTAGTATTATCAAGGGTAAAAATGTCAACATTTCATAATATCTTCCATCCAATGAACATAACTGATTTGTTGACACATACAAGATTGAAGATAGCGGAATTTATCTAACATCTTTTCACCCCATTCTTTCGGAACAGATAAATGTACAGTGACTAATTATATGTCATCGTGACAAATTAATGTCATCTTATAAATCCTTGCTGTAGAAGGATTTTAGCAATTTAACGATATTATACTTCAATCCAGTTAGTGACAAAATAAATGTCGTTTCCCATGATTGTGACAAATTAACTGTCGCGTTACCGATTAAAAAAAGTTTTTGTATATTTTCATAATGACAAATTGACTGTCGCTTTCCAGTAAGCTAGAATAACATCATGTTTTTATAAAATCTGTTTGATTTATGAACAGAGATGAAAATTCTGATTTAAATACCTCAGCTATCCCTGTGGAAAGCATATCAGAAGGAGACAACACACCTCCTGAGACAAATGTAATTGCCACAGAACTCTCAGAAGAAGCCCAACTGAAGTTAGAGGTATTACAAAGTTTACTCGAACCATGCGATCGCACAACTTATGGACAAAAGTTAAAGGAGGCGGCTGAAAAACTAGCTGTATCAGTCCGAACAGTTCAGCGTTTGGTGAAAAAGTGGGAACAAGATGGTTTAGTCGGACTCACTCAAACGGGTAGGACTGATAAAGGAAAACATCGAATTGGTGAGTTTTGGGAAGATTTCATCATCAAAACTCATAAGGAGGGTAACAAGGGAAGCAAACGCATGAGTCCTAAACAGGTTGCTATTAGGGTTCAGGCTAAAGCTCATGAATTGAGTGACTTAAAACCTCCTAATTACAGGACTGTTTTACGAGTATTAGCTCCCATATTGGAAAAACAAGAAAAAACTAAAAGTATCCGCAGTCCTGGTTGGAGAGGAACAACCCTTTCTGTTAAAACCCGCGAAGGAAAAGATTTATCTGTTGATTACAGTAACCATGTCTGGCAATGTGATCATACCCCTGCGGATGTGTTGTTAGTAGATCAGCATGGTGAACTTCTCAGTCGTCCCTGGCTAACCACTGTAATTGATACCTATTCTCGTTGCATTATGGGTATTAATTTAGGTTTTGATGCACCTAGTTCTGAGGTAGTAGCCTTAGCGTTACGCCATGCGATTTTACCTAAAAGGTACAGTTTGGAGTACAAACTGCATTGTGAGTGGGGAACTTACGGTAAGCCAGAACACTTTTATACTGATGGTGGTAAAGACTTTCGCTCTAACCACTTGAGTCAGATTGGAGCGCAATTGGGGTTTGTCTGTCATTTGCGCGATTCCTACGGAGCGCTTCGCTATCGCCCTTCCGAAGGTGGAATCGTTGAACGTCCTTTTAAGACATTGAATGATCAACTGTTTTCTACCTTACCTGGATATACTGGCTCTAATGTCCAGGAACGCCCAGAAGATGCAGAGAAGGATGCAAAACTGACTCTGAGAGAGCTAGAACAACTCATCGTTCGCTATATTGTTGATCGCTATAACCAAAGTATTGATGCTCGAATGGGTGATCAAACTCGCTTTGGGCGTTGGGAAGCGGGATTACCTTCAGTACCAGTACCAATTGAAGAACGTGATTTAGATATCTGCCTCATGAAGCAGTCACGGCGAAGGGTGCAAAAAGGTGGGCATTTACAGTTTCAAAATTTAATGTATCGGGGGGAATATTTGGGAGGATATGATGGGGAAACCGTCAATTTAAGATTTAATCCCAGAGATATTACAACGGTGCTGGTTTATCGCCAAGAGAACAGTCAAGAAGTTTTTCTGACTCGCGCTCATGCTCAAGGTTTGGAGACTGAGCAACTTTCATTAGATGAAGCTGAGGCTGCTAGTCGTAGACTGCGTAATTTGGGTAAAACTATTAGTAATCAAGCCCTATTGCAAGAAGTCCTTGATCGTGATGCTCTGGTAGCAAATAAGAAAAGCCGTAAAGATCGTCAAAAATTGGAGCAAGAAATTTTGCGCTCTACTGCGGTAAATGATAGTAAAAATGAGTCTTTGGCATCTCCAGTTATGGAAGCAGAAGATGTGGAATTTACTACTCCGGTTCAATCTTCATCCCCGGAACTAGAGGTTTGGGACTATGAACAACTGCGTGAAGAATACGGATTTTAAACAATGACAGATGATGCACAAGCTATAGCGAAGCAATTAGGTGGCGTAAAACCGGATGATGAGTGGTTGCAAGCTGAAATTGCTCGTCTCAAGAGTAAGAGTATTGTGCCATTACAGCAAGTCATAACCTTGCATGATTGGTTGGATGGAAAGCGCAAAGCACGGCAATCCTGTCGAGTGGTTGGGGAATCAAGAACGGGCAAAACAGTTGCTTGTGATGCCTATCGGTATAGACAAAAGCCACAGCAGGAAGTAGGAAAAACACCGATTGTCCCTGTAGTGTATATTCAGCCTCCCCAAAAATGCGGTGCAAAGGATTTGTTTCAGGAGATTATTGAATATCTCAAATTTAAGGCAACTAAAGGAACAGTCTCGGATTTTCGCGGTAGAACAATGGAGGTATTAAAAGGCTGTCGCGTAGAAATGATAATTATTGATGAAGCTGATCGCATCAAGCCTGAGACTTTTGCCGATGTACGCGATATTTATGACAAGTTGGGTATTCCTCTACCTGAGTTTCAATCTTATGCTACTTGGGACGTTTAAGCCCACCTTTCCGTTTAACTTTAAATCCATACATATATATTTCAGGCATATTAATTCTTCCATCAGAACGACTTTCTACAATTCCCAGTTGAAGTAAATATTTCAAAATTTCTTCAGGGTTAATTACAGGCGGTTGCTTTTCGGGTTTTTCGCTCCAGTTTGTAGATGCTACTTCTTCTAAAAACCTGTCTTTCTCTACTGGAACTACAAGTCCAGCCAAACTTGTTTTAAGAGATTCTAACCAAGGATACTCCTCTTGAGTTAATTCTATAATTCTTGCTTCTGAAGTCTTCATTAAAGCTCCCTGTAAATCAGATGGTTGCAAAAGTAGCATATTTTGTTCAACGGTCGAGTGTTGTTCTATTCTACTTTCTGCGGCTAAAACAAATAACTTGAGAAAAGAACGCGGTGCAATTCGACCATCAGCATCCTGAAGGTGATTGGGAATCCAACGATAGGTAATTCCTTGTTTAGCATTAGCGCCCATATACTTACCAATCATTCTTTCGATTAGTTCTTCAAATAATTTTTCATTTGATGTTGCAATCCAGCCCAAACCAGTTTTGTTTTCAATAATCAACTCTGGGATATTTTGCAAATATTCTGTCATTTCAGATCCAGCGTTTGCAAGTCGTTTGACCAAAAGTTGGTAAAGCCATGAAGTTTTCCATTCTAATCGAATTTGATGGCCTTGCAGTTTGGAAGCATCAGGAAAATTCAAAAACTCCTCTCGAAATAGATCAGTACGCAAAAAGATTTTAGGTCGTATTCTGTCCCAACGTCGCCATCGATCAAGCCACAAAGCTAAAAGTTCACGAATTGGACTTGCTAAGGCAGTATAGGAAACCACCAATCTATCTAATTCATCATAAGTAACGAATAACCAATCATCTGTTTCAATGAGTTTTTGATCTAATTTATCTAAAACAGAATTTAATTTTTCAAGATTTTGATGGAGAATAGGTTGCCAACTTGATAAAAGAGATAAATCATCCCTCACAAGATTGACTATTTCTGTCTCTATTTGTTCAAGTAGAAAATCTTTGAATTTAAAATCTTCTTGCTGTAATAACACACCTAAAATTAAACCAATCCAGAAGCTACGCCATTCAATATTTGTAGCCTTATTCATTTGGCTTTCGACACTTTCTGGAGTGGGAAATCGCTTTTCTGCTTGGCGAGTCCTTCCAAAACCTGCTATCCATGTTGTTTTACTCAAGGCGGGTAAGGATCTAATTCCCAAGCTTTCAACTAAGGCTTGCCTTCCTGAAGGAATTGCTAGTAAACGAAATAATTCTGTTTTTCCTACTCCTCTTCCTCCTAATATTAATAATATATTTGGTTCTAAAGCACGACGATAATCTGCTATGGGTAAAAAGTTTTTTAAGAATGTTTCATGATCATTACTTTCATGTTCAGCAATTCCTTCACCAGGGGCGATATTCGCTATTAATTCTAGTAATTTGTGTTTATTAATTTCAGGCATAGGTTTTAATCTAATTATTTTTTTGAAATTCACGCCCAAAAAGATTACATAACTTTTCTGCAATCTCCTTATAAGGAGAATTGGTCATGATTTTTACAAGATTTTTTAGTCGAGTGGATTCTTCTGTCGTTGAGTTGCGAGAAAATAGAGCTATGTCCCCCCGTAGACTCTCCTGATAAGGTACAACTAGGGGAAAAAATGGTGCTTCTGTATCGTTAGAATTAGGGACATCTTCATATTCGGAGTAATAGTTTTCTCGAAAAAGGTCGTAGGCTTCTTCCCGAAATTCTGTTAACTCTGTTTCTGGTCCTGATATTCCTATTGCAGGAGCCATAGAATGTACAAAAATCAACGGTAAACGCGCCTCAATTTCACGACTTGCTAAATGTCGAATAACATGAGTTAGTCCAGCCCGACTTTGGCGTGATTGAGTACCAAAGATCACCGCTCCATGAGAGAGTTTAGCGATCGCTAATCCACCAATATCATGAAACCCAGCCCGCGCATCCATTAGAATAAAATCTAACTCTGTTGCTTCTCTATTTAATTCTTTTAACATCCCTACCATTGTACCTTTCAATTCACCATGTACAAGGTTCTGAAAGTCTAATCTAGCTAATTTTTCCAAATAATTTTTATCTACTGTTCCAGCCGGAAGTAATTGTATACTTTCACCATTATTTCCTAACAAATCTTGTTCACTAATGCTGACCAAATGAGTACGCAGTTTCCAATCTTGTTCTTGAATTTTCTTTTCCAATAAATAATCAATTACACCTGGTACACCTGGATTATTTGAATTATCTGGTGAAAAAATTGTAGCCAATCCTGGTGCTTCTAAATCGAGATCAACAATAGCAACTCTATGACCATTACGGGCTAAAGTCAATGCAGTTGCAACGAGACTACTGGTTCGTCCCACACCTCCTTTAAAGGAGAAAAAGGATATTATCGCAGGTTTCCTATGATCTTGATAAACTACTGTTTCTGGCCAAGGTGGTGTACCTACATTATTATCTATCCATGCCTGTTTAGCAATGTGACGTTCAAGAACACACCAGCGAGGCTTCGATCCATTATCCCAAGATGCAAAAACTCTTTCATCCTTGATAGTTTTAATTAAAGATTTGTAAGCATCCTTATTTCTTCGTGGTAGCCAAATATCATTCCCATAATACTTTCCAAGTTTCGTAGATAAAAGGGTATTAAGGTCAGTGGTTTCTGATTCTTCAATGGGATGATTTTCTAATGGTTCAAGTGGTTCAAGAAAAATTCTAATCTTTCCATTAACGTCACGAATAATAGTTACGGACTCAAGTTTAGGTATAAGTGTATCTACAATACTTTGTTCCTGAAAGCATTCGCGTACTTTATCAAAGGTTTCACTAAAACTGATCATCATTTCTTAAATATCTTTGCTAAGAATTGAGCCGTCTAACACTAATTTGGAGATTATTTCTCGGTAAATTTCTTCTGCACGTTCAACAGCAGTTTTTGCATCATCTTCAGTCCAATGTCCAGATTTGAAATATCTCCTCCTTGGATGATTTTGATTGAGAACAGTACCATCTATTCGTGAAGCCGGGAGTTGTTGATCCAAAACGGGGTAGATAACCCGTAAGCGTTCCATTAACCTTCCATCAAGTTCATTGATGTCGTGGTTATATTTTTTTGCTGCATTTTGATCATGCTTAAAGTTTTGCTTAACAAGTACCTTGAAACAACATTCCACAACATAACCTGCTAGGTAAACGGCATTGTCCCACCGTTGCTCTTTCAAAAGGATTTGGGCATCCTGTAGATGCCTACCTGCTGAACTAGAAAATGAATCTTGCATTGTTGACTACAAATTGCTGTATAATAGGCACAAGTTTTCAAAACCCAACCTAAAATATATCATTAACAATACCCACAAGTGTTGAATCCTGCAATAAAACTTTACAATCTTTGCGTTTTACCCAGGTAAAATCCATTGTCTATTGAGAATAGAGTCATTAATTGATCAAATTTGGTATCACCAATACCAATGCACAACTTGGACACAATCCTCAAAATCTTAACATTCAACACTTCTGATTCTAACATAACTGATAACTGTTGAATAAATTCATTGTTATTGTTATATCGAAATTAGCACAAAGCTCTAAACTTAAAAGCCTTTTTCATTTATTTGTCTTGAGATTTAGTTTATTTAGTTCCAGTTTCATTAGCAACTGTTGATAAATAACATCTAACCACACAGGAATCACAGCCTTACCTTCATCCAAAAATGCGATCGCTCTTTTCCTGTCAAATTCTACCAAAGAAAGTGAATCATCCTGTGATAACAACAACATATATCGCCTCCCCTGACCAGAAATAAACAACTCCGGTTCTTGTTCCTTCAGTTGTTTTAGCGTTTCACAGGCAATATCAAAACTTATCCCCGTAGACAGCCAATATACCAAAGCAGCCAGTTCCACCAGATTAGACCTGGAGTAATAAATACTGCGTCCCGTACCCGTATCACCAATCACAGGCACAACAATCCCCTTCTCTCGCCAATACTGGATCTGGCGGAGAGTACAACCTGTAATTTGAGCCGCTTCCTTACTTGTGAAAAATTTTTCTTGCATAAAAAACATTTTACAGAAAGCTGCTACAATATAAGTATGTTAGTATTAGACAAATATGTTTATTAAGTATGAGCCAAATCACTATTCAGTGTCGTTTAGTAGCCAGTGAAACCACCCGTCAACAGCTATGGCAGTTGATGGTAGAGAAAAACACGCCACTGATTAACGAACTACTGAGTCAAATTGGTAAACACCCAGAATTTGAAACATGGCGACAAAAAGGTAAACACCCCACATCGACAATGGAGAATAGGAGACTCGAACCCCTGACCTCTGCGGTGCGATCGCAGCACTCTACCAACTGAGCTAATTCCCCTTGTTACGCTTATGCGTTTTTAAATTTAACAAAAATAACAGACTTAATATATCTTAACACTCAGGAACAACAAATTGCACATCTTTTTCTAAAAAAACTTCTTGTACCCGCTGTAAATCCAAATCAATCAGATAATCAATTGTCCAATTAGCTTGACGTTGTAGCATATGGAAAGGATAAGTATTCGCTACACCTACTACTTGCATTTGGGCGCGTTTAGCTGCTTGTATACCTAATGGAGTATGTTCAATCACTAAACACTCATGGTGTTTTAAGTTTAATTCTGGATATACCTGATTTAGACGTTCAACTGCCAACAAGTAACCTTCTGGATGAGGTTTATTGCTGCTGATATCGTCCCCCGACACAATCACAGAAAAGTGTTCAGCTAATTTAGCAGATGTTAACACCATTGCTATTTCTGAGGATAAAGCATCGCTAACTAACCCCAATTTAAGATGACGGGAACGAATCTGAAAAATCACATCTTCAATGCCAGAATACAAAGGTAATTTTTCCAGCTTCCCCAATTCTAGCACATAAGCTTGAGCTTTGCGGACAAGTAACTGATTTATAGAAGCTTCGGTTAATACCCTACCACGACTTTTTAACAGACTTTGCAGATACGCACGACAGCTCATTCCTAAAAAAGTTTGACGTTCTTGGACCCGTTGAGTTTGAAGATTTTCTTGTATAAGAATTTCATCTATTAGTTGAATATGTACTGCTTTGTCCTTAATAATAATACCATTAAAGTCAAATAAAACTGCCTTTAAATTCCTAGATGAATTTTTGTACTTAGTATAATCCATAATCCTCTCCTACAAATGACTTTAAGTGCATTGGTAAAGCTAAAGAAATCGGTTGATTAATAACATTAACCGATTGTATGGGGTTTTTGGCAAACTTAATTGTTTTATCATAATTTTTTACAGTCAGTATCTCAGCTATGTTTAGTGTAATCAAGGACGCAGATCTGCGTCCCTACGAGTATCAATTGTCTACTTATTTTGCTGGTAAATCTGGGACTTCTCCAGTGCTCACCATTGCCCGATATAATAAAGCACAAACATCTGCTCTAGTGGCAACTTTTTTAGAATTTAACAATTTTTTATGGGGATAATTAGTAATTACACCATTTTCTGTTAAAGCCGCGATAAAATTACGATGTTCACTTCTAATACTAGAAGCATCACTATAAACTGAAAGGATATTTTCTGTTGAACCTGTAAATTTATAATTCAATCCTTTAGCTAAAGTGATTAAAACATCGAGACGGTTAAGTTTTTGGGTGGGGTTAAAGTTTTTGCTTTTGCTATTGAGAATAGTAAAAAAGCCCATTTCGTAAGTTTCTCGAATAGCATCATAAGCCCAATATTTCTGAGGAACATCTTTAAAATTAATTGCTTCTCGAATTTTACTTTTAACAAAGACTTTTTGTAAAAGAGCGGCTAATTCAGCACGAGTTACCGGTGCATTCGGACGAAAAGAATTATTAGGAAATCCGCTAATTACTTCCATTGCTGCTAATTCGGCAATATATTCTCTAGCCCAATAGTTTTTAGGAATATCAGAAAATGAGACTTGAATATCTTTAGCTACTCCTATTTGCCGATATTCACTTAATAATTTACCAAGTTCAAAACTAGAGTTTGCAGTAATTGGAGTTAATTTTACTAAACTACCAGGACTAGCTGTTAAGGCTTTTGCTAAAGTAGAATCAAAGGCATTGAGAGATTTACCAACTACAGCAAAATCACCTTCACTAAAGGATGTAGGATAAATGCCAGTGGTAGCAACTTTAGCAAATCCTGCGGCTTGATATTGGACAATATTGAGCTTTTCTGAACTATTCAGGAAAGTAACTTTTTGGTTATTAACTTCCGTGAAATAGTCGTAGGCATTATTATTATCAACAATGCTATCATTGTTAGTATCAAAACCATAAAAAGTGCGAACTACTTTGTCTTCTGTGGGATTAGCTGATAAAATCAAATTAACCGCGGTATTTTCTGGTAAACAGACAAATTCACTGTAACCAATAAAGCGATTATTTGTATCATATAAACGGATAACAATGCGATCGCCTAATTTAAATCCTTTAACAAACTTAGCTTTTTGCTTAATCTTATATTTATAATCACCTAAAAACCTTTCTTGACGATATTTATTACCATATTTACTCTTAATAGAAATACGGGCAATTACTTCTTTTATTGTTCCTCCAGGTTGCCATATATAAAGGGTAAATGCTGATTTTTTCTCTAGTGAAAAACTCGTATTATCAGGAGTATCAATTGCTTTACCGTCAGATTGACCTACTAAAAGTTGTGTTTGTGGAGAATTGCTAAATTTTGATGTAACTGGGGAAGAAATTCTTAACACTGCTAATGCAGAAGATACTGGTGATAATACGACAACAGAAACCGCTGTAACAAGCAGTTTACTCCAACTTAAGTTAATGGGATTCATTGTATTTATCTTACACCTAGCCAATGGACTAATATTCTCTAGATCAAAAATTTCGATGCTAGTGAAACTTACTGGTAACATAAGGCATTTTATATTACTTTTGACAAAGAAGCAAAAAAGAGATAATTACCCATTATCGGTTTCAATGTAGATAAGCTGTTATACACGGCAGAAATCACAAAATAAACACAACTCTCTAAAGAGATTAAATATGATTAAGATTCAATTCTTGACAAAGTTTAATTTGATCAATGTTGTACAGATAGTGGTAAAAAAACAGTAGGTGAAAGATGGAAAAATTCTGCTAAATCTTGGATATGACTTATAGTGAGTTGGCTTTTTTCCGTTAAAATATCAGATAACATAGATTCTGTCTTAAATACAGGAATCAAATCTTTTTGATGAAGGCCATATTCTTCTATAAGAGCTTTGAGTAACTCTATTCCATGAATATCAGGAACAGGCTCTTTTGTTTGCTCATACTCGCAAACTAAAGTACCGAGTAAATCAAGATAGTCTTGCTCATCTGGTGTTAATGGAGTATTGTCTAACAGAGAATCAATTACATTTTGAGTAGCCAATAGTTCCTCGTCAGATTTGATAGGTCTAGGAGGGAAGGTTTGTAATAATTTAATGTAGCTTGGCACTTTATCTGAGGTCTTAATCATAATTTTTACCTTAACACCTGTTACAGTCGGTGATGCTTTTACCAATAGCTCAGAGCCTTAGCTGAACTCTTAATCATCTTTATCTTAAACTTTGCGTCTTTGCTCCTTTGCGCCTTTGCGCGAAACATAATTCATACCGTAGTAATATCACATCCAAAATACCAAAAATCTCACGCCCAAACACAAAAACCCTCTCCGTGCCTCTGCGCCTCTGCGTGAGATAATATCCTAACCTACAACCAGCGAGCCGCATCCTTAGCGTGGTAAGTCAAAATCAAATCAGCACCAGCCCGTTTAAACCCGGTTAAAGTTTCCATAACAACACGCTGCTCATCAATCCAACCATTTAAAGCCGCAGCCTTCACCATCGCATACTCACCGGACACATTGTAAGCCGCCACAGGTAAATTAGTAGCTTCTTTAACGCGCCAAATAATATCCATATATGCCAAAGCTGGTTTAACCATCAGCATATCAGCGCCTTCAGCAATATCTAACTCAATTTCTTTCAGTGCTTCCCTAGCGTTACCGGGGTCCATTTGGTAAGTGCGTCTATCTCCAAATTGCGGTGTTGAGTCCGCAGCATCTCTAAATGGACCATAATAAGCCGAAGCATATTTAGCAGCATAGGACATAATGGGGATCTCTTCAAATCCCGCCTCATCCAAACCTGCGCGAATAGCTTGCACAAAACCATCCATCATTCCCGAAGGTGCGATAATATCAGCACCTGCTTGAGCTTGGGAAACTGCGGTTTTCTTTAATAATTCCAAAGTTGGATCATTTAATACCTTACCCGTTAAATCCCCAACTTGTAAATAACCACAATGACCATGACTTGTATATTCACATAAACAAGTATCAGCCATAACAATTAAATCAGGAACGGCATTTTTAACTGCGGTTGCTGCCTTTTGGACAATACCACAATCATGCCATGCCCCGGTAGCATCTATATCTTTATCTGCTGGAATTCCAAATAAGATAATTGCCGGAATTCCTAAATCATAAACCTCTTTGGCTTCCTCAACAATTTTGTCTACGGAAAGTTGATAAACACCGGGCATAGATTTAACTTCTTTAGCTATACTCTCTCCTGGTACAGCAAACAATGGATAAATCAAATCGCTAGTATTTAAAACAGTTTCACGAACCATACGACGTAATTGAGTATGGTTACGTAGACGACGAGGACGATGTATAGGAAACATAAATTTGGTTGAGACAAAAGAATAAAATGGCCACAGAATAAAGCGTCATAAAAGCGAGTTTCCAGCTTGCTCTATTCAGACAAACTACAAGCAGTGCTTTAACTGTATTTTGCCCTGCTGTTGATGAAGCCGTAGGGCATTTTATATTTTACAACTTGATAGACATTTGCTTGTAACAAATTTGCAAAAAACAATCTTAAAAAATCATGTAATTAATTTTGGTAATTTGTTTAATCAAAAGTCCATGATTAATCAAATTACCATATTTTCCCACATCTGATCTAAAAAACTCGAAAAATAAATGGATAACGACAAGGTTGATTAGGATTGCTAAAAACGCCAATTAGTGCCCAAATTGTCAATCCCCAGTGGATGATATAACCTAAACCTGCAAGTGGTAACAAGAAAAATAATGGTATAATCAACCAACCAGTCAGAAAAAATAATGCCCCCAGAATTGCTCCATATAACCAAACGTTAAAATGGAAATTGATAGATTCTTTAGCATTGTCTTTGACCACAGGATCATCTGATACAAATAATATGGCTACAGGTAAACCAATGGAGACCATTGTAGTGCTAAAAAAAATTGCTCCATGACACAATGCTGATAATAATTTACGTTTATCGTTGTCGTACATTGTTTGCTCCTCTGCAATTCTAGTTAATTATATCAAGTATTCGTGCTGCAAGCATCACACAATCCCTCCACCGTCACCTCATACCGTTCTACCTTTAACCCCTGTCGCAGTTGACTCAGATCAAGATCGGGGAAAGTATTCCAATTGATATCTTCAATTGCACCACAACAGCTACAGCGGAAATGATGATGGGGGGCAATATTAGCATCATAACGGCATACTCCTTCCTCTAATAGCACTTCTCGCACCAAACCCACCTCCCGTAGTGCTTGAAGTGCCGAGTATACAGTAGCTTGGGAGGAAGTGGGAGCTTCTTGATTCAAGTCCCTCAGAATTTGATCAACCGTTGGGTGATCTTCTCTTGCTAATAGGTTTGCATAAACACCAAATCTCTGGGGTGTGACTCGCAACCCTCTATTTTTAAGGGTTTTGATAATATCATTAGCTTTTTGCTGCATAGGATTTACTAATTATATTAAAGATATAGACTTCTATTATAACTTTTCCTTTTTAAGAACTAAACTTTTTTAAAAAATACATAATAAAATCAGTATTTCTAACTATTGACTAATTATTAAATCAGAATTATTCTGATTTGAGAGATAAACACACGAGTTAAAATCTTCCATCTACAAAAGAGGTATTTATGACTGCTATTACTCACGTTCCAAATGTAGTATTCAAGACTCGTGTTCGGGATGAGTCTATAGGTGGACCAAATCCTTATACTTGGAAAGACCTAAGTACAGAAGAGATTTTTGCCGGTAAGAAAGTAGTATTATTTGCTCTTCCTGGTGCTTTCACTCCTACCTGTTCTTCTACACATTTACCTCGTTATGAAGAACTGTTTAATGAATTTAAAGCTCAAGGTGTTGATCAAATCGTTTGTTTGTCAGTTAATGACGCATTTGTAATGTTCCAATGGGGTAAACAACAAGGTGCTAAAAATGTCTTCTTATTACCAGATGGTAGTGGAGAATTTAGCCGCAAAATGGGGATGTTAGTTGATAAATCTAACATCGGTTTTGGAATGCGTTCTTGGCGTTATGCAATGGTTGTTAATAACGGCGAGATTGAAAAAATGTTCATTGAACCTGGTTTTGAAGATAACTGTGGTAGTGACCCCTTTGAAGTATCTGATGCTGATACAGTTCTTGCTTACCTCAAAGGTGTAGAACGTCCTACTGAAATTGCACCTCGGTTAGCATTTGTTGGTTAATTAATAAACCGAGAAACTTCAATCTTTTGATAGAGGTTGATAATTTTTAATTTGTCTAAAGCAAGGGAAGTTACTTTTATAAAACTTCTTTTGCTTTTTTGTTTTGATAGACAAAATATCCTTGATTCTGTCTAATAAATTAGTTTCAAATCATGTATTTTATCGGATACTATTCCAAAATATAAGAGCAGGATAAATTTATAATTTTATTCTATGCAAATGGAGTATTTAAGGAGGTGAATCAATAGTGAGAATCACAATTTCTGAACTAGAACTTAGGATTTCAGAAGCGATTCTGGATGAACTAACTCCTTGGGAAATGAAAACTCTTAAGGGTGGTTACGTGATGAAAAAAGACAGAAGAAATCCGCCAACAACCAATATAACCAATACAACTGATCTTTCAACAGTATTCAAAGAACTAGACAGTAGTATGGAAAGGTGGAAAATCAGCCTCAAAGATACAACAGATAGTCTAAGAAGCAAATTCGATTTTTAATATCTGCTGCGAAAAATCAAATATTTTACTTATTTTCGTGTGTTTTCAGATTTATTAACCTGAAGATACACGATTTTTTATGGAGATTAATTCCATAATTTGCAGTTTTTATAAAAGACAGAATTCAGATATTTGTGTCTTTTTTACTAGGTTCAAAGCCTTGATTTTTCTATTTTTTATGAATAAAAATAGGAGTAACGGTTAAGGAAACACCAACTTAACCGACTCACAAATTCTAACTTACAAAAACAAATCTTCTTGGAGGAAATTATGGCAACTATTACCCTTTCTCAACTAAATACAACTGGTTCTGAATTATTTGCAGATTCTGAAAGCTATCTTAATGAATTGAATGATGCAGCTTCCGTATCAATCAATGGTGGTGGTAGCGATTTCAGCGGTTTTAGTGCCTATGGTGACTTTGGTGTTAAATATCTAGAATTCTTAGTTGATGGCTATGCGATTGCTAGTATTAAGCATATCGCTAAATCATTCAGTCATGGTGATTCTCACTACGGCCACTAATTACTTGGCTTTGTAGTTGACTACAAAGCCGATATAACTATCCAGGAGTCAAAGTAAAAACTAATCTATGTTATTTACATCAGATTGATTACTAATAATCCTGGATAGTTAATAAAATTATAGATACAAAAATTAAATTTTTCTAGAGGTAAGAAATGGCAAATATTATAATTTCTGACCTAGATAATGCTGATGAAAAAAAGTTTATTTTTAATCTAAATAATCTGGACAAGGCATCTATATTTGGAGGTGGATATAATGATGTTAATCAAATACTTAATTATGGTATTAAGGCTCTAGAGTTTGTATTGGTAATTTATGCTATAGATAGTATTTCATTCTTAACGAAGACATTTAAAAAATAAATAATTTCCAACTTATCAACAATAGCAATTCTACACACATGTTATTATCATTGCAAATGATGCCATTCTTAATAAGTTCTACCAACGTTTTCAATTACCTAATTGAAAACAGAATTTGTCAGCCACAAGAGCAGCCATTAAGTAAAATAGAATTAAAATCCGCGAAAAATTTCAATTTATTAATTAGTTTACCAGATGGTCGTCAACTCCTAGTAAAACAAGAGCGTTATGATCAAAATGGTAAAACTTTAGGCGAATTTATAGATGAGTGGAGAATTCATGATTTTTGTCAAAAATTCCCAGAGCTAAATCATTTACCTTCATCTTTATCAGAAGTAATTCATTTTGATTTAGAAAACTCCATCATTGTTTTTAACTATCTAAATCAATATCAAGATTTAGCGGAATTTTATGCCAAAGGTCGGGAATTTCCTGCTGAAATTTCTCAGTTAGTTGGTACGACTATTGCAGCTATTCATCGCAAGACAATAAACAATAAAAGCTATCAAAATTTCTTTGAAAATCCTCTAAAATCTCACAATATTATCAAAGGATTAGATAGAATTACACCACAAATATTTGGTCAACTTCCGGCTGATGGTTTGAGATTCTTTGCTCTCTATCAACGTTACGATAATTTAGGAAAAGCAATTGTACAATTAAATCAGGCTTTTACTCCCTGTTGTCTCACCCATAATGATCTCAAACTTAATAATATTCTTTTATCTTTAAACTGGGAAACAGAACTTGAAGATAAATTACCTGGAAACAAAAATATCATCCGATTAATTGATTGGGAAAGAGGCAATTGGGGAGATCCTGCTAATGATTTAGGCACAATAATTGCTAGTTATCTGCAAATTTGGTTATATAGCATAGTGGCTAATAAAACTATCCCTATTGAAGAATGTTTACGTTTAGCTGCTATTCCGTTAACAATGATTCAACCTTCTTTATCAACATTAGTTACTGGTTATTTAACTAATTTTCCAGAAATTTTAGAACTGCGTCCAGATTTCTGGCAATTAGTGATGCAATTTAGCGGTTTAGCTTTAATTAGAGCTATTCAGGCTAGACTTCAATATGAAAAAACTTTTGATAATTCAGGTATTTGTATCCTCCAAGTTGCTAAGAGTTTATTATGCCGTCCCCAAGCATCTATTTCCACAATTTTGGGGATGGAATTTTCAACAATAATTTCTAAAAATTTATCTCTTGTTTAGAGAAGGAAAGCTTGTATGCAAGTATTAGATTCTATAAATAGTCAACTTTTCCAATTACCAAAAGAATTACAAACAGCACTGCAAAATATTGTTGACAATCTGGAAATTGAATCATTTTATTCTATTAAGCATCCAGAATACAAATTACCAGAATTACCAGAATCAGTAATTGCTCGCTTTAAAAATTTATCCTTAGATATTCAAAATAAACACTTGAGTATGCAATTACGTAATTTTCTCTATAGTGCTTATTACAACGGTTCTTGGACTAATTCTCTTAATACTGACACCGAAATAAATAACTTCAGTAATAATAACTTATTTGGCATGGATTTGGCATTTTATGAAAAACTACATACAAGTAATACAGGAGGAGGTTATTGGAGTAAAAATTGGTTAGTAGTTCATGAAGAACATGATGGCTGTTTAGCAGTGCAGAAAAATGGTTTAACCTTGCATATTGAGCGGGATTTATATTTATCAGAAGTTGATAAATCAGCTAATATTGGTAATTTAGTAGCAATTAAAATGCCTAAAAATCTAGTTCAAAATGGATTTTATATGGCAGTATCTAATGTGGGAACTCAAGACAATCAAGATATTGTCAGAATCTACTTTAATCTATCACCAGAAGGAGCAGTATCTGTGATGAAAAATGTGACTACAGAACTCAATAATATGCAAGTTTCTTTCTCATTTAAAGCTCTATATAATCCTGATGAATATAGACGTTATGATTCGGCAGTTCTTTACTTTAATAAACATCAATATAAAACAATTTATCCTATGTTACAACAGGTATATTCAGAAAATCAAGATAGTTTTTTCGCACAAGTACCGTTGTTTACTAAGCAACTAGCACCAGGATTAGGTTGTGCTGAAGAACCAACCAATAAGCTGGCAGAAAAAGAAAGTTTTGGGACTAATCGTTGTCAAATAATTGCTAATGGTTTAATTGCTGCTTGGCAAGCGGGTAATAATCATCCTGAAAGTCGAATGACAGCTATTTTGGAACAATTTACTTTACACAAAATCAAATTACGATATCCTTATCTTAATGGCTATTCAGATGATATTTATACGACTTTAGATTGATAATATCAATATCCCCGAATTCTCTAAGAATTCGGGGATCTCAAGTATTTTTTAGACAGTAATTATTAGCTTTTTGGCTACTGTTAATTAAGATCTTCGAGTTCGGTAATCTCCCATGTCTAAGATCATGATAAAATCGATTTGTGCAACTAACGCAGATTGTAAATTTATCAAGGTTAACTTTACTGTATGAAAAATAACCATGTTTTTCTAACTTTAGCCCTATTGACTTGTTTTGCCGCTCCCCAAAAAGTTCTAGCAGATGAGATGTGGAAAACGAAGGAATATAATGTGATCTATCAAACAGATCGTAACAAAACTGCTATCTGGAGTTATGGCCGCAATAGACTTATATTTATTGATGGTTTAGCAGGAGTCACTACCAACCGGGGTTCATACAGCGGCTATTGGGCACAAGATCGTGATCGTTCATCGGTACGTTGCGATACCTATAGAGAAGGTGCTAATGGTAAACCTACTTATTATTGGGGCAGATTTGAAATTACCTTCATTGATCCAGATTTCCCTTCTCGCTGGCAAGCTAATCTTAGTCTTTGTGATCGCCTTCCTACAATGACTTTAAATGGTAAACCGATTACATCCGATCAATAAGACTCAAATAAATTCTGTAGAGACGTTGCATAAAACGTCTTTACAACTAAAAATAAACTCCATATCAATGAATAGCATAATTATCTCCTGTTTTAACTAGCTTCACTAAATATTTCTATGGGAGAAACAGGAGAATTTATTTCATCTCCTAATGTAGCCATAATTTCTAATTTATTAATTTGCTCTTTTAACCAATTAGTAAATAAATCTCCAAGAATCCCTACCCGGATTTGTTCATTCAATTGGGGGGCAATAATTTCTTCAACAATAATTATATGAACTCCCTTAGGTGTAGTTACTGGTTTAATCATTTCTGGGGGATTAGCTGCAAAAACTGCGGAAGCAACTTCTGGTCTAAAATCACTGCGTTTGCGGATACCTTGATATCCTCCAGCGCGACGGATTTCAGGATTTTGGATATATTGACGAGCTACTTCTTGAAAACTAATTTCCCCTTCTTGGAGAGCATAAAATATTTCTAAAGCTAGATCTTCATCATCTAATATCACTTCATAGGTAACTGCTCCGCTATAACTAATTTGATGAGCATAAAAAAATGGTTCTATCTTGTCAGCAAATAAATGATGGGCTAATTTCGCAGATAGGAGATTAAGATTAGCTATTTCTTCAAAATTGTCTAAGGAAAGATAATGTTTTTTTAACCATTCCCATGTGTCATCTGCTTTAATTAGATTATTAACTAATCGTAAATTATCTGCGGATTGTTGTAATTCTGCTATTTCAATGCTAATACCTTCTTTTTTAGCTGTTTCTGTAATGATTTTCCTGGTGGCAATTGCCTCTAATAAACTAGGGATTTGACAGGATATTTTCAGATGATAAATAATATCTTCTTTGGATATTTTTAAAATATTTGACATGATTTAATCTCCTGAATTTACTCAATTTATTAAAAATTCTTTTTTTCTTACTTAAAGAAATTATTAACGTATCTATCATATTTACCTAATATGTGATCTTTTTATCTCTATCCAATGGTACTTTTAATATTTTTGATAATTTATAGTCACAAAATTTGCCAATAAAAAACAAAATCCCTAACTTCTTCAAGAAGTCAGGGATTTAATTAATTAACAAAGAAAATTTTACTAACCGAGAGAAACAGTTAAACTTCCGGGTTTAGCTAAATCACCAGTTAATACCACCCCCCGATTATTAGTGTGTAAATGACGGAGAATTTTGTAAATTGCTTCAACTTCCTCAGCAGCGCCGACAATATCTGCAAGTTCAGTCATAGAAAGTGCTTTTTTCTGGGTTTTTAACACTTCTAGAACCCGTTTTTGTAAATCAAGAATCACAGCAGCGGCTTTTTTACCAGCTTCCACACCTGGTTGATGATAAGCATTGACATTAACTAAACTGGCATATAAACCCACAGCCCGTTCATACAATGCAATTAACGCGCCCACAGTGCGAGCATTAACTTGAGGAATGCTGACTGTAATCGAATCGCGGTTATTTTCATACAATGCTTGACGAGTTCCTAACAAAAATCCACAGAGATAATCACCAGAAGTCACTCCAGGATCAACTTCTGGGGATTTTCCTTGACGATCTTCTAAAACTTCAATTAAGGTAGCAAAGAAATTAGGGACACCTTCACGCAACTGTTGTACATAGGCGTGTTGGTCCGTTGAACCTTTGTTACCATAAACTGCAATCCCTTGATATACAGTTTTCCCGTCCAAATCTTTTTCCTTACCTAAAGATTCCATTACCAGTTGTTGCAAATAGCGGCTAAATAGCAACAGGCTGTCTTTGTAAGGAAGAACAACCATATCTTTTTCACCCTGACCATTACCAGAAAAATACCAAGCCAGGGCTAATAAGGCAGCCGGGTTATTTTTGAGATTGGGGACGCGGGTAGCATCATCCATCTCTTTTGCACCATCTAGCATGGCACGGATATCAATGCCCTGTAATGCCGCAGGTACTAGCCCTACAGCGGACATTTCTGAGGTACGTCCACCCACCCAGTCATACATGGAGAACCGGGCTAACCAATTTTCAGATTTGGCGACCTGATCCAGATTGCTACCGGGTCCAGTAATCGCCACTGCATATTTAGCAAAGTCTAAATTTTGGGCTGTGTAAGCTTGTTTGACTTCAATCATGCCGTTGCGGGGTTCGGGAGTACCTCCAGATTTGGAAATCACTAATACCAAAGTTGTGGCTAGTTTATTTCCCAGTTGAGCCAGAACCCGATCAATTCCGGTAGGGTCGGAATTGTCTATAAAGTGAATTTGTAAGGGCGGTAAATCGGGAGAAAGAGCTTCAGCGACAAATTGCGGACCTAAAGCTGAACCACCAATACCAATGGAGATGATATCTGTGAAGCGGCTTTCTTTGGGGGGATGAATCGCCCCGGTGTGTACTTGGTCGGCAAAAGCTTCGATTTGTTCCAAGGTTTGAACTATTTCTTGGGTTAGTTCAGGGGTGGGGGCTAAATCTGGATTCCGTAACCAGTAATGCCCTACCATGCGGTTTTCGTCAGGATTGGCGATCGCACCTTTTTCTAATTTCACCATATCCGTAAACGCCTTGTCAAACTTAGGCTGTAATGATGCCACAAACGCATCATCAAACCGCATTCGACTAATATCTAGATATAGTCCTAATCCTGGATGGAAATATAACCAATCCTGGTATCTTTGCCAAAGTGCCCTAGAAGTCATAGGGAAGTCCCAAATAAAGTGTTGGTCAAACACAAGTTTAATGTATGGTTTTGGCGATCCCTGCTTTGTCTTATACAGTTTTTAACAGAATAACGGATATGGGGAGTTTTAAGTTGTTGACACTCTCAGGGCTGAATTAAGTACAAAGGTGATAAATCTTTACGTACTTTAACCAATCTTTACAAAAAGAAAAACTCTATGGTCAGTGATCAGTAGTCAGTGGTCAGTGGTCAGTGGTCAGTAGTCATTAGTCATTAGTCATTAGTTAGTGGTTATGAACGAACAACCAACAACGAACAACCAACAACTGACAACTGACAACTGACAACCAACAACTGACATAACACCAGTAAGTGATGTATCTGGCGATTTTTAATCGCCAGGATGATCTTAATGGGTAGATTCTTGGATCAAAGTATCCAACTCTTGCTGCATTTTATTTTTGACTAACTCATAGCATTCATTAACATAAATGCGATCGCTTGCAGCTTCTCTTCCATAGCGAGAAAATACAATAGGCGGACAAACCCTAGTGTATATAGGCATAGGAAAAGGAATATTAGGCCAAGGTCCAAAAGCCACTCCCCAGGGTAATCCTAGATAAATAGGAAAAACCAGAGGGTCAACTCCAAACAGCCAAGGCATACCCATTTTATGAAATTGCTGCATGATTTCATATATATCAGCTAAGACAATCAGAGTATCATGTGACCCCCAGGAAATGGCCGGGACAATTGGCACATTTTCCCGCAACGCTAACTTGATAAATCCCTGGCGTTGGGCAAAGTAAATTTTATCCCGCATTGCATGGGGACGAAAGACATCCTCCGCCCCACCAGGATAGACTAAAACACTAGCACCAGACCGCAAAGCCGCGTAAGCCATTTTCGGATGAGCTCTGACTGCTCCACCCTTCATCGCCATTTCTGCTGCTAGAGGGAAGACATCCCAAACTTTAGGGTGCATCAAACCATAAATCGGTCTCTCCACGCCAAAGCGACGCAACCAATCATATAACATCATGAATGTGTCTGGAGAGGCCAGCCCGCCATTATGAGAACCAACAATCAGGATTTTTTGATTGGGAACATTTTCCCAACCACTGGTTTGGACTCGAAAATATAAGTTATATAACCAGCCTAAGATAGGCATCATAGACTCAATAAACTTTGGATCTCGTTGCTCTAAGGACCACCCTGTATTGGTGTTTTGAAGATGCTTCAGTTTTAACATCAGGAAATTTTTCAGGATTTACACGGATAAAACTATCCGTTGTTTTGCAGTTTCATTCAGCCTAACGCAAGGAAAGCCATTGTTTTCTTCACTCTAGAATCAGGAAATATTCAGTAGGAACACAATCTAATTGTTCTCGTCTCAATAAGTAATATCTCAAAGGTCAGTCGTCAGCAGTCAGTGGTCAGTGGTCATGAACGAACAACTGACATTACGAAAAGTTCTGCAAAATCCGGCTAAAACAGACCTTTTTGTTTAAAACCCAATGCAGCCAATATATGAGAGCATAGAAATAACATGAAAACTTTGAAGCTATTGAAAATTGCTTCCCTAGCATTTACAACAGGTTTATTATTGAATCAGTCTAGTTTTGCTGACACCTCAACCATTGAAATTAATTCTGCTTTGACAGAAGACCTAATATTAACAGGTCTGTCTGGGGGGGATGTGAAAGATAAATGTGGGAATATTAGCTCCACCCCTAATCAAGTAATTTCAATTACAGAGCCATTGCCTTATCTACGCTTCACGGTAGAGGCTAAAGATAATGAAGCTACAGGACAAACACTATTGATTTCAGGACCGGGAGGGAGATTTTGTGTTCTTGCTGAAGGTGGCAAGGCAGAACTCTCTGGTTACTGGCAAGAGGGTAAATACTTAGTGTATGTAGGTCAATCACGAAAGAAGCAGAAGTACACTCTTTCTATTTCTCTGAAAAAACCAATTTTAAAATAGTACACCTGTCACCTATCACCTTCTTCTTTTTGGCAACAAATTGGACTCCTAACATGATATTGGTATTACAGTGACTCAATAAAATCTTGAAGGGGGAAATATGTTTAGAAGGCTAATTGGTGTTGTTGTTGCTACTATTTTACTGACTTTTCAGATAGTTATCAGTAGTGCAACAGCTTTAGAACTAAATAAAACTATCCGCACGGTGCCATTAAATGACAAAGGTGATACTGTTGTATTATCTCTGAAACAAGTCAAAGAAGGTAAACGACTATTCAATTACGCTTGCGCTCAATGCCATGCAGGTGGTGTGACGAAGACTAACCAAAATGTGGGACTTGAACCAGAAGCTTTAGCAGGGGCTCTACCCAACCGCAATAATATTGAAGGACTGGTGGACTATATGAAAAATCCCACCACCTATGATGGTGAAACAGAGATTTCTGAAATCCACCCCAGTATTAAGAGTGCAAATATTTTCCGAGTCATGCGAAATCTTGAAGAGGAAGACTTGAAAGCAATTGCTGGACATATTCTCCTTGAGCCCAAAGTTGTTGGCGCTAAATGGGGTGGCGGTAAAATTTATTACTAAACTATCCTGATACAGCCATACAAATTGTCAGGGAACAGATGATACATTCCCTGACATTTCAACAACTAATTTCTAAGCTGTACAGGCATAGCCAAATAAGTCATTTTTAACCCACCTAAAGGAGTAAAAATTACTGGAGTTAAACTTTGATTTAAGTGCATTTGAATTTCTGAAGATGGTAATTCTTTCAAACCTTCCATTAGATATTTGACATTAAAAGCAATGTCTATATCTTCTCCAGATATTTGTGCTGGCATTGATTCTGTACCACTACCCACATCTTGGGCTTCACAAGATAAAGTAACTTCTTGATTGGCATTATCAATGCTAACTTTGACAATATTGTTTTTCTGATCTGCTAATACAGCAATTCGTTCTAAGGTGCTGATAAATTGCTTTCTTTCTAATGTAACTTGACGTTCAAATTGACGAGGAATTAATTGCCGATAGGCTGGATATTGTCCTTCTAAAGTGCGGCTTGTTAACCGTTGATTTTGCCAAGCAAAGACTACTTGACCTTGATCTAAGTATACCGCTACAGTATCTTCCGAGGCGGAACTATGTCCTAACATCCGTTGTAATTCCCGTAATGCTCTTGCGGGTACTGTCACTTCTACCTGTTCACTCCCTTCTACAGGACGCTCATTGTTGGTTTCCAGCACGGCTAAACGGTGTCCATCGGTGGCTGCAAATTCTAAAGTGTCTTGTTTTAGGGTTAAATGTACTCCTGTGAGGACTTGTTTAGTTTCGTCTGAACTGGTAGCAAATAAAGAACCTTTTAAACCTTCAATTAAGGCAGCAGTGGTAAGAGTAATTGCTTCAGCGTTTTCAATCACTGGTAATTCGGGAAATTCTTCCGCGCCCATTGCTCGCACTTGGTAACGTCCGGTCTTGGGCTTGAGTGTAACAATTATACCTTCTCCACCTGCGTCTCCTGATTGGTCATCGAGGGTGATTTCCCCTTCTGGTAACCGAGAAGTGATATCTACAAGTAGTTTGGCGGGGAGAGCGATCGCTCCACTTTCTAATACTTCGGCTGTAAAACTGGTACGGATACCTAAACTCAAGTCAAAGGCTGTTAAACTCACTTGATTAGTTTTGGCATCTGCTTGTAATAAAATATTAGCCAGGACTGGGTGAGTTGGCCTAGATGGGACTGCACGACTAACGAGAGAAAGATTACTACTGAGATCACTTTGAGAACAGATTAATTTCATCTTAAAGGTAATTGAATGGGGGGAATTGGGAATAGGTAATTGGTAATGGGTAATTGGTAATTGGTAATTGGTAATTGGTAATAACTGATTTACCCATTACGTTGTTATCTTAACTGCTTAAAGCCTTGATAAACCGTTGTAAACTCTTAAACACACTGGATTTTTTAGCTGGTGTAGAGTCTGTGGTGTTTTCCCCTTTCCCTAGGAGAATTGCGTCTAATTCATCACCAGAGGGTTTTTTAGGGAGTTCGGTAATTTTTTGATATTCACCTTCTGTTTCTAACCATATTTCCCACAGTCCAGGGTAGCAACGGAAAAGGGCAGATTGATCATCGACAGGACGGATATAGTAACAAGATTCGATGGTACTAATGAAGCGACGACGGGTTTCCCTGGCTGTGTAACCGATACCAACTATACTAGAATCTTCTAGTCGGGGTGTCAACATAATAACGGGACGTTCTCCAATTAGTTCACACAATTTTTCTAATTGTGGTACTTCTACGGATGTGGGGGCGATAAACAGGAAAATTTCATCTTCTGGCTGAATTTTCGCGGCTAAAGATGCAGCCCTACCTGTACCAATATCGGAAATTTGGAATTGTGCATCTGTCCAATCACGACGGGCTAAAGCAGCCGCACCAGCATCAGCAAAAAAGACTTTGAGACGGGATTCATATTCAGTAAACTGAGGGAGAAACTGTTCTGCAACTGTCATGAATTTGAGTTCTGGAAATAATAACTCAACTTGAATCCGAGTTACACCATCAGCTAAAGCTGATTTTACCGCTTCAGTTGATTGAGCGATCGCATCTTCTAGGGTTTTGGGTAGTTCGGCCATGGTTTACAAAGTCGCTGGATTAGTATTTAATTCTCTCACTATTAAGTCTCCGGTTATAAAATCGCGGATTGGGAGAGATAGTTTCAGATTTAACAATAAGTGCTATAATGGGAGATTACGGCTTATGCTCCTAGTCTTGGTGCTTACTGCCCATTTACCATTTTAAACCATTCGTCCGCCTAAGACTGCAGCCATAATTGGCGACAGGCCGATGTTATTTCTGGAGTTCTATGTCTTTTTCTAATCTCGGCTTGTCCCCTGAAATTATCCGTGCTGTTACGGAGCTAGGATATAATCAACCTACACCAATCCAGAAACAGGCTATTCCTGTGGTATTGGCTGGAGGTGATATTATGGCTGGAGCGCAAACTGGTACTGGTAAAACCGCCAGCTTCACTCTACCATTGTTACATCGTTTGTCTGCAAATAAGAGTATTTCCAGCAATTCTCAGGGATTTTCCCCAATTCGGGCTTTAATTCTCACTCCTACTCGTGAACTCGCTGCCCAGGTACAAGAAAGTGTCTGTGATTATGGTAAATACTTAGATCTGAATTCAATGGTGATGTTTGGGGGGGTGAGTATTGGTCCCCAAAAACAGAAATTGAGAACCCGTATAGATATTTTAGTTTCCACTCCGGGACGATTGTTAGATCATGTTCAACAAGGGACAGTTAATTTATCCCGTGTAGAAGTGTTGGTACTGGATGAAGCAGATCGAATGCTGGATATGGGTTTTATTAATGATATTCGCCGTATTCTGGCACTTTTACCCAAACAACGCCAGAATTTGCTATTTTTTGCGACTTTCTCGGATAAAGTTAAAATCCTGGCTGCTGGGTTACTAAATAATCCGACAATGATTGAAGTGGCACGTCGGAATGTAACTGCGGCTACGGTATCACAGAAAGTTTATCATGTGGACCGCGATCGCAAACGGCAATTACTTTCTCATCTGATTCGGGAAAATAAATGGTATCAAGTATTGGTATTTAGCCGCACTAAATATGGTGCTGACCGTTTGGTTAAGCAGTTGGGTGAGGACCGTATTCAAGCTTTAGCTATTCACGGGAATAAGAGTCAAGGAGCACGAACTCACGCTTTAACTAAGTTTAAAGATGGGACTTTGCAGGTATTAGTAGCAACGGATATTGCTGCGCGTGGTCTTGATATTAGTGAATTACCTCACGTTATTAATTACGATTTACCGAATGTTCCAGAGGATTATGTACATCGTATTGGTCGGACTGGACGCGCTGGTGCGGAAGGTCAAGCGATTTCCCTTGTATGTGTTGATGAACATCATTTATTAGCGGATATTGAGCAACTAATTGAGCAGCGTTTACCTAAGGAAGTGGTGGCTGGTTTTGGAGTCAACCCGGAAATTAAGGCCGAACCAATTCCCAATGGACGCAAAGCTCCTGCTGGTGGTGGTGGAAATCAGCGAACTCGTCGTTCTGCTCCTAAATCTGCTTCTCAAAAGTCGCCTAAACAGCCTTCTTCACGCACAGCAGCGGGGGATAAAAAGTCTAGTCCTGGCTCACCGACACCACGTCGTTCTGGTAAACGTAGGTAATAGACCAGTCCCCACAAGGGAAAGTGTTTAGTCTCTAGAGACTAAACTTACTAATAAATTTGGCATTGCTGATAGCTTGCGTAGCGAAGCGATACTGAAGTATGAAATTGAAAAATCAAAAATCTCAAATTCTTACTCTCTGAGACTCTGCGCCTCTGCGTGATGTAAAATTATATCCTGAATCAGCAACGCCATAAAATTTAATTTATGAAAATACTCATCCTCAATGCCGGTTCTAGCAGCCAAAAGAGTTGTTTATATGATATAACATCCCCAATTCCTAATTTAGCCCCCCAACCCCTCTGGGAAGGGAAAATAAATTGGACTCAAGACCAAAACCCAGCGGAAATTACAGTCAAAACCGCTACAGGTGCAAAACTGCAAGAAACCCTGGCGGGAGATTCTCGACAGGTGCAATTTGCTTACCTGCTATCTACTCTCATCAATGGTACAACTAAGGTAATTGATGATTTATCAGCCATAGAAGTGGTGGGACATCGGGTAGTACATGGTGGTCAAGATTACCGAGAGGCTGTGATAATTACGGAAGATGTTAAACAGGCGATCGCTCGTTTATGCAATCTCGCGCCAGCACACAATCCAGCAGCTTTAGTAGGTATCGAAGTCATTGAAAAAAGTTTGGGGAATGTGAGTCAAGTTGCAGTTTTTGATACAGGATTTCATAGCACCTTACCGGAGTCCGCAGCTATCTATCCCATCCCCTATCATTTAGCAGAGCAAGGTATTCGTCGTTACGGCTTTCATGGTATCAGTCATCAGTATTGTGCGAATCGAGCAGCGGAAATTCTGGGTCGAGGTTTATCATCTCTGCGGATAATTACTTGTCATTTAGGTAATGGTTGTTCCCTAGCTGCTATCAAAAATGGTCGCAGTATTGATACAACTATGGGATTTACTCCTCTGGATGGTTTAATGATGGGTAGCCGCAGTGGATCAGTTGATCCAGGGATTTTAATTTATCTATTGCAGCAGTATAATTACTCTAGTCAAGAATTAGATAATGTGTTAAATAAGGCTTCTGGATTAAAGGGTATTTCTGGAGTATCCAGTGATTTAAGGGAGGTGATAGCTGCTAAAGAACAAGGTAATCAACGCGCTCAATTAGCATGGGATATATACGTACATCGTTTGCGGGCTGGTATCGGGGCGATGCTGGCGAGTTTAGCTGGTTTAGATGTATTAGTCTTTACTGCTGGGGTAGGGGAAAAATCCGCAGGAATCCGTCAAGCAGCTTGTACAGCTTTTGAATTTTTGGGGCTAAAAATTGATTTAGAGAAAAATCAACAACAACCTGTTGATATTGATATTGCCACATCTGATTCAACAGTGCGCGTTTTAGTTGTAGCAACTCAGGAAGATTGGGCAATAGCACAACAATGTTACCAATTGATGCGATAATCAAGAGGGAGGGGAGGTTATCCTCATTTTTAATTTTTAATGCTGAATTTTTAATTACTCGAAGTATGCTTTTATCTCGTGAAGCTTTTATTACACCCTTGGTCGCTTGCTTGTGTATTACTGGCATTAGCTTAATACAAATACCAAAACTGCAAAAACTGTTAATTAATAAACAAGCGATTTCCGTAGAAACTCTGGAAAAAGACCTCAAAAAAGCAAGTCTCAACTTGCAATTATTCCAGAATGTACCCAGCTTTGGTTATAAAAACCTGATTGCAGATTGGGTGTATATTGATTTTTTGCAATTTTTTGGTGATACGGAAGCCAGAGATAAAACAGGTTACAGTATCAGTCCAGAATATTTTAAAGTTATTTTAGACCGCGACCCACGATTTCTAGAAGCCTATTTATCACTTTCAATAAGTAGTTCTTTATACGGTGGTATGCCAGATCAAACCATAGCTTTAATGGAAAAAGGATTAAAATCTATATCCCCTCAAGTACCAAAAAGATCCTATTATGTTTGGCGCTATAAAGGCACAGATGAGCTATTGTTTTTAGGTAATGCTCAAGCAGCCCGAACATCTTTTCTCAAAGCCGCAGAATGGGCAAGTGCTTACACTGATGAAGAAAGTAAACAAGTAGCATCTATTTCTGACAGGACTGCTCAATTTCTCAGTAAAAATCCTGATAGCAAATCGGCGCGAGTCGCTACATGGACAATGGTTTTAAATAATAACATAGATGAAAAAACTCGCAAACGGGCAATTCGGGAAATTGAAGCTCTGGGAGCAAAGGTCATTGTTAATCCCGACGGTACAACTAATATTAGACCAGGAGCAGATTAATTGGTCAGTTATTCATTCGGTGACTCCTCCTGAGAATCGTTACAATAGAACTCCTACTATCTTCACGTTTTAGACCCCACAGGAGGTGGGAGATTATTTTGAGCATGACAGGAGGATGATTTTGAGATATCTTAAGATAAGTTAACATAATTATCATAATGTCCTCTTCCTTAGAGAAGCAAGGTATAAGCAGCAAACAAGTACAGGAGAATCAACATCGGTGAATAATAAAAGATGGAGAAATACGGGGCTGTATGTGCTCCTTTTTATAGTTGTTATTGCGCTAGGAACAGCTTTTTTTGACAAACAACCTCAAAGCAGAGAAACATGGCGTTACAGCCAGTTTATCCAAGAAGTTGAAAAAGGTGGAGTTGAGAGAGTTAGTTTGAGTTCCGACCGGTCTACAGCCCTGGTAACACCCAAATTTGACCCTAATAAAAAGATTGTCACCTTAGTTAATGACCCGGATTTAATTAATACTCTCACAGCTAAGGGTGTTGATATCGCTGTATTACCTCAAGCAGACGAAGGATTTTGGTTTAAGGCTCTCAGCAGCTTATTCTTTCCTGTGTTGCTGCTAGTTGGCTTATTTTTCCTGCTCCGTCGCGCTCAAGGCGGTCCTGGGAATCAAGCTATGAACTTTGGTAAATCTAAAGCTAGGGTGCAAATGGAACCCCAAACTCAAGTTACATTTGGGGATGTTGCGGGTATTGACCAAGCTAAATTAGAATTAAATGAAGTTGTAGACTTTTTAAAGAATGCTGATCGCTTTACTGCCATTGGTGCGAAAATTCCTAAAGGTGTACTTTTAGTTGGACCTCCTGGTACTGGTAAAACCCTGCTTGCGCGGGCTGTAGCTGGAGAAGCTGGTGTTCCTTTTTTCTCAATTTCCGGTTCGGAATTTGTGGAAATGTTTGTGGGTGTGGGCGCTTCCCGTGTCCGTGATTTATTTGAACAAGCGAAAACTAATGCTCCTTGTATCGTCTTTATTGATGAAATTGACGCGGTAGGTCGTCAACGGGGCGCTGGTTTAGGTGGTGGTAATGACGAACGGGAACAAACCCTTAACCAGTTGTTGACGGAAATGGACGGTTTTGAAGGTAACACTGGTATTATTATTATCGCTGCTACCAACCGTCCTGACGTATTAGACGCGGCTTTATTACGTCCTGGTCGTTTTGACCGTCAAGTTGTGGTTGACCGTCCTGACTACGCGGGAAGAAGCGAAATATTGAGAGTTCACGCCCGTGGTAAAACTTTATCTAAAGATGTAGACTTGGATAAAATCGCCCGTCGGACTCCTGGTTTTACTGGTGCTGATTTATCTAATTTACTCAATGAAGCCGCAATTTTAGCTGCTCGTCGGAATTTAACTGAAATTTCGATGGATGAAATTAATGATGCTATTGACCGCGTATTAGCGGGTCCTGAAAAGAAAGACCGGGTAATGAGCGAAAAGCGCAAAACTTTGGTAGCATACCATGAAGCAGGTCACGCTTTGGTTGGGGCTTTAATGCCTGACTATGACCCTGTCCAAAAGATTAGCATTATTCCCCGTGGTCGGGCTGGTGGTTTGACTTGGTTTACTCCTAGTGAAGACCGTATGGATACTGGTTTATATAGCCGTGCGTATCTGGAAAATCAAATGGCTGTGGCTTTAGGTGGTCGTCTCGCTGAGGAAATTATCTTTGGTGAGGAGGAAGTTACGACAGGTGCTTCTAATGATTTACAGCAGGTGGCCAGGGTAGCTAAACAAATGATAACTCGTTTTGGCATGAGCGATCGCTTGGGTCCGGTAGCCCTTGGTCGTCAACAAGGAAATATGTTCTTGGGTCGAGATATTATGTCTGAGCGCGATTTCTCGGAAGAAACTGCTGCTGCTATTGATGAAGAAGTGCGGAAGTTGGTAGATACGGCTTATATTCGAGCTAAAGAAGTTTTAGTCAATAACCGCAAGGTTTTAGATGAAATTGCTCAAATGCTGATTGAAAAGGAAACCGTAGACGCTGAGGAATTACAAGAAATTCTTGGTAATAACGATGTGAAAATGGCTGCTTTTGCGTAATTTTTCTTAAACTTTGAAAAAGGGTAATTCTGGTTTTTCTGGAATTACCCTTTTTTTTGAAGTTATAGTTGAATTTTTCTCTCTGCGCTCTCTGCGTCTCTGTGGTTCGATTCAAAAATAATTTATCTAACCACAGAGGCACAGAGGACACAGAGAGAGAAAAAGTAGAGAGTTTTTTGCATCAGTTTTGAGACATTTTTTATTTAGAAGTCCCTAAACTTGCATGATACTATTGTTTAATTTATTATTCGATTCCATAAAAACATCTGTAGAGCAGTAACCCGTTATATATCATGGAAGTTTTACCATTACCCAATAATTGGCAAGATATTCAACCTGACGTTGTATATTCTTCGACCTATGATTTGCAAGTTTCATTTAGCGACGAACAAATAAAATTAGGTATAAGATATGATAGTAAAGGAAAGCATTTAAAGGCAATTGCGAAAGGGTTAGTACACCCACAGGGTAGTATTGGGCTTGTTGATTCTCAAGAAAAAGGATATAATTTAAAATCTAAAGTGTTAGGTAACGGTGGAGATAGACGGTTTCACGCCAAATATGTTAATGGTATATTACATTTTCCTGGTTTTGTAACACAACATTAATCCAGAATATATTATGACTACACTTAAATTGAAAAATCACCAAATCTGGCAAGATTTAACTGAGATATTAGAAAATTTAGATCCTAATTCTCTTGTTCAAAAACATCTTGAACAATGCTGTTATACAATCAATGGTTATTGGGATGAACAGGATAAATATTATGAATCAATTACTTTACCTCACCCCATAGAAGCAAAATTAATCAGCAGTTTTGTGGGTGTTACCCAAGATAATCGGTTTCTAAAACTCAAGTTTTCTCTTATGAATTTTCTGGAAAATATAGGTGAGTTAGTTCTTATCTATAATGAAAATCTAGAATTGATTGATGAAAATTGGCTTTTAGATATAGATTCTCCTCTGCTTGATAAAAGACAATTTACTAACACCTAAGATAATTGTAGGTTGGGTAGAACGAAGTGAAACCCAACAAAATATAGCTAGACTTATGAAAGTAATCTATTTTTGCACGCAGAGGCGCAGAGTCTCAGAGAGTTAATTGTCTTTTATCCTATTTGTAAAACTAAGGTTTCTTCTCCTGGTGAAATTAGGGTTTTTCCGACTGGTAAAATGGCTAAAGCGTTGGTTTGTGCTAAGTTAATTAAGTTCCCTGAATTTAAGTTACCACTGGTTTGCTGAAATTCATAAATACCATCATTTAAATTTAAATTACCCCAAATATAAGTTTCCATTTTCCCGTTAGATTTTAATTCAGAATGAGATTTCACTTTTAAAAATTTACTTTCCCAACCTTGATTAATTCCTGAAAGTTTTTTAATTGTCGGTTCTACAAATCTCCAAAATGTGACTAATGCAGAAACGGGATTTCCTGGTAAACCAAAATAAAGAGAATTAGGAAATGTAGCAAATGTGAGGGGTTTTCCTGGACGCATTTGCACAGCGCGAAAATGAATTTCTGCCCCCAAAGATGCTAATATATTATCAATATAATCATAATCACCTACGGAAACTCCACCAGAAGAAAGAACTATATCACTATTATTAATTGCATAATTTATAGTTTCTGTTAAGTCACTAGGATTATCTTTAACAATTCCTAATGTTAACACTTTCGCACCCAAATTGCGTACTAAAGCTGCTAAAGCATATTGATTATAATCTACTATTTGTCCGGGTTTTAGGGTTTGTTCTGGTGTTACCAACTCATCACCGCTAGAAAAAATCGCCACCCGTAGACGACGGAAAACACTGATTTTAGGTAATTGTGCTGCGGCTAAAATCGCAATTTCTGCTGGGTTGAGGGAAATTCCCGCTGGTAAAAGTTCTGTTCCTGCTTGGTAAAAGTCCCCTTGTTTTCTGATAAATTCTTGGGGTTGAGGTGTAGCAAAAATAAAAACTTGGTTTTTCTGAAATTTAGTTTTTTCTTGTATAACTATAGTATCTGCACCTTTTGGTATAATTGCACCAGTAAAAATCCTTGCTGCTTGTCCTTTTTTAATAGTAATTTTGGGTTCATATCCTGCGGGAATCTCTTCGACAACTTCTAAAATTGTCGGATTTTCAGAATTTGAATTTTGTACATCTTCATAACGTACAGCAAAACCATCCATTGCGGAATTGTCCCAATGAGGAAAATCCAAAGAACTAATTACAGGAGTTGCTAAAATGCGATGAAATGCTGTTAATAAATCCACAACTTCAAGATCATGTTCTTGATTTAAAGGTCGAACATGATTGAAAATAATCGTTTCTGCATCTTTGACTGATAACATAGTAAATAAATGTGTTATTTGATTACTTTTGATAAATTAAAAATACCGAACCAATTGGACCTAAATTCTCAACATAGACTTTATTATTATAAAACAATCCTGGAGACATTCCTCCATCAAATAACATTCCTTCCTGAATTGTCCCTAAACAGTTATTTTTAGCAATTCCTGTTAAAACATCATCAAATTGATTGGGTAGTAATTCTTTATTATTAGCAGAAAATTGAATAAGAGAATTAGCTTTTATATCATTTACCAGGAAAATTACAAAACCTTTACTAGTAATAGCAACTAAAGAACGATTAGTAGCACCTTGACAAGCAAATTTTCCTAAAGCTTGACAAATATCTTTAAATTTTCCTTGATTATAAAATCTCCCATTACCTCCCACCATATTGTAATTTAGAATATTTGCTCCTCTTCTTCCAGTCCCCATAGTGGCTTTTCGTTGTTGAGGATTTCCTGATGATATTCCAAAAGAAGAACGTCTATTTTTAAATACTCCTGAATACTCAACACCGCGAGAAATATTTAAACCTTGTGGTTGATTTTTTGGATCTATATAGTCAGCATTAATAGCTGCAATTGGTGATTTACCATTTAATTTAGAATTACTATCAGTGATAATTTCTCGAAACTGTTTTGGTACATATTCTCTGCGAAATCTTCCCCTAGAATCTTTAGCATAAATCTGATGTTCTAAACCCACATTTACCTTAAAATCTAACTTGGGAGATTGAGGATTAAAAATAATTATATGATTAATCCCTTTTTTATATCTTTCTCCATTATTATTAGTCTGAAAAAACTCAATACTAAATTGAGGATTTTTACCAGGACAATTACCAGGCTGTTTTGCTTTTGAATTAGCTATTATATCCTCTGAACCTAATATTAATACTGCTGTTATTGTCGCAATAGATGTTAAAAATAATTTATTTACGTTCATTTGTTTTCATCTTTTAATATTTTTTAATTACCTTTTGTTGCTAAATAGCCTATTTTTTCATCTTTTTAACCATAAATAACTACTATAAATTACTGGGTATGGTTTTAAATTTATCTGCTGCACCTAGAGAATAATCATCTAATTTAAAATCTGCAAATGGTTTTTTATCTAATCTATCTCTTAAAGCTTCATCTAATATTACACCTTCCGCTTGTTTTTTCACCCCAATAATAATAATACTGCGTTGATAGGCTGTTGAGTCTTGGTTAGCTTGACAATCTTTTCTCTGAAATTGTCCCAAATTTAATAACCGATATCCTTTAACACTGGGTGTACTACTAAATATCTTTTTTCCTAATAGTTGAATTTGTTGAGAACGTTCTAAAGCACGACTTTGTTCTGCGGTAATATTACCTTCACAAGAAGCTGTTCCTACAGAAATAATCTCGCTGGGATTTTCCATAATTTTTTGGATTCCTTCTTGTTCTAAATTGGATTTTAAGGAATCAATGGTCATAGTTTGATCATTATATTTAATCTGATATGTGCTGCCTAATTGCCATTTATATTCTACTGATAAAACTGCAATATTAAACTCTGCAACTCTTCCTTGACTATCTTTCCCTTCTTCATAGGGAAAATAATCAACTTTACCTTTTTTAACTGGTGTTTGTCCATAGTCAGAAGGTAAAGCTACGAATTTATTATCTCTAAATCCTAAAGCTAACCACCAAAGTAGTAATAAGGAAACTATTAAAGCTGTAAACCACGAGAATAATGGTAATTTTTTCGGTGGTTCTTGTGGAAGAATAACATCATTATTATTAGTTATTTGATTAACTAATTCTGTTTTTTGTTCCTCTACTATATTCACGTTGTTTGCTCTATTTCCTATAATTTGATCTTCAAGTTCTGCTAATCTTCTAGAAATCTCTTCAGCATTGCTAGGACGTTTACTGACTTCTGTTGATATTAACCAATCAACTAAATCTAATAATAATGGAGAAACGTGATTTGCATGATGTCGCCATTTTAAAATATCCAAATTAGGATCATATAATTCTCCGGGTTGATATCCCGTTAATAAAAATACAAAT